>JABLTT010068211.1_pt1 | contig 20886 bp, 23 predicted proteins | sample 7160061 | NCBI WGS metagenome assembly JABLTT01 (sample SAMN14651232, study PRJNA627086) | human gut metagenome | isolation source: feces | host: Homo sapiens
ATGCTGTCAGACAACAAACAAATGTGATCTAAGTTAAGAGGGAAAAATTTCTTGCATTTACCTCTTGACAAAAGTCACTTCATAACAGGGAGGAGTTTTTTTATGGGTTATACCGTTGGACAGATGGCCGCGCTGCTGGGCATCCCGGCTTCTACGCTGCGCTACTACGACAAAGAGGGCCTATTGCCTTTTGTAGAGCGCTCTGCCGGCGGCATACGGATCTTTCAGCAGCGGGATTACGAATGGCTGACTTTGATCGAATGCTTGAAGCAAACCGGCATGCCGATCAAAGACATCCGGACCTACATCGATATGGCCATGGAGGGCGACGCCACCATCGAAGGCCGCTATCAGCTGTTTTTGCGGCAGCGGGAAGCCATCCGGCAAAAAATACAGGATCTACAACAGACGCTGGAAGTGTTGGATTTCAAATGCTGGTATTACGAGACCGCCAAGGCCGCCGGTACCACAGCGGTGCCCCGCAATCTACCCCCGGAGCAGATCCCGGCGCCCCATCGGGCGGCCTATGAGAGGCTGCATCACGCCCCCAAACAGCTCCCGGATGCCTGAGCCGGTTTTGGATCACTGCATCTGGCGCTCCCAAAAAGCCACTGCGTCATCCAGCCAGCCTTCGGCCGCAGTGCCGGTGCCCAGGCCAAAGCCGTGGCCCAGGCCGGGGTAACAGTGAAATTCCGTATCAATGCCCTGGGCAGCCATGGCATTCAGCCGTGCCTGCATGGTGCGCCAGTTGGCAATGCCGTCTTGATCCCCCACGCAGGCATATGTCGGCGGGTCGTTTTTGGAGCATTCCCGCAGGCCTGTGTACTGCATCACTACGGCGCCTGGCTGGGGCAGATCGTCCCCGCCGAACAGGGCCGTGCCAAATGTGCCCAGCCATGCCGCCATACGAGCGCCGGCCGAACCGCCCCACAGGGAATAGCAGTCGGTGTCCACTTCCAGTTCGTCGGCGTGGGCAAAGACAAAGGAGATGGCCCGGGCCAAGTCTTCGCAGGCGGTCTGCGCCCCTGGCCGGTAGATCAGGGCAAAGGCGTTATACCCCCGCTTGGACAGCTCCAATGCGTGGGGGAAACTGTCGTGCATTGCGCCCACATAGGCAAAAGCGCCCCCTGCATTGCAAATGGCAAATTTCGCCCCCGGTTCCCCTTTGAAAAAGAAGAGTCCGGTATTTTCTTTGGCCGGGTCCTGGGCTTTTTCCTCTGGGGTGTAAATGTCGTAGAACACCGTTTGCCCTGCCAGCGCGCGGTCTTTGAGGTAATTGGCGATCTCCACTGTCTTTTCCGGGTCGATGTGGCTGTAATAGGTGAGCTGTAGTTCCCCCAGGGTATCACCGCTGTAATGCCCCTGGTTCACCGGAAACAGTAGTCTGCCGTAATTCCCAAATGCGGGGTCTTCCATCACCTGCTCTATGGGAGTGTCCACTGTAAATGCTTGTTGTTCCATTCCCTGTTGTTCCTCCCTTTTGTCGCCGGATGTTTCTGCCTGGGTACCGCCGCAGGCAGAAAATAATGTCGCAAGCAGCACAGTGCCGGCCAACAGCCATGCTTTCACGAGTTCCCCTCCTTTTTCTCTTTTGCCCGGTTGCGGCTTTGGATACAGGCCTTACCCAGGTAATAAGCGATACACACAAAAAGGCCCATTATGGCCAGATATTCGGCGAAAAACAGAGCCAAAGGCTGGCCAAAATCGTAAAATACAAAATGAGTCCGCATCAACAAATAAGATGCGATATCGTTGTGGTAGAAGCAGGCGGCCCCATAGAGGGCGACGGCCATTGCCAACAGGCGGAGCACCCATGTCCAGGCTCCACCGGGCTTGCGTCCCATCCTCTGGCGCACCATCCCCAGCACCATATTCCAGTGGAGCCCCAGGTGCAAGCTCATCAGCCCAAAACCCCAATAGGCACAGGGCAGGTGGATGGCCCTGGCCAGCGCCTGCCCGCCATGGGGCGGCAGAAAACCAAACGTATAGCGGGAGAGGACAGTACCGCTGGCCATCGACCCTACCATCGTCACCAAAAGCAGGCCGGCCACCACAGTTTGCACCACCCGGAATGGGGTATAACGGCCTTTTGCCAGGTTTCGGCACCAGGTAAAGTTCCAGATATGGTGCAGCACAAACAGCAGCAACATCGCCGCTCCCAGCCATTCATGGGCCTCTTCTCCAATGAGGGAATACGCCATCAGCAAAAGCAAGAGCACTGTCATTCCAAGATCCACCACTACTCTGGCCGTTCTTTTTCCCGGCATGAAAGCGCCTCCTTTCGGTCTTTCTTCTTTGTCTTGATTATAAATCCCCGGGCCCCAAAGCAGAAGTATCGTTTGGTTGCTCAGCTTCAAACCTATCGTTCAAACGAAAGACCGATGCCTTGGCACCTCGCCCGGCCATTGAAAAAGACATGCCAATCAAAAAGGCCGCAAACTGCACAACAGCAGCCTGCGGCCTTTTTCCGATATCTTTTCATTCTGTTTTGGCAACAAAGAGGCCAAGGCAAACACAAATCGTGACAAAACAAAAGGCTGGAGCATCTATAACGATGTTCCAGCCTCATGTTAATTGTCTTTCTGATTTTGCAAGATGGAGTAGACTATACCCCCATAGCTGCCGGCGTACATTCGCCACGCTGATGAAGCGAGTCGATGGCGCCGACAAAGATAAATTGGAGCTGATCGGCCACACGAGCAATGAAATGCTGCGGTATTATCAAGACGTTTCCCTGGAGGATCTGCGCCGCATCACAGATGCTCTATAGCATGTGAGCAATACGTGAGCAATCGGCTTCTTTTTCCCCTGTTTTTTGCCTTGTTTGTGGCAGCGGCAAAAGAACAGAAAAAAGCCTTGGAGCCCTACAGCCCCAAGGCTTTTCCCTGATTTACTTTGGTCCGAGTGTCGAGATTCGAACTCGAGGCCTCTTGAACCCCATTCAAGCGCGCTACCAAACTGCGCCACACCCGGCCGTGCAAGAAGTATATTACCACACTTGCACGATTTATGCAATAGTTTTTTTCGCTTTTTTCAAAAAACTTTTTGGGTGCGGCCGGGGCGCTTACCGGCTGCCCTTCATCCAGGCAGGTTCTTTTTCTTCTGTGTCAAAATCCTTGGGGTTGCCACCGGTGTTTTCAAACAGCTTTTCCAAGGTGGTCTCCAGCGCGGATGCAATTTTGTGCAGTGTTTTCAGCGTGGGATTGTTCCGGCTGCTGCCCCTCTCAATGTTGCCCAGGTGGGCCGCGCCCATCTCTGCCCGGTTGGCCAGCTGTTCTTGGCTCAGCCCCAATTCCTCTCTTCTTCTGCGGATGTTGACCCCCAGCTTGCTGCGCACCTCATCTTGCTGCGCTTGATTCATTCCATTCACTCCTTTTCGCCAATTTCACAGCTTTTTAGAATATATATCCTATTATATATTCTGCTGCCAATTTTACCAGATTATGTGTAACCGGTATTATATAGCCCATGATATAATCACTCGCCCGCTCGAGATTCATTCCCCTGTGCCGTATATTTCCAGCTCTTTGGCACACACTGAGACCGGGTGATTCCTTTCATGCTAGTACCATTTTTCCGCACCATCCTTCTCTATCTTTTTATCATCGTGGCCTTCCGGCTGATGGGAAAGCGCCAGGTCGCTGAGATGCAGGCCACGGAATTCGTCATCACCATCCTGATCTCAGCAGTGGCTTCTGTGCCCATGCAAGATCTGAATATCCCTCTGCTGCACGGCATCGTGCCCATTGTCACGCTGATCTGCGCAGAGATCTTTCTCTCTGTGCTCTCCATGCACAGCATCAAGCTGCGCAAATTGCTCAGCGGCACACCGGTGCCCATCATCTGCAATGGGGTGATCGACCAGACGGCCCTGCGCAAAGTGCGCATGACCCTGGACGACGTGTTCGAGACCCTGCGGCTCAGCCAGATCTTCGACTTGCGGAAAGTGGAGTTTGCCCAGGTGGAGACCAATGGGCAGATCAGTTTTCTGCTCTCTCCCGAAGCCGAACCCGCCACGCCGGAAGTCCTCTCCATCCAGCCGCCTGTGCGGGACCCGATGGAACTTTTGATCTCCGATGGCTCCCTGTTCCCTCAAAATCTGCAGCGCACCGGCCACGACCAGCAATGGCTCCAGCAGACGCTGCAGCACAACCAGGTGGCTTCCCTGCGTGAGGTGTTCTTGCTGTGTGCCAACCGGGCGGGGGACATCATTTTTTACCGGAAGGAGCAGTGAATATGTGGCGCACCTATTTGGCGGTCTTCCTGCTGGCCGGCATGCTGGCAGCTGGTTATACCATGCACCATTACACCTCGGAACAAGCTTTGACCATCGCGGAGCAGATCCCCGTGTCTTTGTCTGATCCGCAAGCCGAAGCTGCGCTGGACCAGGCCCACCGGCAGTTTCAGCGGCGCTCCACGCTGTTCTCCACATTTTATGTACACACCCTGGTGGAAGGGATCGAACAGGAGTTTCAAAATTGCCTTTCCTCTCAGGCACTGGGCCAGGCCGAAGACTATGCCGGCCAGGCAGCCATGCTCCGCTATCTGTTGACCGATCTTTCCACCCGGGATGATGCCAGCCTGGCCAACATTTTGTAGACAGAACAAACGCCGCCCTGGGCTTTCGGCTGCCGGGCGGCGTTTTTCTAGGGGTCATTGGTTGGCGATCAATTTGCTCAGTTCTTCCATAAAGGTGCCGATGTCTTTGAATTGGCGGTACACCGAAGCAAAGCGGACATAGGCCACTTCGTCGATCTTTTTCAGGTGCTCCATCACCAGTTCGCCGATCTGGGCCGATTGGATCTCCCGTTCCAGGGAGTTGGACAGCTGCGCTTCAATTTCCGAGCAGGCGTCTTCCAGCTGGGAAAGGGCCACCGGCCGCTTCTCACAGGCTTTCACCAAGCCGCTGAGCATTTTATTGCGATTGAAGGCCTGGCGGGAACCATCTTTCTTGATGACCACCAAAGGCACGCTTTCCACTGTCTCATAGGTGGTGAACCGCCTGCCGCAGGAAAGGCACTCCCGCCGCCGGCGGATGCAGCTGCCTTCATCTGTGGGGCGGGAATCCACCACTTTGCTTTCCAAATAACCGCAATATGGACATTTCATCTTCGACTTCCTCCCATTTGGGGTGTGCGGGCTGCAAAACCGCCAGACTTGGCCAAACCGATGCGGCCGGCTGCGGCGGCTGCGTTTGTGCTGCTATTGTATCACACCCACAGGGGTTGGGCAACCGCAGTCCCTCGGTTCCGCCGCCCGGCGGCTGGAGCAGGCTTTTGGCTACATCCACATTGTGCCACAGATTTTCGACAAAATAAAGGATATTTTCCTGATTATTTTCGACAATATACGATTATTCAGGCAAAATAATCGAAAAAACCGGGCGTGATTCCGTCGAATCGCGCCCGGCCGGTGCAGAGTCATCCCTTATTGGGCATGGTTTTTTTCTTTTTTTCGCTGTTCTTCATCTTGGCCCACAGCGGTGCGGCAATGAAGATCGAGGAATAGGCGCCGCTGACGATGCCGATGGTGATGGGAATGGCAAAGTTGCGCAGCGAAGGCACGCCCAAGATGATGATCATCACAATGGTAAACAGCGTGGTCAGCGTGGTATTGATGTTGCGGGTCATGCTTTGGCGCACGCTCTTGTCCACCACTTCATCATAGCTTTCCCGGCGGGAAAGGCGCTGGTTTTCACGGATACGGTCAAAGGTGATGATGGTCGCGTTGATGGAATAGCCGAAGATGGTCAGGGCTGCTGCGATAAAGTTCATGTTCAGCGGCAGCTGGAAGATCACATAGGCGCTGATCATCACTAAAATGTCGTGGATCAGGCAGATCACGGCAGAAAAACCGGATTTGAAATCAAACCGGATGGTGATATACAGCAGCATGAGCACAGCGGCCACCAGGCAAGCCTTCACTGCGGCGGCCTGCATGTCCTTGCCCACCGAAGGGCTCACATTCTGCACATCCTGCCGGGCGCTGTCCTCCAGGCCAAAGGTATCCACCATCGCTTGGTGCAGCGCGTCGCGGGTCTCGGAATCCAGGTCATGGGTCTTGATCATCACCTGGGTGCCATCGCCTGTGGTGACGACCGAAGGTGTAGCGCCCACGATGTCGCCCACCGCCTGCTGGATCTGCTGCACGGTGTCGCCCGTCACCTGCTGGCCCATATCATAGGTAAAGGTGGTGCCGCCGGTAAAGTCAATATCCATGTTAAACAGGTTCAGCCCAAAGGGTGCCGCCAGCAGGGCGAACACCCCCACGGCCACCAGCAGAACGGAAACGATGGCGAAATATTTGAAATTCTTTGTCACACTGAAATTCTTCATTACGCATCGCTCCTTTCTCTGGCGCCATACAGCTTGATATTGGTGATCTTCATGCCCACCAGGCTATTGAGCAAGGTGCGGGTGACGGTCAAGGCCGTAAACATGGAAAGCAGGATGCCAAGCCCCAAGGTGATGGCAAACCCTGTAATAGTGCCTTTTCCAAAGAAATACAGGACCACAGCGGCGATAAATGTGGTGATGTTGCTATCCAAAATAGCGGCAAATGCCCGGTGGAAACCGGAATCGATGGCCGATTTGATGGTCTTGCCTGCCCGCAGCTCTTCTTTCACCCGTTCGAAGATGACCACGTTGGCATCCACGGCCATGCCGATGGAAAGGATGATACCTGCAATGCTGGGCAGAGACAGATTCACCCGGAAGATCACCAGCACGAGGCCTTCCAGGATGCAGTAGAGCAGCAGGGCGATGCAAGAGACCACGCCGGGCAGCCGGTAGACCAAGATCATAAACACCATGACCAAAATGACGCCGATCACGCCTGCTTGGATGCTGCTGGTCAGCGCATCCATGCCCAATTGGGCGCCTACGCTGCGCATCTCCACTTGCTTGAGGCTGAAGGGCAGCTGGCCGATGGCGATGTTGTTGGCCAGCTGGCCGGCGCTTTCCGCGGTGAAATCGCCGCTGATGATCACTTCGCCGCCTGTGATGCCGGTTTCGGCATATTGGCTGCCGACCTGCGGCGCGCTGATGGTCTGGCCGTCCATGGTGATGTTGATGTGGTTTTTCCCATCGGTGGATTGGGCGGCTTTCTTGGTGGCCTCGGCAAATTTCTCCGCGCCCTCATCGGTCAGCTGGAGCACTACGATGTTGTAGCGGATGCCGGTGCTGTCGATGGGCTGGTATTCGGCCGTGGCGCTCTCCACTTCGTTGCCCTCCAAGATCACATTGCCGTCATCGTCCAAGAACTGGAGCTGGGCAGTGGAACCCAGGGTCTGGACCGCCTCTTCCGGGTCGCTCACCGAGGGGATCTCCACCGTCACCTGGTCTTCCCCCACTTGGTAGACATTGGCTTCAAACAGGCCCTGGAAATCCAGGCGCTGGCGGAGCATGTCCACTACGACATCCATGTTCTGGCTCAGTTCCTCCGGGGCCATCTCCCCTTCGATGTCTGCCTGGTAGGTGATGATGGAACCGCCGACCAGATCCAGGCCCAGCCGGATGCCGTCTTCGGTGTTGGTGATGCTGGGGATCTGGGCGAACCCCAAATCAACGCCGTGCAGCAGCGTGAAGCCCAAAAGGGCGATCACAAGCAGCGTGCAGACGAATTTTAGAATGCTTTTTTTCATTCTCCTGTCGTCTCCTCCTTTTTGTTGTGCAAACAATTTGGAGACAAGCCGGCGCTGTCTCCAAATCTGTGGTGCAAAACGCCGCAGAAGACCACAGAAGCGGCCTTTTGTTTGCATGGTTTAAGGGCCGGGCAGGCCCGTCCCATTTGCCTTCCGGGTGAAAAGTTCGCCTTCTTTTCTCTGCCTCTCCCGTCAGGCACGACGAATATTATACTCCAAGGGGCAGGGGCAGTCAACCAAAAAAGCCGGTGGCGGCTGCCAAAAAAGCAAAGGGCGCCCCGGGGCGCCCTTTGCCGAAATAAGAGATTTATTTGTTTTCCAACAGTTTTTCGCAGCTGGCCTTGAGGGCACAGACACAGAACACTTCCATAGCCAGTTTCAGCTCTTCGATGGGCGGGAAGGAGGGGGCGATGCGCAGGTTGCTGTCTTTGGGGTCTTTGCCATAGGGATATGTGGCCCCGGCGCCTGTCATCACGATACCCGCTTCTTTGCACAGCTGCTGGATCCGCTTGGCACAGCCTTCCATGGCGTCAAAGCTGATGAAATAGCCGCCCTTGGGCGCGCTCCAGCTGCCTGCGCCTGTGCCGGCCAGGTTTTGCTCCAGAGTGTCTATCACAGCGTCGAACTTGGGCTTGAGCAGCTTTTTGTGGATCTCCATATGTGCTTTCAGCCCGGCCAAGTCTTTGAAGAACAGCACGTGGCGCAGCTGGTTGATCTTGTCCGGCCCGATCTGCTGGGCGTTCATGTATTTGAGCTGCCATGCCACGTTGGCCGGGCTGGCGGCAAAGGCGCACACGCCTGCGCCGGGGAATGAGACCTTAGAGGTGGAGCAGAACTCAAAGACCATGTCGGGGTTGCCGGCCTTGGCGCACTCTTCGATGATGTTGGGGATCTCGATGGTCTCATCGGTGATGCCGTGGATGATGTAGGCGTTGTCCCAGAAAATGCGGAAATCCTTGGCTGCCGGCTTCAGGTTGGCAAAGCGGCGGACCACTTCATCGCTGTAGACTACACCGGTGGGGTTGGAGAATTTGGGCACGCACCAGATGCCTTTGATGGCGGCGTCCTCTGCCACCAGGCGCTCCACCAGGTCCATATCCGGGCCGTTTTCATCCATGGGCACGTTGATCATCTCAATGCCAAACTGCTGGCAAACGGCAAAATGGCGGTCATAGCCGGGCACCGGGCACAAAAACTTCACTTTGTCCTGCTTGACCCAGGGTTCATCCACACCGGCAGCGCCGAACAGCATCAGCCGGTCCATGGTGTCGTACATAAATGTCAGGCTGGAGTTGCCGCCGGCCAGCACCTGTTCCACAGGGACTTGCAGCAGATCGGCGAACAGCTTGCGGCAGGCGGGAATGCCTTCCAGCGTGCCATAATTCCGGGTATCCAGCCCTTCATAGACCGTGTCGGCGCTGGTCTTTACCGCAGTGAGCATGCCTTCGCAGGCATCCAGCTGGTCGGCGCCAGGCTTGCCCCGGGCCATGTTCAGCTTCAGTCCCTGGGCTTTGTACCCTTCGTAGCGGGCGTTCAGCTCGCTCAACTGGGCTTCCAGCTCAGCCTTCGTGGCTTTTGTCAGATCCATAATCCGTAACCTCCATTCATATGTTGCCCCCAAGGGGGCTCCTATCATCCTGCCAACGCAGCCCCCAAGGCTGTGGCAAAATCGGCGTATTCCGGTATGATAAAGTGCATCTGATACAAGTTCTCAAAATCGCTGAACACCTTGCGGGCCATGGGCAGCCGGGCCAGGTTGCCCGTCATCACGATGTCTTCCATCCCGCAGCCCCGGGCGGCAAACACCGCCTGGGTGCCCACGGTCTGAAACACCAAGTTGCACACCCCCAGGGCCAGATCCTCCGGAGAGGCCACATCGCTCAGCTTTCCAAAGTTGGAAGCCGTGGTCTCGGCGTTCATATTGGAAAGGTTTGTGCTGGAAATATCGCCGATGGCCAGATCCACCCGGGCCAGGTTGCCCCGCTCCGCCATCTCTACGATATGGGGGATGCTGCGCACGCCCAACATTTTATCGCACAGCCCCAGCAGGGTGCCGCCGCCCACGCCGGTGCCGCCCAAATGGCGGCTGGCGTTGCCCTGCACCTCTACAAAAGCGGTGCCGGTGCCCATGCTGACCACCACGGCCCGGTCGCAGCCCGAGATGAACCGCCCTCCCTGGCCGATGGCCTGGAACTCATCCACCTTGCGGGACGGGATCCCATAAATATCTCCCTGGAGAAAGGAAGACCCTACACCGGTGAACATCACCTGGCAGATGTGCTCGATATCCAGTTTGTTTTCGGCTAAAAATTTGCCAAAGGCGCCATAGGCCGAAGTCACCGGGTCGTCGGCCCGCACCCGGATGGGGCTGATCATCTGGCCATCCTGCAGGCCTACGATCTTGGTGGTGCTGCCGCCAATGTCAATGCCGATCGTCAATGGCATGGCTACGCCGCCTCCCGTGGTTTAAAATTCAGCGCTGCCCACCGTGCGGGGGAAAGGCAGCACATCGCGGATGTTGCTGATGCCGGTCAGGTACATGATGAGCCGTTCAAAGCCCAAGCCATAGCCTGCGTGTTTGGTGCCGCCGTATTTCCGCAGCTCCAGATACCACCAATAAGGCTTTTCTTCCATGCCCAGTTCCTCCATACGGGCCTTCAGCACATCCAGACGCTCTTCGCGCTGGCTGCCGCCGATCAGCTCGCCGATGCCGGGCACCAGCATATCCATGGCAGCCACGGTCTTGCCATCGTCATTGAGGCGCATGTAAAAGGCCTTGATCTCCTTGGGGTAGTCGGTGAGGAACGTGGGCTTTTGGAACACTTGCTCGGTGATATAGCGTTCGTGCTCGCTTTGCAGGTCGCAGCCCCAGTACACCGGGAATTCAAACTGATCTTTATGCTTTTCCAAGATCTCAATGGCTTCGGTATAGGTGATGTGGGCGAATTTCTCCGTCTCGGCCAAAGCAGTCAGCCGGGCCAGCAGCCCTTTGTCCACAAAGGAGTTGAAAAACTGCATCTCCTCCGGGCAGTGCTCCAGCACATGGCGGATGACGTATTTCGTCATATCTTCGGCCAAGGCCATGTTGTCTTTCAGGTCGGCAAAGGCGATCTCCGGTTCGATCATCCAAAACTCCGCCGCATGGCGGCTGGTGTTGGAGTTTTCCGAGCGGAACGTGGGGCCAAAGGTATAGGTCTTGCCAAAGGCCAGGGCAAACGTCTCCGCTTCCAGCTGGCCCGACACCGTCAGGTTCGTGGGGGAGCCGAAGAAATCCTGGCTGTAGTCCACCTGTCCATCCGCTGTTTTGGGCACGTTGTTTAAGTCCAGCGTGGTCACATGGAACATATCGCCGGCGCCTTCGGCGTCACTGGCAGTGATCAGCGGCGTATGGGCATAGACAAAGCCCCTGTCGTGGAAAAACTGGTGGATGGCAAAAGCCGCTTCGCTGCGCACCCGGAAGGCAGCGTTGAACAAGTTGGTCCGGGGGCGCAGGTGAGCGATGGTACGCAAAAATTCCACCGAATGGCGCTTTTTCTGCAGCGGGTAATCCGAAGGGCACTCCCCTTCCACCAGGATGGTCTCGGCTTGGATCTCAATGGCTTGGTTGCCCTGGGATTCCACCACCTGCCCCTGCACCCGCAGGGCGGCGCCTACGCCGATGGCCTTGGCCTGTTCGTAAACAGGCTTGTCGTTGCCGCACACCACCTGTACGTTTTTGACCACGGAACCGTCGTTGAGCTCAATGAAAGCGCAGGCCTTTACATCCCGCACTGTGCGCACCCAGCCGCACAGCGCCACCTGCTGGCCCACATGGTCCTGCGGGTGGCGCAGCAGTTCTCTTACGGTCACATCAGACATGTTCTCATCTCATTTCTGTCATTAGAATAAGGCGGCGCTACGCTTTTTGCGCCTTATAGGCCTTCAGGGCCTGGGCGATCTGGTCTGGGCAGGATGTGCTCTTCATGCCGCAAGGCACGCCGGAAAAAGACTCGATGACCTGGTCGATATCCATGCCCTTGATGATGCGGGAGATCCCCAGCAAATTGCCCGGACAGCCACCCTTGATCTCTATATTTTTCACCTGGTTGTTCTCATTATCCACCGTGATGACATATTGTGTGGAACAAACGCCCCGGGGGACGTATGTAAACGTTTCCATGTTCCAATTCCTCCTTCGTGTGCAAATTGCCGCACCTTGCGGCTTTATCTGTATCAATGTATCACATTTGCCCCGTTCTGTCCATAGCCGGCGCTTGCAAAATCAGGGCTTTTCCGCAATTTTTCCCGTCTCTGGAGCACCTTTGCCATTTGGTGTTTTTGACTAATTTTTTCTTGCATCTCGCCGGGTTTTGTACTACACTATACATAAGTACCAGACAGTCCCTTTCCGGGCTCCTGGCTGCTACTCACGCCCCGGTCCACCGGGCGGATGAAAGGAGCGAATACCATGAGTAAACTTCTCATCACCATCAGCCGTGAATATGGCAGCGGCGGTTTGTTGGTCGGCCAGGAATTGGCAGAAGCGCTGGGCCTGCCCTGTTACGATAAGAAACTGCTGACCATCGCTGCGGAAAAAAGCGGTTTTTCCGAAGAGATGCTGCGCCAGGCCGAATCCCGGGCCACCAACAGCCTGCTCTATTCGCTGGCCACCAGCCTTGGGGTAGGCGCCTTTGGCCCCGACACCCTGTCTTTGTACGACAAACTGTACCTGGCCCAATTTGACGTCATCCGCCAGGTGGCGGACGAGGGCTCCTGCGTGATCGTGGGCCGCTGCGCCGATTATGTGCTGCGCGCCTACGAAAACTGCTACCACTTCTTCCTGCACGCTCCCTTGGAAGACCGGATGGAGCGGGCCACCAAAGAATATGGCGAAAACCCCAACAACATCAAAAGCACCGTGCTCAAGCACGACAAAGCCCGTGCCAATTACTACTACCACTATACCAGCCAAAAGTGGGGCGATGCCAAACTCTATGACCTGTCGTTGAATACCAGCCGCACCGGCGTGGATGGCGCAGTCAAAATGTTGCTCCATTATTTAGAAACCATTCATGCGGTCTGATCTTCCGCCTCCGCCCACACCGGGCGGAGTTTTTTTGCCTGTTCCCTCAACTTTTCCAGCTGTTCCTGCGTCCAAACCATAGGTGGTTTTTTCCGCCGCAAGGAGGTACGCCCCATGAAACGATTTCTTCGGTATACCTGGGTGCTCGGCGCAGCGACTGCCTGCGCCCTGTTGGTCCTGGCCTTGCTGGCCTTTCCCAATGCGCCTGGAAAGGCCAGCAAGAGCCCGACAAGCCCCCAGACCTTTACGGGCCGTGTGGAACAGATCAACGACTGGATGCTTTGCGCCCAGGGGGAAGGTGAGATCGACCCCCATGTGTTCTACACAAGCGGCGTCAATACCGACGCCATCGGCCTGGGGGATACTGTGCGCATCACCTATACCGGCGATATCACAGACCCTCGTTCCCGGCTCACTGCATCCGCGGTGGAAAAGGCGGCTCCCTAGGTGCCGTATCGGGGCAGAGTGCAGGGCGGCGGGCCATGGCCCGCCGCCCTGCACTCTGTGCTGCAACCAGCCGGGTCACAGCGGTTCCCTTGCTACGCCTGCAGGCACTGGGCCAGCGCTTCCATGGCCTTGTCAATGTCCTGCCGGGTCACATCGTGGTTTGTGACGAACCGGAAATGCCCCTGGTCTTCCGGGCTGATCTTGACGCCTTTTTCCCGCATGGCGGCCTGCAATCCATCCCGCAGGGCCTGGGGCCGGTCAATGGTGAAGAAGACCATGTTGATCTCCACCTGGCTGGGGTCGCAATGGACACCGTCTATCTGGGCCAAACGCTCTGCCATGTATTTGGCATTGTCGTGGTCTTCCCGGAGTCGGCCCGTCATTTCGGTCAGGGCGATGAGGGCAGGCGCCGCGATCACGCCGGCCTGCCGCATGCCGCCGCCCAGCATCTTGCGGTTCTTCCGGGCCTTGGCAATGAATTCCCGGCTGCCGGCCAGCACTGTGCCCACCGGGGCGCACAGCCCCTTGGAAAGGCAGCAGGACACCGAATCGCAGTATTGGGTGATCTGTTTGACATCCACTCCCAGAGCGGTGGCCGCATTGAACACCCGGGCGCCATCCAAATGCACGGGCACCTTGTGGCGCTGCCCCACCTGATACACCTGCTCCATTACCGAAAGCGGCACTACCCGGCCGTTGGACAGAGCGTTTTCCATGCAGATCAGGGCCGTTTCGGGGAAATGGATGTCGACGCCCCGGATGGCCTTTTCGATCATGGCCGCATCTGGTATGCCCCCTTCAAAATGGAGCGTGCGCATATTGGCGCCGGCCAGCACCGCTACAGCCCCCACTTCGTGCTCATAGATGTGGCAGCTGTCGCTGACGATGATCTCGTCGCCCCGCTTGGTCCAGCTCATCACCGCCACCTGGTTGCTCTGGGTGCCGCTGGAAAGGAACAGGGCCGCTTCTTTGCCCAGCACCTGGGCGGCCGTCTGTTCCAGCCGGTTTACCGTAGGGTCATCCACATACACATCGTCCCCCACTTCCGCCTGGGCCATGGCTTGCCGCATTTTTTCCGTGGGCATGGTCACCGTGTCGCTTCGCAAATCGATATACGCCATTTGAATCTACCTCGCTTTCTCCATCTTGGGAGCCGGTCCGGCCGGCGTTCCTCATCAAATTAGACAAACAAAGTATAACAAATCCGGTGGATTTTGTAAACGCTCCGCTGCAAATGACGGCCCGGTTCCATTGACTTTGCCGGGGTTAAATTATAAAATTATGTATATATTGTATCAGCAAGCGGTTGCGCCAGGGCTACGGGACCGGTGTACGGCATAGCTGAAAATCGGGGGGTTTTCACATGGATGAAATCGAACTGTTCCGGCAGATCGTGGCAAGCTGCGACGAAGCGCTGAAGGATGTATTCCTGCGCCGCATGGAAGCGTCTGTCCGCATTGCCCGGGCCAAGCTCAGCCGGGGAGAATCGGTCTATTCGGCTTCAGACGAACAGCAGCTGCTGCGCAGTATGTCTTCCGGCCTGTCTTTGGAGCTCCAATCCAAGGCCCGTTCTCTGTGGAAGGCGCTGCTGCGCATGAGCCGCAACCGGCAGTACCGGGTATTCCTGGAATTGGATGAATCGCTGCGCCTGAACCACGAACACGATATGACGACCCAGCTGCCCCAAGGCCCCTGTGTGTGCACGGCAGACCTGGTGGAGGATGTGGAGACCCTGTTGGGCGCCCAAGCAGTGACGGCCCCCACCGTGGACCAGGCCCTAGAAGATGTAGCCCAGGGCCGCCAGAGCTGGTGCGCCGTTTCCCTGCGGGGCGTTTACAAGACCGATTGGCTCTACGACCATCTGGACGCCAAAAAACTGTACCTCAACCGTATCCTGCCCGCAGCCGACGGCACGCTGTTGGCCATCGTTTCACCCAAGCTGGTGTATGTGCCCGGCGAGGAAAACATGATCGGCGCAGTCTTTTACATGTCTTCGGAGAGCGGTTCTCTGGCGGAAGCCCTCTCTGTTCTGGCGGACAACAAGCAGAACATGGAGTTTATCCATCTGGAGAAAAAAGATTCTGCCGACGAACTGCACCAGTTCCGCCTGTATGTGGATTTTGACGGCTGTGTGACCAGCATTGACACCCGGGCCGCCATTTACCAGCTGCAAACCGAGCTGCCCTATTTCCGGGTGGTGGGCAGCCGCAAACGCATCACCTTGCCTTAATAGTTCTATTGTTAATGCAAAAGAGGACACGGCTGTGCCGTGTCCTCTTTTGCTTGCCCTCCGTCTCATCAAAAAGGGCTTGGAGTCGCCTCCAAGCCCTTTTTTCTCTCTTCTATTTTTGGATCAATATTGCAGCCGCCGTTTGGCGCTCAAGCCCGTCTGGGTGATGGCCAAACCGCCCTCCGCCGTCTCACGGACAGCCGAAGGCATGTTGACGCCGATCTGGTACATGGCGTCGATGACTTCATCCGGCGGGATGAAGCTTTCAATGCCCGCCAGCGCCATATCGGCGGCGGCAATGGCAAAGGTGGCATAGATGCCGTTGCGCTTGACGCAGGGCACTTCCACCAGGCCGGCCACCGGGTCGCAGGCAAGGCCCAGGCAGTTTTTCAAGGCGATGGCCGCAGCGTGGGTGCATTGTTTGGGCGTGCCTCCCATCACTTCGGTCAGCGCGGCGGCAGCCATGGCCGCCGCAGAACCTACCTCCGCCTGGCAGCCCCCGGCCGCGCCGGAAATGGTGGCGCGGGTCGCGATCACAGCGCCGATGCCGCCTGCGGTGATCAAGCCGTTGATGGCCTCCCGGTCGGTGAAACCGAATTCCTCCTGGGCGGCGATCATCACGCCGGGCAAAATGCCCGAAGAACCGCAGGTGGGGGCCGCCACGATGATGCCCATGGCCGCGTTGTATTCCGAGGTCCCCAGGGAATAGCTCATGGCCTTGGCCTCCAGCGACCCCATCATATTTTTCCGGTTTTTGTAGTGGCGGTAATACTTGGCCGCATCGCCGCCGGTCAGCCCGCTGACAGACTTCATCTCCGAAGAGATGCCTCCCATGGCAGCATCTTTCATCACCTGGTATGCCTTTTCCAGCTTGCTGCGGATCTCTTCTTCCGTCTCGCCGCTGTCCGCCTGCTCTTCTTTCAGCACTACCTGCCAGATGGCCATGTTGTATTTTGCCGCTTCATCCAGGATATAATCTACACTTGGGATATCCATACATTCCGTCCTTTTATCGTTGTCTTCTCCGCGCCGATCAAAACCTAGGCATGGAGATCACTTTTAGCACATCCTGCACTTCGGTCAGGGCCTGGATGGTGCCATCGTCCACCCGCATATCGTTCTCGATCACGGTGATCACATCCCCTTCCCGCTTGGTGCGGGCCAGACGCAAATTGCCGATGTTATAGCCTGCCGAATTCAAGGTCATGGCGATGTTGGCCAGCACACCCGGGGAATCTTTGTGCACCACCAATATCGTATCCATCAAGCACCGTGCCTCCATGGGGAATCCGTTGAGCTCTTCGATGCGGATCTGTCCGCCGCCGATGGAGGCGCCCCGCAAGCTGATGTGGTTGCTTTTTCCCCAGGCCTCGATCCGCAGGGTATTGGGGTGGTAGCGGCTTTCTTCCGCTGTAAAAAACTCGTATTCCATGCCCCGGAATTGGGCCAGCTGCAAGCTCTCCCGCACTTTCACATTGTCGGTGTTAAAGCCCAACAGGCCGCCGATGACCGCCTTATCGGTGCCGTGGCCCCGGTAGGTGTCGGCAAAGGAACCGTAAAAGGTGATCTTGGCCCGCTTGACTTCTTCCCCCAAAATAGTCCGGCAAGCCAAGCCCAGCCGCACGGCTCCCGCCGTGTGGGAGCTGGAAGGGCCCACGGTGATCGGGCCCAAGATGTCAAACATACTAATGCTCATGGTCGTTTTCCCCCATTATGGGAAGATGCCGCGGATCTTTTTGGAGCGGCATACCTTTTCCAAGGCCAGGGAATAGGCGCTTTGGCGCAGGGTGATGCGCTGTTCCTGGGCCCGCTGCCATACATCGTCAAAGGCCTTCATGATGACTTGGCGCATCATGCGGTTCACTTCGTCTTCATCCCACATCAACGACTGGATGTTCTGCACCCATTCAAAATAAGAGACGATCATGCCGCCGGCATTGGCCAAAATATCCGGCACCACCACAACGCCCCGCTCTGCCAAGATCTCGTCGGCCTTCCAAGTGGTGGGGCAGTGGGCGCCTTCAATGATGATCTTGGCGCCGATCTCGCCGGCATTTTTTTCGCACAGCTGGCACTCCAGAGCAGCCGGCACCAAAATGTCGCACTCCAGCCGCAGCAATTCATCGTTTGTAATGTGCTGCACACCGGCATCCTGGTAATCGCACAGCAGCTTCCCCTGGCGCAGATGCTCCAGCAGGCCGGGGATATGCAAGCCGCTGCGGCAGTAAACGGCGCCGGTGACATCGCCCACTGCCATAATGCGGATCCCTTCTGTATACAGGATGCGGGCCACGCCGGCCCCCACCTTGCCCATGCCCAAAATTGCGGCTGTGGCAAGCTCCATGGGCATTTTCAGCCGTTTGAGCAGCTCTCTTGCCACAAAGGCCAAACCGCGGGCCGGCGCTTCTTCCGCCCCCATGGAGCCGCCCAGATCCAGGGGTTTGCCTGTGACGATGCCCTGCACCGCGTGGCCTTTCATCATGCTGTAGGTATCCATGATCCAACCCATGATCTCCGCATCGGTGTTCATATCCGGCGCAGGGATATCTTCATTGGGGCCGATGAACGGCAGGATCATAGCGGTATACCGGCGTGTCAGCCGTTTGATCTCATTGTGCGACAGCTCGCTGACATCTACGTTGACGCCGCCGTAAGCGCCGCCAAAGGGAATGTTGATCAGCGCGCTTTGCAACGTGGTCAGGCCAGCCAAGGCCCGCACTTCGTCTTCACACACGCTGGGGTCGTAGCGGATGCCGCCTTTGCAGGGGCCCCGCAGGGTGGAATGCTGCACCCGGTAGCCTTCAAACAGGCGTACGGTGCCGTCATCCATCTCCACCGGAATGGAAACTTTCAATTCCCGTTCCGGGTATTTGACGAACTCATAGGCCACCCGGTCCAGCCCCATATGCTGAGCTACTTGATCCACCGTGTGGGTAAAGTTTTCATAGGGATTGCGGTCTGTGCTCACAGTTTCTTCCCACCTTCTGTATGAAATGTAATGGCATTTGCTTTTGGTGCAGTTCTTTCCCGGCCAGGCTTTTCGCCCTTTACACCGGGCTCGTCTCCATTATAAACAATTCCCACCCATTCCGCAAGAAAAGGATGGCGGGCCGCTCTATGTCCACAGGACTTTGCTGCAAATTTTCCAGCTATATCCCGCTCAACCAATAGGATGCCACCGTCCTTGTCTTTTATGAGAAGCTTTCCTCCTCCTCCCTCCGCCCATAATCCAACCGGCTGCGGCTCCAGTCAAACAGGCATTCAAACAGTTCTTGCTGCTGCTCCTCGTCCCATTGCGCCAGCTCCTTCCAGCAGATGCCCGCCTCCATCAGCCGGCGCTCCATCCCTTCCAAGCGGTCCAGCAAGGCTTTGCGGGTGTCTGCAAATTCCCCTGTGCGGCAATAGTGGAGGGCCTGCAGCGGATAGAACACCGCTTTGTAGAGCCCAGACAATGCCATAGCTGGCTGGTCGTCATACACCAGGCTGTGGCACACACCGTGATAGAGCCCCGCAGCCCCCAACCGCACGGCCAGCGCGGCATCTTGCCAAGTCACTTTGCTTGCAATGGAGGCCAGGGAGCCATAAATGGCCACTGTGTCCCCGCAAAATTGAAACAACTCATGGCCAGGCCACCGTTCCAGGTCTTCCCATCCGCCAATAAAACCGCAAGGCTTTACCGAGGGTGTCAGGTGGCTGAGCATCTGGCGGTAGGCAGCCAAATCCTCAGGTTCCACCTGGTCCAAAATCACCACCAGGTCCACATCGCTTTCCTCAGTGGCCTCGCCCCGCCTTTGGCTGCCCTGCAGCCCGACAAAGCGCAGCCGCTGCCCAAAAAGGGCCTTCACCTGTTGGGTAAACTGGCTGACCCATTTTTCCACATGTTCTTGCATCGTATACCTCCCGTTCATGATCGTATCGTGCTGTCGAGGGCCGTCTTGCCCTTTCTTTCCCTTGTTTTCCTTTTGTGCTATACTATAACCATAGAAAACAAAAACGGGCTGCCCTCTCAGTGGGGCTGTCCGGCACAAAAGGAGGTTTTCAAATGGCAAATACACCCTACCAAGCGGAGCGGCTTTACCCTGGTTTTTGGGCCATCGAAGAAAAAGGCGTGCGCTGCTTCTTAGTCGAAGGGGGCGGCCGGGCCATGCTGGTGGATACCGGTTTTGGCACCGGCGACTTAAAAGCCTTTACCACCACTTTGACCCAAGCCCCTGTTTTTGTGGTCAACACCCATGCCGACGGCGACCATATCGGTTGCAACCACCAATTCGGCCATGCCTGGATGCATCCGGCGGAATATGACCGGTATGCCCAACGTCAACCAGATCATGGCGTCCGCCTTTCCCCCCTGTGGGAAGGGGACCACATCGACCTGGGCCCCTGGCATTTTGAAGTGCTGCTGATTCCCGGCCACACCCCGGGCAGCATCGCCCTGCTGGAACGGGACCATGGCCTGCTCATCGCCGGCGACACCGTGCAGGCAGGTACCATTTACCTGTTTGGCCCGGGCCGCAACCTGCCGGCATTCCGATGCAGTTTGGAAAAGCTGGCCGGTTACGCCGACCAGATCCGTCGTGTCTTGCCTTCCCACGGTCCCCTGCCTTTGACAGCCGACTGTATTGAAAAGCTGGAACAGGCGGCCCAGCAGCTGGCAGAAGGGAAACTGGCAGCCATGCCGCCCGACCGGGATCTGCCCTGCCAGCTTTATGACGGCGGCGTGGCCCGCTTTTATTACTGATCCCTCGGCCTTCCAGCGGCTTTCTTGGGCTCTGTTGATACCGGAATCGTTTTTTTGCATATGTACAAAAGACAAGAATTTCAAAAAGAAAGACACGCCATGGCGTGTCTTTCTTACTTGGCGGAGAGAGAGGGATTCGAACCCTCGGAACGCTATTAACGTTCACACGATTTCCAATCGTGCGCCTTAGGCCAGCTCAGCCATCTCTCCATAAAGCTTGTTCACTTGTGTCAGCTTTCTTATTATAGCAGGATTTCCTTTGGCCTGCAAGTGTTTTTTTCAGATTTTCAAAACTTTTTGTGGTGTCCTTCCGAAGGATACCCATAGCCGTTGCCATGGCAGATCGGGCGCTGGTCAGTCTTGCTGCTACCATCCGTTCCCCCAGTATCCCAGAGCACATTCCCGCCGGGAAAGAAAAAAGAGAAGATACAGAAAGTACCTTCTCTTGGAGATGGTGGGCCTTCAGGGACTCGAACCCGGGACCGTCCGGTTATGAGCCGGATGCTCTAACCAACTGAGCTAAAGACCCGCAAAAAAGATTAAGATAAAACAATGGCCGCCGCAATTTTGCGGCGGCCATCTGCTGGCTCCTCCTGTCTGGCTCGAACAGACGACCCTGCGGTTAACAGCCGCATGCTCTACCGACTGAGCTAAGGAGGAATATAATACGGAGTAAGCACCGACCTATTTTCCCGGGCCGTCTCCAGCCAAGTATCTTCGGCACTCGTGAGCTTAACTTCTGTGTTCGAAATGGGAACAGGTGGACC
>JABLTT010003588.1_pt1 | contig 20811 bp, 19 predicted proteins | sample 7160061 | NCBI WGS metagenome assembly JABLTT01 (sample SAMN14651232, study PRJNA627086) | human gut metagenome | isolation source: feces | host: Homo sapiens
CCCGGGGTGTCGATGATATTGATTCTATGACCATTCCACGCGCAGGTGGTAGCGGCGGAGGTAATGGTGATACCTCTCTCCTGCTCCTGCTCCATCCAGTCCATGGTGGCGGTGCCATCATGGGTCTCACCGATCTTGTAGTTGACGCCTGTATAATACAGGATTCTTTCGGTGGTGGTGGTCTTACCGGCATCGATATGCGCCATGATGCCGATGTTACGGGTTAACTCAAGCGGATACTGCCTTGGCATCTGTGCTCTCCTTTCAAGAAACGGTTTGGTAGCAGACTACCATCTGAAGTGCGCGAACGCCTTGTTGGCCTCGGCCATCTTGTGGGTATCTTCGCGCTTCTTCACCGCTCCGCCGGTGCCGTTGACGGCATCGATGATCTCGCCGGCCAGACGTTCTTTCATCGTCTTCTCGCCGCGGTTGCGGGAGTACAGCGTGATCCATCTCAGCCCCAGTGTCTGCCGTCTTTCCGGGCGGACTTCCATGGGCACCTGGTAAGTGGCGCCGCCCACACGGCGGGCCTTGATCTCCAGGGCGGGCATGACGTTTTCCATCGCTTCGTTAAATGCTTCTACAGGGTCCTTGCCGGTCTTCTCTTTTACAATTTCGAAAGCATCGTACACGATCTTCTGGGCTACACCCTTCTTGCCGTCATACATCACGTTGTTGATCAGCTTAGTTACGAGTTTCGAATTGTAAAGCGGGTCCGGAAGAACGTCCCTCTTGGGAACAAATCCTCTTCTGGGCACTTTGCTTCCCTCCTTCACAGAATGATTTCATAGGTACTCAAGAGCGTTTCCGCCCTTGTTGTGTGCCCTGCCGGATCTGCCCCTCACTTCATTATGCACAATAATCTGTAAGGTCAAACCTGGCAAAGCTCACACGCTTTGCGGGGATCGAAATTTTCGGTATGCTTGTCTTACTTCTTCGCTGCGCCGGCCTTCGGACGCTTTGCGCCGTACTTGGAACGGCTCTGCATACGGCCATTGACGCCCTGGGTATCCAGAGTGCCGCGGATCACGTGGTAACGCACACCAGGCAGGTCCTTAACACGGCCGCCTCTCACCATTACCACAGAGTGCTCCTGCAGGTTGTGGCCCACGCCGGGGATATAGCCCCAGACTTCCATGCCGTTGGTCAAACGGACACGAGCCACTTTACGCAGAGCAGAGTTCGGCTTTTTGGGGGTCATGGTCTTCACAGTCGTGCAGACGCCTCTCTTTTGCGGAGAAGATTGATCGGTGGTGATCATCTTCTTCGAGTTATACCCCTTTTGCAGCGCGGGAGAGTTGGATTTGTAGCTTACTACCTCCCGGCCTTTGCGAACCAGCTGATTAAATGTAGGCATAACGCACCTCCTTACAGATTATTGCTTTATTCCACCCGTAGGCCGGGGCAGTTTTGCCCCGGCCCGGGAAAAAGCCACAATAGGCTATGCTCCTCACGGAGCGTTTTATGGCTGCAGCGACACCGCTACGGCGGCGCCCACGTCGATGCCGCAGGCCGCCCCCAGCTCCCCCATGGAAGCCACGGGATGCACCGGCACGCCGTGCTGCTGGCACAGCGCAAGGAAAGGCCGGATGACATGGGGTTCGGCATCTTCCGCCACCCAGGCGCCCAGCGCCTTGCCTTCTTTCACCGCACGCTGCGATTGCTTCAGCCCGATGGCCCGGGGGCCATTCAGCAGTTCAGAGAGCATGTTCATCCTCCCAAATCTTCACGCAGTTTATTATTATATGCTATTTTTTCCGTTTAGTCAACCATTTCTACAACTTCTTCATAATTTGCCTTGTTGTAGAGGTCCATACCGCTGCCGGCGGGCACCAGTTTGCCAATGATGACGTTTTCTTTCAGGCCCATCAGCGGGTCGATCTTGCCCTTGATGGCGGCTTCAGTCAGCACCCGTGTGGTCTCCTGGAAAGAAGCGGCCGACAGGAAGCTGTCGGTGGCCAAAGATGCCTTTGTAATGCCTAGCAGCACCGGCGTATAAGTGGCCGGCTCAAATTCGCGCCCTTCTTCCGCCGCCTTTTTGGCTCCGGCTTCGTTGGCATCTTCGAACTCGAACACATCCACCATAGAACCGGGCAGCAGATCGGTATCCCCCTGCTCCTCCACCCGGACTTTGCGCATCATCTGGCGGACGATCACTTCGATATGGCGGTCGTTGATATCCACGCCCTGCTGGCGGTACACCCGCTGCACTTCCTGGATCAGATAAGCCTGCACAGCTTCTACATCCCGGGTGCGCAGCACGTCGTGGGGGTTCAGCGCGCCTTCGGTCAGGGCAGTGCCCATGGCCACTTCGTCGCCGTTGCTCACCCGCAGCGGCTGGCCCAGGGGCACTTGGTAGATCTTGCTTTCTCCCGTCTCCGGGTTCGTCACGGTGATGGGCCGTGTGGAGCCCTTGCGGCTGTCATCGATGGAGACGATGCCTGCGTTTTCCGTCAGTGTTGCGGCACGCTTGGGTTTGCGGGCCTCAAACAGCTCTTCGACACGGGGCAGACCTTGGGTGATATCGCTGCCGGCCACGCCGCCGGTGTGGAAGGTACGCATGGTCAGCTGGGTGCCCGGTTCGCCGATGGACTGGGCCGCGATGATACCCACCGCTTCGCCAGTGCCGATCTCCGTGCGGGAGGCCAGGTTGCTGCCGTAGCACTTGGCGCACACGCCGTGGCGGGCATGGCAGGTGAGCACGCTGCGGATCTTGATGCGGGTGACGCCGGCATCGGTGATGATCTTGGCGTCGTCCTCGTTCATCAGCTTGTCTTTCGAAACCAGCACATTGCCCTGGTCGTCTTTGAAGTCTTCCACCAGGTAACGGCCCACCAGACGCTCGGCAAAGGGCTCGATGACCTGGTTGCCGTCGTTGATCTCAAAGACCCAGATGCCGTCGTTTGTGCCGCAGTCGTGCTCCCGAATGATCACATCCTGGGAAACATCCACCAGGCGGCGGGTCAGGTAGCCGGAGTCCGCGGTACGCAGCGCCGTATCGGCCATGCCTTTCCGGGCGCCTCTGGAAGAAATGAAGTATTCCAGCACCGACAGACCTTCACGGAAGTTGGCCTTGATGGGGATCTCGATGGTCTTGCCGGCGGTGTTGGCCATCAGGCCGCGCATGCCCGCCAGCTGGCGGATCTGATTCATACTGCCGCGGGCGCCCGAATTGGACATCATAAAGATGGGGTTGAAGCGGTCCAGGCAGTTGTCCAGCTCTTTGGTCACGTCTTTGATGGTCTGTTCCCATTCTTCGATGACCAGGCGGTAGCGTTCGTCGTTTGTGATGAGGCCCCGCTTGAACTGCTTGTCGATCTTAGCCACCCGCTTTTCCGCTTCGGCGATCAGGGTGTATTTGCTTTCGGGAATGGTCATATCCGCCACGGCTACGGTCAGCGCGCCAATGGTGGAATATTTGAAGCCCAGGGATTTGATGTTGTCCAGCAACATAGCTGTCCGGGCGAAGTTGTGCTTTTTGATGCAGGCGGCGATGATCTTGCCCAGTTCCTTTTTGCCGCAGCTAAAGGAGATCTCCAGATCGAACTCTTTGCCCGGCTGGCTGCGGTCCACGAAGCCCAGATCCTGGGGCACCGCCTCGTTGAAGATCAAGCGGCCCACCGTGGCGTCGATGAGGCCGTGGCGCATCTCGCCGTCGATCTCTTTGTATACCCGCACCTTGATGGGGGAATGGATGCCCACATAGCCCTGCTGATAAGCCAGCAGCGCCTCATCTTTGGTGGCAAACACCATACCGGTGCCCTTTTCCTCCCGGTCGATGGTCAGGTAATAAGAACCCAAGATCATATCCTGGGAAGGCACGGTGACCGGCATGCCGTCCTGGGGCTTCAGCAGGTTGTTGGCCGACAACATCAGCAGACGGGCTTCAGCCTGGGCCTCGGCGGACAGCGGCACGTGCACGGCCATCTGGTCGCCGTCGAAGTCGGCGTTAAAAGCGGTACACACCAGGGGGTGCAGCTTGATGGCCCGGCCTTCTACCAGGATGGGCTCAAAGGCCTGGATGCCCAGGCGGTGCAGCGTAGGCGCCCGGTTCAGCATGACCGGATGCTCTTTGATCGCCACTTCCAAAGCGTCCCACACCTCGGTGCGGGCCCGCTCCACCATCTTTTTGGCGCTCTTGATGTTGTTGGCAATGCCATCTTCCACCAGCTTTTTCATGACAAAGGGCTTGAACAGCTCCAGCGCCATCTCTTTGGGCAGGCCGCATTGATAGATCTTCAGGTCCGGCCCCACCACGATAACGCTACGGCCGGAGTAGTCCACGCGCTTGCCCAGCAAGTTCTGGCGGAACCGGCCCTGCTTGCCCTTGAGCATGTCGCTGAGGGATTTCAGCGGACGGTTGTTGGGCCCTGTCACCGGGCGGCCCCGGCGGCCGTTGTCGATCAGGGCGTCCACCGCTTCCTGCAGCATGCGCTTCTCATTGCGCACGATGATATCCGGCGCTCCCAGTTCCAGCAGGCGCTTGAGCCGGTTGTTGCGGTTGATGACCCGGCGGTACAGGTCGTTCAGGTCCGATGTGGCGAAACGGCCGCCATCCAGCTGCACCATGGGGCGCAGTTCCGGGGGGATGACCGGCACCACGTCCAGGATCATCCATTCCGGCCGGTTGCCCGATTGGCGGAAGGCCTCGATGACTTCCAGCCGCTTGATGATGCGCAGCTTCTTCTGGCCGGTGGCCCCCTTCAGCTCTGTCCGCAGCTGGGTGGCCAGTTCGTCCAGATCGATCTCCGCCAACAGCTTCTTGATGGCTTCGGCGCCCATTTCGGCCTTGAAGTCATCTTCGTATTTTTCCACCATATCCCGGTATTCTTTTTCCGTCAGGATCTGCTTTTTCATCAGCGGGGTATCGCCGGGATCGGTGACGATGTAGGATGCAAAGTAGAGCACTTTTTCCAGCAGCCGGGGGGACATATCCAGCACCAGGCCCATGCGGGAGGGGATGCCCTTGAAATACCAGATATGAGAGACCGGGGCCGCCAGCTCAATGTGGCCCATGCGCTCGCGGCGCACTTTGGACTTTGTCACTTCTACGCCGCAACGCTCGCAGATCTTGCCTTTGAAACGCACTTTCTTGTATTTGCCGCAGTGGCACTCCCAGTCTTTCGTGGGCCCGAAGATGCGTTCGCAGAACAGGCCGTCCCGCTCGGGTTTCAGCGTGCGGTAGTTGATGGTCTCCGGCTTTTTGACTTCGCCGTAGGACCATTCACGGATCAGTTCCGGAGAAGCCAAACCGATCTTGATCGCTTCAAATGTCATATTTGCCATAGTTGCTTTCCCCTCCGTTACAGCGTTTCGTCATCCAGCAGGCTGCTGTCTTCTTCCACCAGTTCGCTCACCATGCCCAGCGGGTCTTCGTCCTCGGCGCTCTCGTCAATGCCAAACCCGGCGTCGGCCAGTTCATCGTCCGATGCATAGCCGCCCATGGCGTCATGGCTGTCGCCGCCCCGGACGATCTCTTCGTAAGCGTCGTCGTCATCGTCGTCGTCCGTCAGCTTGATCTCTTCCATATTCTTATCCAGCACTTTGATATCGAGGCCCAGGGACTGGAGCTCTTTCACCAGCACCTTGAAGGATTCGGGCACGCCCGGCTTGGGCACGTTGTGGCCCTTTACAATGGCTTCGTAGGTCTTGACACGGCCCACGATATCGTCGGATTTCACCGTCAGGATCTCCTGGAGGGTATAAGCGGCGCCGTAGGCTTCCAGGGCCCACACTTCCATCTCGCCAAAGCGCTGGCCGCCGAACTGGGCCTTGCCGCCCAAGGGCTGCTGGGTCACCAGGCTGTAGGGGCCGGTGGAACGGGCGTGGATCTTATCGTCTACCAGATGGTGCAGCTTGAGGTAATACATATAGCCTACCGTCACCGGGTTGTCAAAGGGCTCGCCGGTGCGGCCATCGTACAAAATGCTCTTGCCGTCTTCCCGCAGGCCGGCATCCCGGAACAGGGCGCGGATGTCCTCTTCCTTGGCGCCGTCGAACACCGGGGTCGCCACATGGATGCCCAGCGCCTTTGCAGCAAAGCCCAAATGGACTTCCAGCACCTGGCCGATGTTCATACGGGAGGGCACGCCCAGCGGGTTCAGCACGATGTCCAGCGGTGTGCCGTCTGCCAGGAAGGGCATATCCTCCTGGGGCAGGATGCGGGACACGACGCCCTTGTTGCCGTGGCGGCCGGCCATTTTATCGCCCACGGAGATCTTTCTCTTTTGGGCGATGTAGCAGCGCACCACCATGTTGACGCCCGGGCTCAGCTCATCGCCGTTGGCTCTGGTGAACACCTTGACATCCACGATGATGCCGCCTTCGCCATGGGGCACCCGCAGAGAGGTATCCCGCACTTCTCTGGCCTTTTCGCCAAAGATGGCCCGCAGCAGTCGCTCTTCCGCCGTCAGCTCTGTCTCGCCTTTGGGCGTGACTTTGCCCACCAGGATGTCGCCCGAATGGACTTCGGCGCCCACGCGGATGATGCCCCGTTCATCCAGGTCCCGCAGGGCTTCCTCGCCCACATTGGGGATATCCCGGGTGATCTCTTCGGGCCCCAGCTTGGTGTCGCGGGATTCGGTCTCGTATTCCTCAATGTGGATGGAGGTATACATGTCCTCCCGCACCAGGCGTTCATTGAGCAATACGGCGTCTTCGTAGTTGTAGCCCTCCCAGGTCATAAAGCCGATCAGGGCGTTTTTGCCCAGGGAGATCTCGCCGTCGGAAGTCGAAGGGCCGTCGGCGATGACGTCGCCCTTTTTCACCCGGTCGCCCAGGTTGACGATGGGTTTCTGGTTGATGCAAGTGCCCTGGTTGGAGCGCAGGAATTTGATCAGCCGGTGGGTCTTTTCGCCCAGGGTGTCATATTGGATGGTCACTTCCCGTGCGGTGACCCGTGTGACTGTGCCGTCGTCCAGGGCCAGGGGCACGGTGCCCGAGTCCACGGCGGCTTTGTATTCAATGCCAGTGGCCACAAAGGGAGCTTCCGTCTGCAGCAGGGGCACGGCCTGGCGCTGCATGTTGGAACCCATCAGGGCCCGGTTGGCGTCGTCGTTTTCCAGGAAGGGGATCATAGAAGTGGCCACAGACACCATCATCTGGGGCGATACGTCCACCAGGTCCACCTTTTCCCGCTCGATCTCGATGATCTCGTCCCGGTGGCGGCAGGTGACGCGGTCCGCCTTGATGCGGCCTTCTTCGTCCAGGGGCTCGTTGGCCTGGGCCACGATGTATTCATCTTCAATGTCCGCCGTCATATACTGTACTTCATCGGTGACGATGCCGGTCTTTTTATCCACGATGCGGTAAGGCGCCTCGATGAAGCCGTAATCGTTGACGCGGGCATAGCTGGCCAGGTAGGAGATCAGGCCGATGTTGGGACCTTCCGGCGTCTCGATGGGGCACAGGCGGCCATAGTGGCTGTAATGGATGTCGCGCACTTCAAAGCTGGCACGGTCCCGGGAAAGGCCGCCGGGGCCCAGGGCAGACATACGGCGCTTGTGGGTCAGCTCAGCCAGCGGGTTGTTCTGGTCCATGAACTGGGACAGGGGCGAAGAGCCGAAGAACTCTTTGATAGCGGCAGTCACCGGCCGGATGTTGATCAGGCTCTGGGGGGTGACGATGTCCAGATCCTGAATGGTCATGCGCTCCCGGATGACCCGTTCCATGCGGGAAAAACCAATGCGGAACTGGTTTTGCAGCAGTTCGCCCACGCTGCGCAGGCGGCGGTTGCCCAAGTGGTCGATGTCATCGGCTGTGCCCACGCCGTTGGCCAGGCAGTTCAGGTAGTTGATGGATGCCAGGATGTCATCCACGATGATGTGTTTGGGGATCAGCTCATCCACGCTGGTGCGGATCGCTTCCAGCAGGTCGTCGCCGGTGTGCTCTTCCATCAGCTGGCGCAGCACGGAAAAACGCACCCGCTCATAGATGCCCAGCTCTTTTTCATCGCAGTCCACAAAATCGTGGAGCCAGACCATATCGTTGGAGAAGACTTTGACTTCTCTTCCGTCCACATCCAGATAGGCCACGGAGACGCCCTTCTTTTCCATCTCGGCGGCCTGTTCCCGGGTCAGCACTTCGCCGGGGCCGGCCAGCACTTCGCCGGTCAGCGGGTCGGTCACCGGGCGGCTCAGCTTCTGGCCGCTCAGCCGTTTGGAGATGGCCATCTTCTTGTTGAATTTATAACGGCCCACTGTGGAGAGGTCGTAGCGTTTGGGGTCAAAAAACAGGTTGTGCAGCAGCGTCTGGGCGCTGTCCACTGTGGGGGGCTCGCCGGGACGCAGGCGCTTGTAGATCTCGATCAGCGCATCCTCGCTGGTCTTGATGGCCGCGTCTTTATCCAGCGTGGCCACGATGCGCTCATCTTCGCCGAACAGCTCTTTGATCTCCGCGTCGGTGCTGACGCCGATGGAGCGGATCAGGGAAGTGATGGGCAGTTTGCGGTTTTTATCGATGCGCACATAGAAGACGTCGTTGGCATCGGTCTCGTATTCCAGCCAAGCGCCCCGGTAAGGGATGATGGTGCTGGTATACATGGGCTTATCCGGCCGCTCGTTGCTGATGCCGTAGTACATGCCAGGGGAGCGGACGATCTGCGAGACCACGACGCGTTCTGCGCCGTTGATGATGAAAGTGCCGCTGTCGGTCATCACGGGGAAATCGCCCATGAAGATCTCCTGCTCTTTGATCTCGCCGGTCTCCTTGTTGCGCAGGCGCATGCGCACCTTGATGGGGGCGGCATAGGTCGCGTCTCTCTCCTTGCACTCTTCCACCGAGTATTTCGGTTCCTCTTCCATGGAATAGTCCAGGAAAGTCAGTTCCAGGTTGCCGGTATAGTCGGTGATGGCGCCCACGTCGCGGAACACTTCCCGCAGGCCCACATCCAGGAACCACTTGTAGGAACTCTTCTGCACCTCGATGAGGTTGGGCATCTCGAGCACTTGTTTTGTCCGCGAGAAGCAGACGCGCTCTTTTTTACCGCACTGGATTGTGCCGTACTTCTTCCAGTTTTCCATTTGCCACACTCCGTTTCCTGTCAGTATGCGATACACAAGGGTGCGTTGCACTATTTTATCACTTTTCTGTTGCCATCCTCCACAGGTTTTGCTACAATGGATGCAGTTCTGTAGAGGGCAGATGCTATATTCGATGCAGTATATTATTTTAGCATTCCTCTGTCAACAAGTCAATGCCTACCAATGAATAAAACAGCCCTGTCTCTGGGCTGTTTTTTTGTTTATTCTCCTCAGTTTTTGGCCTTCCCCGCTCTGACTCGCTGGCTTTCCTTCTTTGCCTCCCTACGCCCATCGCCTGAAAAAGAGAAGGAGCCAGCATCTGGCTCCTCAAAAAACGAAGGTTCTCTCTATATAAAGCCGGCCAAAAGGCAGGCTCCCTCCCCAGTCCGTCTGTATTCGGCGATGGTCTCACCCGCAGTGGAAATCAAAAATATATCCTTATTTTTTCCATATTACAATCGCCAATCATTTATCTAATTTTATAACTGGCATTCTTACTTGTCAATGTCTTTTTCGAAATTTTTTCTGGGGATCGGGGAAAGGGCGGTCTCACCCTGCCTTTTCTCCCGGTTCCCTGTTTTTCTCCAGGGCGATCCATACACGACAACAAAGTAGAGAGCCACTGCCACAAAGGGCCCCCAAGGGCGCAGCCAAAAGATGATCCAGTTGGCCGCCCGGGCGCTGATCTTCTCCATCCCCCACAGCGAGACCGGCCAGAACAGAAGCAGCAGGGCCAGAAGCCCGGCGCCCCACCAAGCGGCCACAGGCCGCCGGCACATCCAGGCCAGCATGGCAAGGCCGGTCAACAGGGGAGGCATGGCGTTTTCCAAACTGGTCCGCAAAAGCTCTGCTTCCGCCCCCCGGAAAAGGAGCAATGGCAGCGCGGCGGAGAGCAGGAACGCCGCTCCTACCCAAAGAGGATCCACTCGTTTGTACCAGGCCAAAAAACAGAGCAGCAGTACATGGAGCACCGGCAGCCCCAGCTGCAAGAACCATTCCGCGAACAAGGGCGCCGGGCTGGATCTTTCCGCCCTTGGCAGCCAAATGAGCAGCGCAGAACAGATGGCCCAGTAACCGATGCAGACCGCGGCGAAGGGCGCCAGGTCCCTCCAGCGCCGGCCCGCCTCTTTGGGCTTCGCCCGGCGCGCCCACAGACACAGCAACGCCCCCAGCAGCCATCCCCAAACCGTCATCCCCTGGGGCAGAAAGAAAGATTGGCTCGTGTAAAACAGCCCTGTCCTCTGCCCGTGGAAATACTGCTGGAAAATCCAAACGATCCCTTCTTCCACCCCATTGCCCAGCAATACGATGAGCACCAGCGGCAGCGTGTAATAAAGAATGTCCTTCTTTCGGTATACCACAAAGAGAGCCCAAGCGACGCACAGGCTGGGCAGCAGCCATTGCCAGATCGTATAATTCCACTGGGCCGTGGCATCGGACAGTCCCGAGGCAAAATCATTTCCAAAAGCGCCGCTCTGATAGAGCCAGATATAGTAAGAGAATCCACTGTTCAGCGCTTGTGCCGTGCCGGTCAGCAGCACTGTGCCCAGCACCATCCAGAACGAAGCCCGGTCAAAGTACCGTCTCATCAAACCCCTCCCTGCCTTATCAAGCCGCTATTTTCTTTCTATACCGGATCATTTGCTGCATTTGTCCACAGGGATGCTCCCTTTCTGCCCTCCAGCCTTTGACGGCGGGCGATCTTCCAAAGGATCGGTGCAATCCACAGCATTCCTGGGCGTTGCAGGCGGCGACGGCCACTCCCGTTCCCCCGTTTGGCGCCCAACCAGAGCCCCGCCTTCCACATCTCCCCATGGTTTCATCCCGTTTTGGGCCTGGCTGGGCCGGTCCGCTGCCATGGACTACAGGTCCTTTGGTGTCTCTCCCCCTTTCCATCGGGCGGATGTTGGCCGCCGGTTCCTGCCGGTCATACAGCGGCGGCTGCTCCGTGGCACGCCAGATCTCCCGGCCACTCGGAAGCAGAGCAATGCCCGATGGCGGCGCAGACGCTGCGCCGTTTTTTTGCTGAAAACCCCCATTTTTCTCCCGATCGTTTTCTGTCAGCTCAGCTCTTGTCTGTCCCCTGCGGCCCGGGACAGCGCGGCGATGACGCCGCCCCCCATGCCGGCCAGCACCAAAAAGAGCTGCTGCACATAATAATCTCCCGCGTTGTCGCCGCTTTTGAGCCACCAGGGCAGTGTGGCCAGCACGCCCAAGATCAGGGCGCTGCCCACCGAAACGCCGTATTCCCGGGCTTTCATCCGTTTGGCCAGCACCAGCCATACGCCTGTGGCCACGGCCAGGTATCCCAATGCCCCGCCGCACCACTTCAGCTGCTCCGACCGCCAGGCAGTCTGCCGGTACTCCGCTTCCAGCGCTCTCCCCTCTTCGCTGGTCCACATTTGGTCAAACAAACGGCCGCTTTCGTATTGCAGATAGGCTCCCATCCCCAAAAGCCCGGCATATACGACTGCCAGGACCAAGGCCACCACTGCAACTGCTTTGCGCTGCATGAAGTTCTCCCCCTTATCCTTTCATCCCGTTGCCTCCCCCAGGCCGCCATCACCTCCTTTGCATCCCAAATTTTGATCCTTCCTCAAAATTTCGGTTCCTCATTTGCGTCTTGCATATCTATTTAAGTAGAGTATATTTCCTCCCGGCTCGCTTGTCAATTTTCATTTATGTTACGGACTAATTCCGGGGTTTTCTTATTACTTTTGTAACAATTAAGTCTGTTTCGCCCCTGTACCTGCCGGGCAGCTGCAAAAGCAAAGCCTGGCGTTGCCCAACGCCAGGCTTGCAAGATCCTGCTTTTCCTTCTCTCTGTCAATGGAGCTCTAATGCGACTCTTTTTTCCCTCGGGTGGCAAGAGCGATTCCAAAAGCAAGACCAATGCCAATGATACCGGCTAGAATCACAAAGAATTGCTCGTGATAATAATTCGGCAGACCATCTCCGCTCTTCAAACACCATGGCAAAGTGGAAAGCACACCCAAAACCAATCCCGTTCCCACCAGTGCACTGTATTGCGTGGCCTTGATCCGGTGCATTGCAACCAAAAGGAGTGCGAGCAAAATCGCTCCATATCCTACGATCCTTCCACCTTTTTTCAAATTTTCAGACCGTTCTGCGGTTTCCATGTACTGCTCCATCTTCTCTGCCGACACGCCACTGCTTGCATTGTCCCTCATTTCGTCGAACAGACTTCCGCTTGTCGACTGAAGGTAGGCGCCTACCCCCAGCAGAAGAGCATAGGCAGCTATCACTGCAATCCCTATCCCCAACATGATCTTTTTCACAATCGACCGTCTCCTTTCGACCATTCATACATCGTCTTCCAGATCTGGCAAATAGTTTATTTAACATATATATACTACAAAAATTTCCTTGTCAATAGTTTTCTTGAATTATTTTATATTTTTTCTACTAATTTCATTTTTATTTCATTTAACTAATTTATTTAAATTTTTAGCAATAATTTTCCATCTTATCAACAAACCTAGTCCCCTCCTCGGGCAAAAACAGCACCCTCCGACGGTTTCCCGTTGGAGGGTGCTGTTTTATCCTTCTTTCTTTTTGGCGATTTCTTTGATCTCGTTGAATTTCCCGATGATATAGCCATAGCTTTCCCGTTTGTGGGGCAGCAGGCACTGGCTGCAATCTTTCACCCCGCCATAGGCGTAGGTAAAGCGGCCGCCGCAGCCTTCTCCCAGGGCATACAAGGGACAATAGCAAAACAAGCAGTTGAAATCTTCCGGGTCATCTGTGGGATGGCAGGGAAAAAATTCACAGGCTTCATGGCGGAAAAAGGCATACTGTTTGCCGCGCCAATGCTCTTTGCCCGGCTCTTCCGGCTTTTTCAAATGGGGCATGGGCTCCTCCTTTCCCGCCTTATCTTATATCAGGGCCAACTGCTTGAGGCCGAATATGATCAGGAACATGGTGAAAATGGAAAACAGGGCCGTATAGACCACCGCTTGGCCCGCCAAGTCTGCATCCGCCCCCTGCTGCTGGGCCATAATAAAGGAAGAGACTGCGATGGGGGCGCCCATCATGGTGGCCAGTGCCATCAGGTCCACACCGCGGAAACCCATAGACACAAAGACCGGCAGGAATATTGCCGGGCACACCACCAAGCGGCCCGCCACCACGATGATCAGCTGCTTTAAGTAGCGCTTGGTATCGGCAAATTTGAAGAACCCACCCAAGCTCACCAGCCCCAAAGGCGTGGCGATGGCGCTCATATCAGCCAGCGCCTCTTCCACCGGCGTGGGGATGGGGATGCCCGCCAGCAGGAACACCACGCCCAGCAGGGACGCAATGATCAGCGGATTTGTCACGATGCCTTTGACGATACGGTTTTTGTTTACGGTGCCGTGGCTGAAGATCTCCAGCGCCACCACGCTGAGCACATTGAACAGAGGGATGGCGAAGGCGCTGAGGATGGATACGACACCGAGCCCTTGTTCGCCAAACACACCCGATACGATGGGCACGCCAAAAATGATGTAATTGCTGCGGAAGATGCCCTGTACCATGGCGCCCCGGCGGGGTCCATCCTTTTCGATGCGGGGGATCACCAGGCACAATACGCCGAAGATCACCAGGATGCTCACCACAGCGGTCAGGATCAACTTTGGGTTCATCATGGATTCCAAATCGGAATGATAGATGTTGTTGAACAGCATCATGGGCAAAAAGGCTTTGAAAACCAGGCTGTTCAACTTGGGCAGCACTGCATCGTCCAGCAGGCCGATGCGCCGCAGCAAATAGCCCACCGCCATGATGAGAAACAGCGGCAGCACCACATTCAGCGATAAAATAAAATTCTCCATACTCTCTCCCCGGCCCAGGCCCCCGCCCGGCCGGCCCCCTTTCTCTCAGTGGTTCCCGGTCAACTTTCCCGGTCCTTCGGCTCCTGTCCGTCCTCCTGGGCCTCCGGCTCCGGCTTTTCCAGGTCTGCTTGCGGTTCTATAGCTTCCGGCTGCTCCCGGGGCTCCAGGCCCGGGTGATCCAGGCGCAGAGCCGGGATCTGCCGGTATTTTTTCGTCACATACAGAAACAACAAGAAAAGGGCGCCCAGGGCAAAGCTGGCGAAACCGACCACCTGGGAGATCCGGATGTCTGTGGAACCCAGATACAGGCTGTCGGTGCGCAGCCCTTCGATGATCCCCCTGCCAAACCCGTACCACACGCCATACCAGGCAAAGATCTCCCCCCGGAATTTGCGGTGCTTGGAATAAAAGTGGAGCACCACAAACCCCAGCAGATTCCACAGGGATTCATACAAGAATGTGGGGTGTACCGCCGTGCCCGCTGTGGTGGCCGTATCGGCGATCACCATGCCCCAGGGCAGATCGGTGGCCCGGCCAAAGGCCTCACCATTGACAAAATTGCCCCACCGCCCGATGATCTGGCCGATGAGCAGCCCCAGGGCGCCCACATCCAAGAAGGACAAGGTGTTAAACCGTTGGCGGTTGCGCCGCCCAAACAGCAGCACGACCAAGATCCCCACGATCACGCCGCCATAAATGGCCAATCCGCCCTTCCAGATCTTCACGATGTCGCCCAAGTGCTGGCTGTAATAATCCCAGCTGTTTATCACGTAATAGAGCCTGGCCCCCACCACTGCGCAGGGCAGGGCGATCAGCAACAGATCGATCACCGTATCGGCGTCGGTCTCAAATTGGCTGGCGCGGCGCATCACATACACTGCCGCCAGCAGAAAAGCCGACGCCAAAAGCACACCATACCAGCGGATGGGCCAGCTGCCGATATGGAAGGCCACTTGGTTCAGTTTAAAGATATGGTCGAACAGACCCGGAAAGGAAACATAATGGGTCATCTGCATTCCCCTTTGATCGTAATTTCCGCAGCGCAGCCCCCTTTGCACAAGCGGGCCCGCCAACAGCTTTCTTAGTATACCACACTCGCCTGCCCGATTCAAACGGTCCGCAAAAGAAAAGGCGGCTCCAGCGCCGCCTTTTCTCCACCCGCCTTATACCGATGTGGCCGCGGGCATCCCCTCTTCTTTGGGGTGGAACGCATGACGCCGCGCGACCAGATAACAGGTCAGATTGGCCACGATCGTCACAAGCCAAGAAATGGGGTATGAAATATAAATCGTGAATAGGCTGGGGTGCCACTGGAAAGCCGTGAACACCCAGACCACACGGAACAGGCAAATGCCCGTAAACGTGATCAGCATGGGAACAATGGAGTACCCCAGGCCGCGGATACTGCCTGCCAGTACGTCCATCACGCCGCAAAGGAAATAAGAGGCACAGCAAATGCTCAGGCGCTGCAGGCCATAAGCGATCACCTGCGCATCGCCGGAGTAGATGCCCAACAGCTGGTTGCCCAGCAGATAGGCACCGTTGCCCAGCACCAAGCCAATGGCCGCCACCAGCAGCTCACACTGGATCAGCACTTTATCCACCCGGTGATAATTTTTCGCCCCCATGTTCTGGCTGGTAAAGCTGAGGGAAGTTTGATAGATGGCGTTCATCGAGGTGTAGACGAAGCCTTCGATGTTGCTGGCCGCCGTATTGCCCGCCACCACCGTGGAACCAAAGGAGTTGATGGAAGACTGGATCAGCACATTGGAAATGCTGAACAAGATGCCCTGCAGGCCAGCCGGCACACCGATGCGCAGGATCTGCTTAAACTTTGTGATATGGAAACGCAGGCGGGAAAAATCCAGGTGGCACATCCCTTCCATCCGGACGAGGCACAGGATGATGAGCCCCGCCGAAATGAATTGGGAGATCACGGTAGCAATGGCCACGCCTTCCACATCCATGTGAAGCACGATGACAAAAAACAGGTTGAAGATCACATTGACAACGCCGGCGACAAACAAGAAATACAAGGGCCGGCGGGTGTCGCCCGAGGCACGGAGCACAGCGGCGCCAAAGTTATACAGCATGGTAGCCGGCATGCCGATAAAGTAAATGCGCATATAAAGGACTGCCTGGTCCAGCACATCTGCCGGCGTGCCCATCAGCTCCAGCATGGGCCGGGCCGCCGGGATGCCGATGGCGATCAGCACGAAGCCCCCGATGAAGCCGGTGATCAAAGCGGTATGTACGGTCTGCTCCACATCTTCCGGCGAGCGGGAGCCATAATAACGGGCCACCAGTACGTTGGCGCCCACTGAAATACCGATGAACAAATTGACCAACAGGTTGATCAACGAACTGGTGGAACCCACTGCCGCCATGGCATTGCTGCCGGCAAACTGGCCCACCACCACAATATCCGCCGCATTGAACAGCAGCTGCAAAATGCCGGAAAGCATCAGTGGCAGAGCGAACAACAAGAGCCTGCTGAACAAAGGCCCATTGCACATGTCGATCTCATAGGATCTTTTCATTCTCACTTCTCCTCTCCTTGGTCCAGCTTTCGCACTTTTCAGCTTTAATATCCTACGCCTATTCCCACTGGATTGCAATAGGGGGATGGGAATCCGTCATAAATTTCCTCCCTTTATATATTTTCGATTTTCCCCTTGACAAACGGGACCCTTTGCGCTATGATACTTTTCGTTGTAAAGGCTCAATGCTTTACATTATGTGGAGGAGCAAACGATGAAAAGCGATACCTTTCACATGTCGATGTTGTTTGATTTTTACGGCGAATTGCTGACGGAAAAACAGAAAGAACTCTTCAACTTATATTATAATGAGGACATGTCGCTGACCGAAATTTCGGAGATCGCGGGCATCACCCGGCAGGGCGTGCGAGACGCCATCGTCCGGGCGGAAAGTGTGCTGCGCGATACGGAAGACCGGCTGCGCCTGGTGCGGCGGTATGCAGGCATCCAAAAAGATGCCGACCAGATCGCCCAGGCCGCCCAGCGGATCATGGCCGCCAATTCCGTCGGTTCCCGGAATGCGGAGATCGCCCGGCAAGCCGATGTGATTTTAAAAACGGTATCCCATCTTTCGGAATAGGGCGCCAGCCCGGAGGTCCTATGGCTTTTGAGAGTTTATCGGAAAAACTGAATGGCGTATTCCAAAAACTGCGCAGCCGCGGCCGCCTGACCGAGACAGACGTGCGGGCCGCCATGCGGGAGATCCGCATGGCCCTGCTGGAAGCCGACGTCAACTTCAAGGTCGTCAAGGAGTTCATCGCCAAGGTGACGGAGCGGGCCGTGGGCGCTGAGATCTTAGAGAGCTTGACCCCTGCCCAGCAGGTGATCAAGATCGTCAACGAAGAGCTGACCCAGCTGATGGGCGGCACCCAAAGCCGCATCCGCATGGCCAACAACCCGCCCACTGTGGTGATGTTCGTCGGCCTGCAGGGCGCCGGCAAGACCACCAACGCCGCCAAACTGGCAGGCTATTATAAAAAGCGGGAAAACAAGCGGCCTCTGCTGTGCGCCTGCGACGTATACCGCCCGGCTGCCATCAACCAGCTGAAAGTGGTGGGCGGCCAGTTGGATATCCCTGTGTTTGAACAAGGCCAGGGGGACCCTGTGGAGATCGCCCAGGCCGCCTACGCCCATGCCAAGCAGCATGGCAACGACTTGTTGATCATCGACACGGCAGGCCGCCTGCACATCGACGAGGCGCTGATGGATGAGCTCAAACGCATCAAAGCCGCCATACAGCCCCACGAGATCATGTTGGTGGTAGACGCCATGACCGGCCAGGACGCCGTCAACGCCGCCTCTGCTTTTAATGAGGCGCTGGGCATCGACTCTGTGCTGATCTCCAAGCTGGACGGCGACGCCCGGGGCGGCGCAGCCCTTTCCGTGCGGGCCGTTACCGGCAAACCCATCAAATTCTGCGGCACCGGTGAAAAGCTGGATGCATTGGAACCCTTTTACCCGGACCGCATGGCCTCCCGCTTGCTGGGCATGGGCGATGTGATGTCGCTGATCGAAAAAGCCCAGCAGAATTTCGACGCCAAAAAAGCGGCGGAAATGGAAAAAAAGATGCGGTCCGGCAAGCTGACGCTGACGGATTTTTACGACCAGCTGACCCAACTGAAAGGCATGGGCAGCATGTCCGACATCGCTTCCATGCTGCCCGGCATGAACGCCAAGGCGCTGCAGGGCGCCCAGGTGGATGAAAAGCAGCTGGCCCGCACCGAAGCCATCATCCTTTCCATGACGCCCTATGAACGGGATAACCCCGAAGTCTTGAATTTTTCCCGCAAAAAGCGGATCGCCGCCGGCTGTGGCCTCAAGGTGGAAGACGTGAACCGCCTGCTCAAACAATTCAACGCCACCCAGCAGCTGATGAAACAGCTTTCCGGCGTGAGCCGCCGCAAAGGCAAGGGCCTGCGGGGCCTGAAAATGCCTTTTTAGATCCCTATGTTCCATAATCGCCTTGCAGGCTTGATTTTGGTATATACACGACACTAAACGGAGGTGAAAAACATGGTTAAGATCAGACTGAGAAGAATGGGCGCTAAGAAAGCTCCTTTCTACCGCATCGTTGTGGCCGATTCCCGCTACCCCAGCAATGGCCGTTTCATCGAGGAGATCGGCATTTACAATCCGCTGGTATCCCCTGCCGAGATCCGCGTTGACGCTGAGCGTGCCCAGCAGTGGATCAAGAACGGCGCTCAGCCCACCGATACAGTGCGTGCCCTGCTGAAAAAAGCCGGTGCGCTTTAATGTGAGGAGAATGCCACGATGAAAGAACTGCTTGCCTACATCGCCCGCCATCTGGTGGACAACCCCGACCAGGTGTCGGTGGAAGCTGTGATGAATGGCGATACCCTGACCCTGCAGCTCCGCGTAGCCCAGGAAGACATGGGTAAGGTGATCGGCCGCCAAGGGCGCATTGCCAAAGAGATCCGCACGTTGATCAAAGCGGCGGGCCTGCGGGAGAACCTGCGCACTTCTGTGGATATTCTGGACTGACCATCTGGGAGGCTGTTTTGGAAATAGGAGGCCAGCGTGCTGCGGCACAGGCTCCACTTTTCCAAAACAGTCTCTTTTTTTATCAGCTGCGCCGTGCCCCCTGCCGGAAAGGCTGCGGCTGCCCCTTCTCTGCTGCCCGGGCAGCCTCCGCCGGCGCAGATCCCATCTTGCCAATCGAAAACAAATGAGGTGAAACCATGCCCGACCTGTTGGAATGTGGCCGCGTGCTCAACACCCACGGCATCCGGGGTGAGATCAAGATCGACCCTTGGTGCGATTCGCCGGTGGTATTTGAGCAGCTGTCGGCCCTCTACATCGACGGCCATCCCTATCCGCTGGAAAAAAGCCGCCCCCATAAGTCTTTTGTGCTGTGCAAGCTCCAGGGCATCGATACCCCGGAGGCCGCCATGGCTTTCAAAAACAAGACCGTTTTTCTCGACAAGGCAGAAGTGCCGCTGGAAGACGGCGCCTATTTTCTGGCCGACATCTTGGGGTTTGAAGCCTATGACGAACGCACCGGCCAGGTGATCGGCACACTGCAGGAAGTGCGCCCTTCCCCCGCTTCGGATCTCTATGTGATCGCCGGTCCCCAGGGGGAGATCCTGATCCCCGCTGTGCCCGCTTTTGTGGGACAAGTGGATTTCCCAAACCGCCGGATCACCTTCCACACCATCGAAGGGATGCTGCCCCATGAGAATTGATATTTTGACCCTGTTCCCCGATATGGTCCGGCAAGCCTTGGGGGAAAGCATCATCGGCCGCGGCCAGGAATTTGGCCTGCTGCAGATCGAGGCCCACAACATCCGGGATTACACACTGGACAAGCACCGCCGCACCGACGATTACCCTTACGGCGGCGGCATGGGCATGGTGATGCAATGCGACCCCCTCTACCAGTGTTGGCAGGCGGTGTGCGGCGGCGAAAAAGTGCACACCATCCTGATGTCCCCCCAAGGGGCCCCCTTCTGCCAAGCAAAAGCCCGGGAATTGCTGGGCCGCGGCCGCTTCCTCCTGGTGTGCGGCCACTACGAAGGGGTGGATCAGCGCTTTATCGACGAATGTGTGGATGAAGAGATCAGCCTGGGTGATTTTGTCCTCACCGGCGGCGAGATCGCTGCCATGGCCATCACCGATGCAGTGTGCCGCATGGTGCCCGGCGTGCTGGCCGATGAGACCAGCTTTACCGAAGAGAGCCATTTTTCCGGTGTACTGGAATACCCCCAATACACCCGCCCCGAAGTCTGGCACGGCCGTCCGGTGCCTCCGGTGCTGCTCAGCGGCCACCACAAAAACATCCAGGCCTGGCGGCGGCTGCAATCCTTGCTGCGCACCCGGGAGCGCCGGCCCGACTTGTTTTCCCAATTAACCCTCAGCCCGGAAGACGAAAAACTTCTGGCACAATTTGACGGCGTACAATAAGCCGCCCATCCCAAAGCCCTGTTGTGGTTTTCTCCACAGCAGGGCTTTTTTTATCCCTTTCCAGCCGCCTATACTATGCAGCCAGGCTATTGTTCTCCCCGGTCAGATATCCTAAAATAAATTGATTATAGATCTTTTGACAAACCCGTGGGGGGGAAAGAAAGGAGAGACAAGATACCATGGGATGGATTCTTTTGATCGTCGTCCTTTTTTTGGTGATCGATTGGTTTGCCGCCCAGCAGTTCCATGAGATCGCCAAAATGAAGGGCCATCCAGAGACCAAATACCTCTGGTGGTGCTTCTGGATGGGGATCGTCGGCTGGGCCATGGTCATTGCTTTGCCGGACCGGTCCGCACAGCAGACCCAGCCCGCAGTGGATCCCGAAGAACTGCCAGAATTATAAGTCCAGCTAAGAAATGTCAAGAGGTGATATGAAAAAAATTAATTTTTTACAATAGCGCAAAAAATGGTAACCTTAACAGACCATTCCGATA
>JABLTT010070809.1_pt1 | contig 20806 bp, 28 predicted proteins | sample 7160061 | NCBI WGS metagenome assembly JABLTT01 (sample SAMN14651232, study PRJNA627086) | human gut metagenome | isolation source: feces | host: Homo sapiens
CAGTTGAAGTGGATCGTCTGTAATATAACCGGGTCCGTGCCCGCGGGCACCGAGTAGACGCCCGGGAACTGCGCGTCCGACAACTCGCGCAGCCGCCCGTACAGGGTCAGCGGGATGCTTGACGCGCCCTGCGTGCCGTTGACGGAACGCTTGGGCCCGTCGGGCAGGAACGTGCCCAGCGGGATGGATTCGCGGGTGCCGTCCGCATACGTGAGGTCGGCCCAGATGCGCAGCAGGTCGCTGCCGAACAGGGCGTCGCCCACAAGATCCAGGCTTGCTTGTTCGGTGACGGTGGTGTCCATGTTGCGTTCGATGCTGCCGCCTCGCTGGATCCCGGGCACGCGCCCGATCTCCAATCCCGTGGCGCGGTCCACGCGCATGACACGGATGCCCGTGGTGAATCGCATCCTGTGATGGGTCTCATCCATTCGGTTCCTCCCATGCGAGTTCGGTCATGTCCACGGTCAGGCCGACCTTGGGGCCGGCCGCCGCCAGCTGCTGGCCGATCGCCACACGCACGTAGGCGCGGCTGCCGTCCACGCCACGCCACCAGGCGTACGCGTACCGGCGGGACAGGCGGCGGATACGCCGGTAGGTGTCGCCATCATCCATGTAGTAGTCGTAGCTGGTGGAGAACCTGATCGTGTCGTCAAGGTCGGCGAGGTCGTAGCTCATGGGAAGCCCGTCGGTGTCGCCGAACGCGAAATGGTACTCCTCGGTCGCCAAGGACGGGTTTTCGCTGATCTCGTACCCGCCGTCGAGCAGGAGCGCGTCGGAGGCGTCCACGCCGAAGTTCAACGCGCAGCAGCGGGTCATGATCCGCGCGTCGACCAGCGTATCCTGCGTGGCTCCGGATTCGGCGTGCGCGACCACGCGGTACGCGTAGCCGACGTTCAACGGCGGCAGCCGATCGATGGCCTGCTGGCCGTCCAGCAGGTTGTCGGCGACCGTCAGCATGCCGCCGTCCGAGTCGATGCGGACGACGGTGGCGTGCGTGGTCTCGGGACGCGGCTCGCCATCCTCCATGGTGTTGAACCTGAGTTGGACGACGATCGACAGGTCGTCGTTGCGCACGAGCGTGACCGTCGGAGACGCCGGCGGAGTGTACTCCACAGCCACCAATGTGCTCGCCGTGGCGGTGAGCGTGCTGCCGCCACGCACCGAGACGCGGATCTGCAACTGGTCACCATTGCTGGGTAGAAAACCGACGGACGTGATCTGCAGTTCGCGCACGTCCGTGCCCGGCGAGACGGAATACACGACGCTGCTGTCGCGCAGGATCTCCACGGTCTGCATGCTCACGCCCGTCACGTCCGCCACGCTCCAGGCGATCGTGAACGGCATCGCCGTCACCGGGCTCGCAGGACCGTTGATGACCACGCTGGGCGGGTCCGCGATCCTGACCTCCACGTAGGCAGACCATGCGCCCCAATCGGGGTCGAGGCCCTTGGTGCGGACACGGAACTTCACCGTACCCACGGTCTGCAGGCTCGCGGTCCGCGTCCACTGGGTCGAATCCCCAGTAATCGTGGTCGTGGTCGTATCGCCCGACTGGGCGGTGACCTCCACCTCGGCCGAGGTCTGCGCCGTGCCGTCAGGATGGTTCGGCGTCCACCGAAGCACGAGCGCGGTGTTCGTGGGCGCGACCGCGCCCTGGTCGCACGACACCGTAGGGGCCAGCGGCGGCGTGATCGTGGTGACCTCGTTCGACGTGGTGTACGCGCCGAACAAGCCATCCCCACCGTCCCCGTAGATGAACCGCCAGCAGCGGGCGCGGTATCTGAGCGTGCCGCCCGGCGCATTCGTGTCCGTGAACGTGATCTTGGTGCCGACCAAACCGGTCGAGATGGTTTCCCAGTCCCCGCCGTTCACCTGGCGTTCGAAATCAATGCTCCACGTGTACGTGTTCGTCGCATCCGCGGTGACCTGCACGGTCCGGTCACCGGTCTTCACCGCCGTCACGCTTTTGGGGGCGGCGGGAGTGGTGTAGATGACCTGCGAGTCCACGTGCGACGAATCGCCCGCCTGGTTACGCGCGTACAGCGAGAACTGGTAGCGCGAATTGGCCTTCAACCCGGTGTACGAGTAGTTCGTCGCGTCCCAGTTCAACGTGGCCTTGTTCGACCACGCGCCCCAGTTGGCGCCGCCCGTGGAGGACCGCCAGTCGGTGATGATCTGCTTCCACGGCTTCAACGCACCGTTGTCATAATTCGCCTGCCACGTGCTGTTGATCTTCGTGTCGTCCACACGAGTCCATTTCACGCTCTTCGGCGGATTCGGCGCCTTGTAGTTGATGCCGCCCACGGGCACGGAACAGCTCGCGTTGGACGTACCCGGATGGAAACCGTTCCATGCGATCGACGCGCTGCACGTGATGTTCCGTGCGCCGTCTGTCTTCGCGACAGTCAGATCACCGGTAAGGACCGTGACCTCACTGTTGTTGATGTACTTGTTGCCGCTGTTCCCGGTGTGGTTGACCTGCTGGCCGTTGATCCACACGGTCGCCGCGACCCAGCCGGAATAATCCCAGCCAGCCGCCACGCTCTGCCAGCGCGCCTCGACATGAATCGTGTCGGTCGTGTCTGTGTACGAGGTAACCCACGCACTGACGTGACACCGCCAGTAGCCTACCTGATTGCCGTAGCCGTCGGCCATGTTCGACCCTCCTTACGTGCGGTGTCAGGCTTTCGCGCGGACGGTGCGCGTGGTCTCCTCGACCAGCAGCGCGAGCAGCTCGCGGAGCAGCCGGTTCGACTCGATGCTGCGCCCGTCGATCGTGATGTTGTACGTGGTCCCGCCGCCGGATGCGACGGCCATGACTCCGGACAGGGCTAGCGTCATCGGCAGTACCGTGCGGCGCACGGACCGGCGGAGCACCGACTCGTCGAACACGGGCAGCGGGATGGAGGCGGGCATGCCCGCCCGGGCGAGCTCGTTGCCCGCCTTGGACACAGTGCCGGTCTCCCGTCGGATGCCGATGGCGAGGCCTTCGCCGATCATGCGGCCGATCTCGTCGCGGAACACGGTGGATGGCGAGTGGATGCCGAGCAGGCTTTTGGCGCCGTCGATGATGCCGCCGACCGCGTTCTTTACCGCGTCGATGGCTCCGCCGACGGCACCTGTGATGCCGCCGATGAGTCCCTGGATGATGTTCGCTCCGGCGTCCATGAGCCAGCTTCCTGCGCTGCTGAAGAACCCGGTGATCTTGTCCTTGACGCCTTTAACGACGTTCACGACGGCGTCGACGCCGTTCGACGCGGCGGTCTTGATGCCGTTCCATATCGAGTCGAACGCGCTTCCGATGCCGCTCCATGCCGAGTTCCACAGGTTTCCGATGATGCTCAACCCTCCTGAGATAGCCGCCTTGATTGCTTCCCAAATGCCGGTGAACACGCTCTGGATGGCCTGCCATACGCCGTTGAACACCTGCTGGATTCCCTGCCATGCCTGGGACCAATTACCTGTGAACACCCCGGTAAGGAATGTGATGCCTCCCTGGAGGATGCCGATCAGTCCTTGGATAGCGCCGCCTATGGCGGTGATGATCGGGTTGACGACCGCGGCTATCGTGTTGACGACCGTCGTGACGGCCGGCAGCAGAGAGGTGACGACATCCATGATTCCCGTGATGACGGGCAGCAGCATGCCGACCAGCGTTGATGCGAGCGTGGCCATCGTCGGGAGGAACCCGGCGATCAGCGTCGCCAACTGGGTGATGAACGGAACAAGAAGGCTCCCGATGAGCGTGGCGATCTGGGTGACGCCCGGCAGCACCGTGGCGATGAACTGGGCCACCAACGGCGCCACGGTTGACGCGAACTGCATGATTGATGGCAGGATCGCGGCAAGCGCCTGCTGCAGCGTGGCCATTACCGACTGGATTGCCGGCAGACACGCCTGGAACGTGGTCATGAGCGTCGTCCCCAATTGCGTGAACGCGGTCCCGAGCTGTTGAATGCTCGGGAGCATCGGCTGGACGATGGCGAGCAACCCTTGAAGCAGTCCGGAGACGAGACTTTCGAGCACGGGAAGGGCCGCCTGCCATGCGGCCTGCACCTGGTCCCATACGGTGGACATGAACGCGCCGAATTCGGCGAGCATGGCCTGTCCGGTGTCGGTCTGAGTCAGGAACACGGCAAGCCCTGCCGCGACGGCCGCGATGGCGGTCGCGACAAGTCCCCATGGGCCGAGTTTGAGGGCGCTTGACAATCCCATGATGCCACCGCCGGCTTTGGTGGCGTTCGTGAAAAGTGTGCCGAGCGATTTTGAGGCGCTGCCCAGTCCGGCCGCCAGGCTTCCGGTCTTGGGGGCCAGCGCCCCCACTGCGTCGGATATGGCGGTGAAGACGTTCACCCCTTTGCCTGTTTGTTCGGAGACCAGTTCGAGCACGGCGTTGAGGTCCTTTATCGCCGAGATCGTGGAAACGATGCCATGGCTGATTTTGATTGCGGCGATCGCAGTGGCGACTCCGGCGAATCCTGTCTCCACGATCGGAAGATACCCGGCGAGATCCTGCAGCGCGGGAAGGAGCGTGCCGCTGATCCACGAAGCGAGATCCTGCAACGCGGGCAGCGCGTTCTCCAATCCGGTTTGGATGGCCGTGCCGATCCTCTCCAGTGCGGGTTGGGCGGTGGCGGTGAAGTTGTCGATGATGGGGATGGCCTGGTTGGCCATGCTGGTCAGCCCGTTGATGACCGGCGTGGCCACGGTCTCGCCCAACCGGCTCAATGCGGCCTTGACGTTGCCCATGGCGCCGTCGAAGCTTTCGCCCGCGCTTTGGGCGGCTCCGCCGATGTGTTCGCGCATCGCGGCCTCGAAGTCAGCGAACGACACTTTGCCGGCGGAGACCATCTCCTGCGCCGCCGCGGTCGTGATGCCGTAATGGTCGGCGAGGTATTGGAGGACGGGGATGCCGGCTTGCATCAATTGGAGCATCTCGTCGCCCTGGAGCTTGCCCTTGGCGGCGACCTGGCTGAAGATGACGCCCATGTCCTTGAATCCGACGCCGGCGATCTGCGCGGCGTCGCCCACCGTGCCCAGGACCTGCTGGAGCTGGGTGCCGGACTGGATGCCGCTGGCGACCAGGGTGGCGGCCACGCTGGCGGCGTCGCCCAGCCCGAACGCGGTGCCCTGCACGCTCTTCAAGGCGTCGTCCATGATCGCGTCCACGCTCTGCGTGTCATGGCCCAACGCCTTGAGCTTGGTCTGGGCGCGTTCGATGTTCAATGCGCGGTCGAAGCCGCCCTTGGCGGTCAGGGCGGCGAGCCCGCCGCCGATCGTGCCGATCGCGGCCAGGCCGACCTTGCCGACCGTTTTGAACGCTCCACCGACCTTGCTGAGGATGGTCCTGCCGCCCGACTTGGACGCGGACTGCACCGCCGTGTTCAACGGATCCTCGATGGCCTTGCCCAACCCCTTGGTGGAGGGTTGGATGAGGATGTATCCGGTGCCGAGATCCTGCGCCATCGACGATCACCGTCCTTTCAGTCGTGGAGTCCGAGCCTCGCCTTGAGCCTGCCGCGCAGCCTCTCGTCACGCTTCGGTGCCGGCCGGGCCGCGGCGTGTTCGGGTCCGAGCAGTTTGTCGGGCCTCTCCCACGCGGGCGTGAGCCTGCGGTGTTTGGCCGCTCCCTGGTTGGCGGCGTGGATGTACTTGTCGGCCGGGTCGGGGATGAAGCTCCACCCGGCCAGTGCGGCGAAGCTGTGCGATGAGCGGTCCTTGAGGATCTCCCGGCACATGGGCCACGCCTCATGCAATGACAGGGTTTTCAGGTCGAGCGGGCCGCCCCATGCCTGGTGCCAGTCGTATTGGAGGGCGGCCCGGTGGTCGATCCACAGGCTGATGAGGATCAGGCTTTTGGGTCGGTATGGCCCGCCTTGGCCCATGCCTGGATGATCAGGCCGAGGTCCTTGAGCTTGTCGCCGCTCTTCCTGTCCATCTCGACTTCGAGCAATGGGTATTCGCGGATCAGGTAGGCGAGGATGACGCCCATGAAGTTGAGTTTCTCCTCCTGCGTGAGGTTGTTCCATCCCTTGCTGACGATCATGATGCCCGCGCTGATCATGCCCAATGGCAGCTGGGTGCTGTCGTCCAGTCGGGGCAGTCGCATCTTCACGTCGCCGTATTGGATGCGCACGGGGCGCGGGTCCTCGGATTCGTCGAGTGTACTGGGGGTGATGACGGTCTGCTCGCTCATAAGGGTCTCCTATCTTCGGGTTTCTCCTATCTGGGTGGGTATGGGAGCGCCCCGCACGCCGATAGGAGAAAGCGTGCGGGGCGCCGGAATGAGGGTGCCTCGGGTCAGGCGGCGGGCACGTCCTGGGCGAAGCCCCACGCCTTGAACAGGTACGGCGCCGTGGTGCCGCCCTTGAACATGCGCAGGGTCATGTTGAAGTTCTGCAGGTCGCTGATGGTCCAGGCGATGTCGTCGCGTTCGGAGACCTTGGCCTTGGGGATGTGCAGGAGGATGAGCTTCTCCGTCTGGGTCAGGCCGGCGATCACGTACTGCGCGTACTTCTTGATGTCGCTCGTGTCGACGGTGATGCTGCCATCCGACTGGACGGTGGTGTCGAAGTAGGTCTCGATGACCTCCTTCTTGCCTTCCAGGGCGGCGAACTGGACCGTCCAGTAGCCGCCTGACGTCATGCTGACGACGGTGTCGCCGTTGTGCGCGGTGAAGTCGTTGTCGTCGCCCGCCTCCGGATGGATGGTGATGCCGTCCTCGCTGAAGTAGCCGAGCGGCTTCTTGCCGCTGCCGGGCGTCCATGTGGGGCCGAGCGTGCCCACGCCCTCCGCGTTGACGTCGTATTTGAAGATCGCCGCCTCCTTGATCAGGCTGACGAGGTCGGCGTTGTTGCCGTTGCCGACGAACTCGAGTCCGACGCCGCCGGCGGCGAGCAGGCTGGCTTCCAGATTGCTGGCGGCGGTCGGCTTGGCGGTGCCGCCGGTGTTGTTTTCTGCCATGATTGGCTCCTTTACGTGTTGGTGGATGTGGTGGCGACGACGGTCAGCAGGACCGTGCTGTACGCGGTCTCGCAGCCCAGCCGGTCGTCATAGGTGCGCAATGGCCCGGACTGCACCTCTGCGGCGCACAATGGGTAGTCGGTGGCATGTTGGAGCAGCCACCGGTGGATGCGGCGGGTGATGGCGCATGCCGCCGCCCAGTCGCCGCTGCCGTCAGCATGGCGGTCGACGACGGTCAGGCGGAGGGTCATGGATTGGGTGACCGGGGTCGGATACCGGCCCGGATCCACCACCATGAGGCACTTGGGCCCGTCGCCCTCGGGCATGTCCCAGCCGAACATGATCTCCGGGATCGCGGCGCTCAGGCCTTTGTACAGCATGTCGGACGGGTCGAGGCCGATCAGATGCGGCATCATAGCTTCACGCTCCCCAGTATGCGGGAGAGCGTGCCGTGCCTCTGCTCCAGGCCCATGGGCGCGGTGACGACCACGTTGCCGCGGTCGGTCACGCCCGGAGGGTTCCGGTACACGCTGATCCGGTCGTCGCCTCCGGCGGCCGCGACGCACTGCCTCTCGACGTTGTCGAGGACCTTGGAGTTGTTCAGCAGCTGTGATTGCACGTTCTTCCTATGCAGCACGAACTTGGCGAATCTCATAACACGCTTCTCCCCTCTTCGGCGTGCAGTTGGACGCCGATGACGCGGTCGCCGCGCCGCCATTCCTCCGGGGTCCTGGTGACTGTCAGCAGGCGTCCGCGCACGAGCAGCAGGTCGCCCGTGTGGATGTCGAATGGAAGCTGCCCGCGCCGGTACAGGTCGGCGCCGAACGTGACCGTGCGGCGGCCGACCTCGTCCTCCCGCTCGTACGAGCCGGGAGCGACCAGTATGCCCAGCGAGCCCACGTGCACGGGCTCGCCGGGCGTGCGCACGCCATCCTCCAATGTGACCGTGGCGCGTTTGACGTCGACGGTCTCGTAGTCGGACGGGATCATGCGTCTTCCCTTCCGGTCATGCGGATGGTGAACGCATGCCGTCGGTCGGCGCCGAGCGACTGGCGTTCGCTGGCGGTCAGGTACAGGTCGCCGTCGGGGTTCGCGTAGGCGACCGTGTCGCTGAACGGTCCGGTGGTCTGCGTGGCGGATTGGACGCCTGCCGTGTCGTCGGCCAGCATGGCGCGTTTGACCATCTGGCAGACGATGCGGGTCAGGGTCCGGTCCGACGCCTTCCTCCATAGGAGCGGGTAGTCGGCGCGGATCTTGTCGGACGCGTCGGCCAGCAGCGTTTCGGCCCGTTCCCGTTCGCCGGTGTCGAGACCGCGCCATCGGGCCTCCAGATCGGAGACCTCGGCGAACGGGGCTTCCTCGTCCGGCATGCTCACGCCTCCTCCGGATACGGTTCGACGATCTTCATGCCGGTGTCGATGTTGCGGGTGACGCGCACGCGCCTCCCGCCGCGCACGGTGTCGTAGGTCTCGACGCGGCCGGCGCCCACGTCCGGGATGCTGCCGGGCATGGGCGTCGGATCCGGTTTCTCTGGTTCGACTGCCAGCGGTTCGACGGGCTCGGGGTCGGGTTCGTCGAGGATGCCGGTGTCGATGTCCTCCGTTTCGGCGGTTTTCGGGTTCGCGGCCCTGCGGCTAGCCATTGAGCACTCCCTGGAGGCGGGCGGCGGCCTTGCCGGAGAACACGGCGAGGCCCGCGTACAGTTCGATGCGGGTGCGGTAGACGGGCTTGTCCTGCAGCAGGCCGAGGTCGTCGACCATGACGCCGCCGTTGGTCAGGCCGGTCACGCCGCCGTCCTCCGGACTTTCGCCGAATTTGACGGCGTAGATGCTGGACGCCTTGGACGTGGCGGTGCCCTGGGTCTCGGTCTGCGGCAGGACCGGCGTGCCGGACGCGGTGTTGCCCGGGTCGAGGATCGGGATCCCGTTCCACATGAGCGCCCGCTTGCCGGCCACGTCCTGCAGGAGCGCGGTGGATTCGCCGACGTGACGGAGCGCGCTGCGGATCTTGCCGATGATCGATGCGTTGGCGTAGATCGCGCCGTTGGTGCCGTTGATGCCGGGCACGGCGGCGAGCAGTTCGTCGAGCTTGTCGAGGAACGCGTGCACGTCGCCGTCGCCGTTGCCGAGCACGTTCAGGCCGTTTTCGGCGGCGGTGATGACCTGATTGCCGGTCAGGCGGTTCTTCAGGCCGTCGAACTCCTGTTCGTTGGTGTCGTGGTCGCCGTTGAAGAACGCGTCCTGGAACTCGTAGCTCAGGGCCTTGGTCTTCAACGCGGTCTGTACGGCGCGCTGGTCGTTGAGGTTGCCGCGGGTCTGGACGATGAACCGGTCCACGTCGGCGTCGCCGCCGAGGATGTACAGTGTCTCGGTCTTCTGGTTGACGGTGCCGGTGGATTCCGTGTACGCCTCGTTGACCTTGCGGAACGCCACGCCCGGCAGGGTGGCCTCCTCGTTGTACGCGTACGCGTTGCCCTCGATCTGCATGAACGGGATGCGGTCGAGGATCGGGGATTCCTGCACGAACGTTTCGAGCACGCCGCGGTGCAGGTTGTCCTGGCTGAGTTTCGCGGATTCCGCGAGGGTGAGCGCCATGATCGGCTCCTTTCTGGTTGTCTCGGTTTATTCGTCGCCGTCCGCGTAGGCGTCGCGCAGCAGCTCCTTCGCGCTCCTGCGTTCGTCGCCCTGATGGCCGGCCGGCGGGTTGGTGGGCGGCAGGCTGCGTTTGCGCCGGTCCTCCCGCTCCTGCTTGGATTTGTCCTTGACCATGGCGGAGAGTTTCTCCGCGTGCTCGCGCAGCTGCTTCTCGTCGCCGGAGAGCATGGCGACCACGCTCCGGTCGAGTCCGGTCTCCTCGGCGATCGCGTCGACCAGGCGGGAGCGTTCGCTCTCGGCCTTGAGTCGGTCGCGTTCGGCCTCGGCCTGCTCCTTGGCCTCGCGCATCCGCTCCAGTTCGCTCTTGCCGGCCTCCTCGGCCTCGTCGTACTTGGCGGCCTTGGCCTTCAGCTCCTCGTAGTCGGAGTACTTGGCCTCGATCTCAGCGACGCGCTTGGCGAGCGCCCGGCTGAACTCCTTGGAGGTGCCGTTCTTGTCTTCATCGTCATCGTCGCCGCCGTTGTCGGCGGGCGGGGTGTCGATGGTGCGCAGGCGCAGGGCGAGCATGCGGGATCGGTTGCGGAACATGGTGTTCTCCTTCATGGTTTCGGCGCACGGTTAGCGACGCGGCGTGCGGGGTCCGCGGTGAGTGGCTGGTGCAGGATTCGAACCTGCGTGGCTGTGAAGCGCCCGGTTTACGGCCGGGTCCGGTCGGCCGCTGCGGCAACCAGCCGTGATAACGAGGAAGGCCACCGCGCGTGGCGGTGGCCTTCGTTGTGGAATAGTGTGTTGGCGATGTCAGTCGAGCAGGTATGCGTAGTCGTCCTTGTCGTCGTCGGGCAGCGCGGCGACGGCGTCGAGGATGATGTTCCTGGGCGCGTGGGCCTGTGGGAGTCCGGCGTAGCCGAGAAGCCACATCAGTGCGAGTTCCGGCTCTCCTGCGGACAGCGGTGATGTGTAGCCTTCCATGTCCTGTTCGCTCATGGCCGGGGAGACGTATGGCAGCAGGGCGGCCGCGGCGTCGCGTGCCTTTTGCTCACTGTCCATATCGGCCTCGTTCCTGTTCGGTGATCGGATACGCGGAGTTGACCGAGAACCGTCCGCCGAGTTTCTTCTTGCGTTTGACTTTCAGGTACACCTCGATGATCTGTCCTTCTATGAGTTTTCGTCGGCGTTGGACCATGCCGTCGGGTGTCGTCATCGGTTCGTAGTCGGGCGCGCATATCGTTTCGCGTACCGCCCATTGTACTTTCTCCTGTGGCCAGTCGTCGGGGAAATGGGTTTTCCCGGCGACGCGTGTTCCGGGGCCGTGGCCGGCGAATATGTGGTCCCATACCTGTCCGCGCGGCCTGATCACCTCGTCGGGCCATTCCTTGGAAAGCTCGTACACGCCTCCGCTGACGTCGTCCGGGTACAGGTGGTTCATGGCCACGGCGACCGCTTCGGCGTCCGAGCTCCCGGCGGCTTTGACCGCGGCGTCGTACATGGTCCTGTAGCGTTCCTGGTCGTAGCCGATGAGACGATCCTTGCCCCAGCTGCATACCACGACGCATTTGCATTTGCCGTTGTGGAAGGACCCGCCGAAGTCGGCGCTCCGCTCGCTGGTGTAGAAGAACCCGTTCGATGCGAGCATCACGCAGAACGAACAGGGGCGTGACCCGCGCGGCACCCTGGCCCACCTCGGGTGGGTTGGGTCCTTGTCCCTGTTCGCCTGGGTGGACATGCGCAGGGAGCGCGCGATCATGTCCGCGGCGAACTGCTGCCAGTCGTCAAGGCTCATGTCCCGCGGCCACAGGTCGTCCACGGTGAGCCCGGCGCGTGATTGGCCGGCCCTGAGCTGCGTGTAGTTCAGGCCGTTCCAGTCGGAGCCGGAGAATCCGCCTACCTGACGGTACAGGACCTCGTATGGATCGATGCCCGTCGGCTCGTACGCGGGCATGCTGACTCCGGCGTATCGTTGCCACGCGTCGCGGATGGCCTCGTAGTATTCGCTGGCGAGCGTGTCCGCGTCGTTGACGTATTCGAGGACGAGGTCCCTCATCTCCATCGGGTCGGCGCGTTCGAGTTCTTCGGTGGCCGCGTCGATGAGGTTGTCGATGTCATCCTCGTAGTTGCGGTGCAGTCGTTCCAGTTCCTCCTGCAGCAGCGACTTGCTCTCCGGAGGCAGATCCAGATTGTTCAGATCCATCCGTCGCCTCCTTGGAGCTCATCCGCATGGCGCGGAGCTGGTCGATGCGCTGTTCGCTGCGTTTGCGTCGTTGTTCCATGCGCAGGGTCTGCCGTTGCCGGTCGGACAGGTCGAGCATGTCCCAGGTCACGTCGGAGTCGGCGGGCAGGATGCCGGCCTGCACGAGCTTGACGGCCGCGTCCGCGGCGGCGGCGCGGCTGGGCGTGCTGGGGTTGCGCCACTGGCAGGACACCGCCTGCACGCTGCCGTCCGGGCCGGCCAAATATTGTGCGCGGCCGATAATCCGCTCCCAGGCGGGAGCGAACCAGCGTTGGCATTTCTCCGCCTCCAGGCACAGCTCCTTCTGGGCCTTGTCGATCGCGTCGGCGCTGCTGGGGTTGTCGGTGAGCACGCCCATCGCGTCCGGCGGCAGGCTGGTCGCGGACGCGAACATGGTCGCGGTCTGCCTCAGCTGCGCCTGGTGGGGTTCGAACGAGTATTGGGCGAACTGGCCGACCTGCGGGACGGTGCCGGTCTTCGGGTCGGCGGGCAGGGCGAGCACATGGTCGAGCAGGATCCTCCACTGGGGTATCGGGTTGCCGTCGTCGTCGGTGAACATCTCCTCGGTCACGCCCAGGAAGTAGCGGGGCGGCACCGAATACAGCTCGGCCTGCATCTCGCTGCGCATGAACGTGCGCACGGCGCTGTCGGTCAGGCTCATCACGGTGCGGCTGATGCGGCTGCGCCCGAACGGGCGCTTGGAGTCCGGCCTGTAGGCGAGCAGTTCGACCGGCAGCCGCGCGTCCGGATTGCCGGTGCGCTGGTAGACCTTCCACCGGCCGTCATCGTTGACGATGTTGACCGTGTGGTCCAGATCCATCAGATAGGCGCCGGTGGCGTGCTCGTACTCGTCGTCAGTGTCGAACAGGAGCGCCGAGCGCAATCCGTGGCGGCGCTTGTCCCATTCGCCGGTCGCGGTGTCGGCCGTGAACTCCTGGATGACCGCCTCCGGCTCTCCCAGGTCGGCGCGGCCGGCGAGCGCCGTGATGAAGCTGCACGAGTGGACGAACGCGTCGGTGTGGGCGCTGTCCGCGGTTGCTATCAGGTCGTTGGCGTCCATCAGGTCGCGCACGGTGCGGGACAGGTCGGAGCCGTCGTCCGTGGTGATCCCGTCGAGCACGACGCGGTTGGCCAACGCCTGCACGGCCTTTTCGGGCCAACCGACGACGATCTCGATGTCCTTGGCTATCGGGGGCAGGCTGTAGCCGATGTCCTTGAGCTGGTTGCGCCCGTTGTAGTAGGTCTGGCGGACGCGGTTGCGCGAGCGTTTCTTCAGCAGCCGTCGCAGCAGGCGACGGTACAGCTCGCCCTCGCCTCGGGTCAGGCCGCTGACGGTGGTCGGGTAGGTGATCATGGCAGTCGTATCATCCTTTGCGTTCTGGTGTCGCGGCGGGGGTTAGTCATCGCGCCGTGCAGGGCGAGGGTCACGGCGACCAGGGGGCTGATGTCCACGTCGCTGCCGAGCTTGTTCCACCCGTAGGCGCCCTCGTGGCCGATGTTGCGGATGGTCGCGCCAGCCACGGCCATGTCCAGCGGCGTCTGGCCCTTCAGATGGCGCAGCGTGTGGTCGCGCAGCATGTCCTGGAAGCGGCCGACCGCCTGGCCCATCATCGTGGCGGATGTCAGGGTGACGTTCACGCCGCGCTGTTTGAGTTCGGGGACGAGCACGGTGGCCGGGGATTGGGCGTCGATGACGACGGCCTGAAGGCGGGGCCACCGGTCGGCGATCCAGTCGACGGCCCATCTGGTGCCCGCGCGGCGGCTGTCCCTGAACCGGGCCAGTTCAATGTGCGCGGACCCGTCCGGGTAGGCCATGCACGCTCCGATGGCGAGGCTGGAGCGGTCGGGCGGCATGTCCACGCCGATGGCGACCCAGCCGCCCGGCAGTCTGGAGTCCACGGTGGATTCGTCCCACGACGTCTGGTCGATGGCCCTCATGCTGGCCTGTTCGTCCCAGATGCCCAGTGCCTCGCGGCGGAAACTGTCCTCGCCCAGGTTCTTGAGCATGCGCAGCATGGCGGCCGGCTTGGTGCGCGACGGGTAGCTGGGGTTGGCCTTGGCCCACTGCCCGCGGTCGGTTGTGTCGGCGTCCCGGTCGGCGGAGAACTCGATGTACACCATGTCGTCCTCGCCCTTGAGCGCCTGCTCGCGTTTCTGCGAGAACACCTCGCCCGGGTCCACGGGGCGCGGCGGGGTGCCCATGAACACGATCAGCGGGTTGCGCGCCGCGTTCGCGGTCGGGATCATGTCGTCCAACGCCTTCTCCGAAAGGATCTGCGCCTCGTCGAAGATGATCATGTCCACCGCGTCGAAGCCACGGCCGAACCCCTGCTCGCGGGCGCCGAACAGGATGCGGCTGCCGTTGACGAACCCGATCTCCTCCTGCCCGTTGGCCCGTCGCACGGCCTTGCAGTGCCTGGCCAGACCGGGGCGCTGCACGAGCGCGGTCATGCTCTTGAACGTCTCGCTCGACGTGCGGGTGCGGTGCGCGGTCCAGATGACCTTCATGCCCGGCTGGGTCAGGCACAGGACGACCACGTTGTTGCCGACCGTGAACGTCTTGCCGGTCTGCCGGCAGATGCTCATGACCACGCCGCCCACGCCAGCCGCGTACGTACCGTCGGCGCGCTTGGCGAGCATGAGCCGGCCGATACCCTCCTGCCACCGGTCGAACCGGATGCCGAGACGGCCCGTGATGGTGCGGACCTTGCCGAACCCGGTGGAGACGATTCCGGTGGGGATGGCCAGATGGCGAGCTGCCTCAGACAGTGCCGGGGTCGAAGGATTCGTCCCTCGCGTCATCGGCCCTCACTCCCTCCGCAAGCGGATCCGCCCGCGACTCCTCCTCCAACGCGTTGATCTCCTTGCCGACCGCGAGCATCTGCTTGGTCAACGCGGCGATGGCCTGGGCCGGGGTGTCCGGATCCTGCACCGCCCGACGCAGCGCGTCAAGGCTGACGCGCAGCAGGTCGGCGTATGAGACTTCCGTATCGTCGCCGCCCGCGCCAGCCGGAGGCGACGATACGGTGGCGGCGCCCAGACGTCGCTTGGAAGCGAGCTTCCTGCAGTTGTCGGAACAGTACCGGCGCTTGCCGCTGCTGTTCTTCGGCAGCGGTCCGCCGCACAACGCGCATCGTCGCATGGCCATGGTTTCCTCCTTGAAAAGGCGACGTTCCGCGACCCCGGGGAGGGATATCAGCCCTGCACCCGAGGTGGCCGTTTCCGGGCCTGCCGGGGTATCCTCCCCAGGTCACCAGTCGCTCGACTCGAACGGGATGCTCGTGGCCTTGGGCTGCGCGGCGGTACCGCCCAGATGGGCGCGGGCGTACGCATCCGTTTTGTCGCTCTTGATCCGGTTGCACCGCCGGTGCGTGAGCCGGCAGTTATCGAAGCTCAACGGGTCGCCGCCACGGCTTACGGGTATGAGCTCGTCCACCTCCGCGCTCATGGGATGCGGAGATCTCAACGTCTTGTCTACGGTCCGGCCGCAGATGGCGCACACATCGTAGGCGGCGAGCACGCGCCTGCGCAGCATGTCCCTGCGATGTCCGTTGGCCCTTCTCGGGTTACTCCTGGCACTCATCGTCGAACACCTTGCGGAACGCGATCGAAGCCCGGTCGAGCAGTCGTTCGAATCGTTCGGCGTCGAACATGGCGCACTCGCCCGGCTCCCCGCTCAATGGGACGGGCACGCTCATCGTGGCGAGCTGCCGGTCGGCGTTGTCCGTAACGCGCAATGTGACTGTAGGTGGCATTAGGCACCTCCAGAGGTATAGAAAAGCCCCGCACAATGGCGGGGCGATTATTATGCGGTCTTTTGCTCTTTCCTTTTTGCCCTAGATTCCTGCATGGCATGCAATTTTGCTGGCTGCTGGTATACAGAGTCGATAAGCACATCAAGAAAAATCAACACGCCATTCGCTTCATCGGCCGATACCGGTTTCGTAAAGCCTCCATGGACAACATCATTACCGAAAAACCTGATTTCGTCGGCTTGCTGCTCGGCCAACGGAGTGAGAAGATTTCGTTTTCCCAATTCCGTAATTTTGGTTTTCAAATCACCTTTTGTGATTCCACGTTCTATCGCAATAGCTTCGACGACACTCCGTGACATCATAGCTGCAGCACGATAGGCACCAATCGAAAAACACGAATAAGCTTCAGAAGCTGCAGAAGCTATGTTTTCAGGAACATCATCATACTTTTTGCCCCTTGCTCTATCAGGGTACCAAGTAATTGATGAGATTATATCATCAAACGCACAACCGACAGCGGCGCGATCGATTTCTTGTTGATTCCCCGAATACATTCGAACCCGCTGTACTTCATCGAAAAACCCGTACGTCGAATTCGCCTCATTAGCGGAAATCACCAAAGAACCCATTGACCCGAAACCACATGCGTCACATCTGAATAATGCAAACCACATAAATTTTGCAACGCTGAGAGGACCGACTTCACGAACTGGATACGGGTATCCGACTCGCGTCATATGTGACATATTCTCACAATTCCAACAAACTCTCGATGCCATAAATCCAGTCTATCTTCAAAAGAAGATACCTCGCATACGAGCGTGCAGATGGCCCGAGCTCGACCTTGTACTTCGGCCGATCTCCTTGCAGACCCTCTAATCCACTGACAAGTATCGGATGCACTTCCCAAAACGTCAGTCACCCGGCGTGTCGCAGCGCAGCCGATCCACCACGCAAGCCAACGAATACAAGGGTTTCCCCGTATCGTCAGCGCCGGACGGTGCGATCAGCCCGCGCGTCTTCCACGAGGTGATGGTCTTGCGGCTGATCCGATACCCGCACGACCGCAATAGTCGCGCGCACTCCCCCGCCGTAAACGCCTTGCCGCTGCGGATGCTGCGCTCCAGCAGATCCAATCGCACGGCGCTCGCCGTCTGCTCGCGTCCGCAGGTGGGGCAGGTGACGGTTTCGGCGTCCCGTGTGGCGGTGATGGTGAGCCCGCATTGGAGGCATTGGCCGATCGGCGTCGCCCGGTCGGGCGGGTCGATGATCCCAAGGGTCAGCGGTTTGAGCCGTTGGAACTGCGCGACGTACATGCCGATGTCCGGCAGCTGCGCGAGCCGCGGATGCATGGCGGCGTCGGTGAGGCATCCGATGATGTCCGGGCACAGGTCGCGCTTCCAATCCAGGATGTCGACGCCGGTCAGGCGTCGCCACAGTCCCTGGGCGATGCTGGCGAGCAGGTCAAGGTGGTCGAGCACGTCCAGGCGCAGCGGGGTCGGCGCGACCGGTGTGATGATTCTGGTGGGCTGGTGGCCTCCGGGATGCAATGTGGCGTCCAGCGAGGCTTCGAGCGCGTGCGTCCACGGCACGTACTGGTCGAGCAGGAGCGCGAAGTCGAGTTCGCACGCCGGGCACAGCGTGTACCCGGTTTCGACCGGCTGATCGCATACTTGACACGTGGCGACTGACATTCCCAACTCCTTCGTCTATCATGCTTCCCGCTACCACACGTGGAAGCCCGGTGTCCGAAGGAATGCCGGGCTTTTCGCCTATTCCATTGTCCCATCCCTCATGGCCTTCAGCCGTGCGCGACGACGCTCATGACACAATCTCGACGCCTCCCGGTTCTTGGCCTTCCGCGCCTCACGCCTGTCCGCCTCTCGGTCGGAATCATCCACGATGCGCTCGCCGGCCCGGGCACGGCGCACCAAGTCGGCCAGTTCCGGATCGCTCTGCCAGTCGATGCTCATATGAGTGTCCTTGTTCCGGTTTCGGTGGCGGCTTCGGCGAGTTCCGGGTGCAGGATGATGCTCCGGCACTCATCCTCGCCTATCCCCAACAATCGGGCGATCTCCTTCACCTCGTAACCGGCCCTGTGCCACTTGATGGCCATCTCGGCCTTCACCATGCTTACCACTTATGCTCCTTTCCTCGGATCCCGCAGGTCGGCGAGCGCGGCGATCTTGTCGAGGATGGTCTTGTATTCCTGGATGTCGCGTTTGAGGCAGGTCGTGACCCTGTGGTCGGTGGATGGCTCGAAGTAGGCTCCGAGCGTGACCTGCCTCATCAGGAATCGGAGCGTGGTCAGGTCGAGCTTCCGGTAATGGAGCATGTCGAGATGGAGTTCGAGCCTGCTGCGGATCCATTTGATGTCGAAGTCCACGTTCGTGCCCGCCGGATGCAGGGTGTACTTTCCCGCCCAATCGGTCAGCAGGCTGTTGACCTGCTTGGCGGCCGTGTATGCGCCGACCGCGTCGTCGCCGAACGTTTCGCCGATGAGCCCGTTGCGCGTGTGCACGTCGACCGCCCACGCGGTGTCCGGGCACAGGCGGATGGCGTCGTGCTCGATGACCCAGGTGCGGATCAGCCTGTCATCCACGTCGTCCGGCGTCTCCCCGTCCATCCCCGTGACGGCCATGCCGACCTCCAGCAGCTGGCCGCGGGTCGGATCCAACGCCGTGGTCTCCACGTCCAACCACAGCAGCATGTCCGGCTTATCGCCTGTCATATCAGTGTTCTCCTTTCCTTGGATTCGTATTCGCGGTCGCCCTGGTCGTCGGGCGTCCACCGGTCGCCGCGCCAGTCGAGCACGGGCGTGGATTGCGGGGTCTCGCCCGCATACAGGTACAGGCCGAGCTCGTGCGCCCGGTCGGGATGCTTGTGCACCCAGCCGTGGCATCCGGTGCTGCCCGACCCGCACAGCAGCACGAGGTTGGCCGGCGAATGCCGCCACTCCACATCGGCGCGCAGACGGTTCATGCGATGGTGCACGCTCAGCCCGGGCCACTGGCCGGCACGCACGTACACGCCGCAGCGCACGCACCGATGCCCGTCCCGCCCGATCGCCAACAGCCTGGACTCGTGAAGGTCGAACATCACGCCACCCCCACGCCGTCGGCGAGCGCCGACCTCTCCTCGTCGGACACCGGGTAGCCCGCGGTTTCGAGCAGCCGGTAGTAGCCCCGGACCATCGGGTTAGCGGCCCGTGTCCAGTCGTCCGCGTCGATGCGCGCCTCGCAGAAGGCGCACAGCAGGCACGCCAGCTCCGCGTCCGACCCGGCGCACCGGGATTCCAGTTCCCGGTAGTTCTCCTCGCCGTTCAGGTGGTACACGCCCGCCTTCGGGTCCTTCACGGTGACGGGCAAGGGATGGCGCTCGCGGATGCGGTTGTATGATTCGATGGCCTTGTCGCGGTCCTGCGAGTCCAGTCCGCCGTTCAGGCTGATCCATGCGCGTTCGGTGAACACGTCGAGCATGGTCAACGCGCGGACCATCGCGCCCAGGCGGTCGGCGGACAGGTGGAACGCGTGCCGGCCGACCCATGATTCACGCAGCCTGCGGGCGCGCTCGTGGAACTCGACCACGGGCTTCATCCGCTCCCGTTTCTCCCGTTGCTCGCGCCGCCGACGCTCCTCGTACGATTCGGCGTCGGCCTTCGCGTCGTCACGCCGGTAGACGACCGCGCAATCATCGAACAGACGTACGAACAACCCCGACACGTCATCGCATTCCCCGGCCCACGACTCCCACTGGTCGCGGAACGACACGTCACCGGCCTCGAACCGCGTCTCGGCCCGCCACCCCACGGGCGTGGCCCACCAGCCGGACACGCTCACCGACTCGGGCAACGCCTCCACATCGAGGTCGGCGAGCGCCCGTTCGGCCTCCCCACGCCACAGGCGGTCCCTGCGCCGCTCGCGCTGCCGATCCAGATTCCACCGGAAGCTGTCCGTGCCCGCCACCCTGGCCAACGCCGTCTGCGCGTCCGGATCATCGTCGAACTCGGCCAACGCGGCCAGCTCCGAGAACGACAACTGGCCGAAATCATCACGCGAGGCACGCACCCCATCCGGGATGCGGGCGATGCGTTTGCGCTCGCGGACGTAGGTCTGGCTGCGGCCGAGCTGGCCGGCGATCCGTGGGATGGTGACGCCAAGCTGAAGGAGTCCCTGGATGGCGTCGGATTCCTCGAGGACGGTGAGTTGCTCGCGTTGGGTGTTCTCGGTGATCATGGCCTCCAACTGCTGGATCGGGGTCAGGTGGAGGACGAACGCGGGGACCTGGGCGAGGCCGGCCTGTTTGCAGGCCGCGAGGCGTCGGTGCCCGGCGATGACCCGGTAGCGTCCATCGTGTGGGACGACGCTCAAGGGGGTGAGCAGGCCGTTGGCTGTGATGCTGGCGGCCAGTTCGGTCACGTCGCCGATGGTTTTGCGCGGGTTGTCGGGGTGCGGGTCGAGCAGCGTGATGTCGAGTCTGGTGACTTGGCTGCTGGCGTATGCGCTCATTGGCGGTGCTCCTGTTCGAGTCGGTCGGCGAGCGCGGCGCCTTTGTCGGTGACGCCCCAGCCGATGGCTTCTTGTTGGATGAGTCCCTGACGGTGGAGGGCGGTGAAGGTTCGCTTGTCGTTGCCGTCGACGGGGTAGGTTCCGGGTTGGTGGCGGATGTCGATGAGCCGGTTCCTCATGTTGGGTGTGGTTCTCATGGTTGCTCCTCGGAGTGTCGTGTGCTGAATGCGTGGGCGCCGGCCAGGCACAGGCCGTGGGACGCGTAGCTGGCCTGGTGTTCCGGGGCGGCGCAGCTGACGAGGGTGCGTCGGTCGTCGATGAGCTCGCTGATCGGGGTGCTGTCCCAGACGAGCACGAACGGGGTGGGGCCGATGATGTCCTGGATCGCGTTGATGAGGCGCTGCTGCTCGTTCATGGCTTGTCCTTCCAATGCTGTTGGCGGTCGAGGCAGTCGGCGCAGGTGCGGCACATGATCTGCCAGCTGGTCAGGCACAGGCCGCCGCATACCTGGCATCGGGTGACGGTGCCCATGGTGGTTTCGGTCTCCTTTCGGTGTCGGTTGACGTGGCGGATGTGGTCGCGTCTGAGGCATCCGCACGAGCGGGTTCGTCCGCTGGTCAGGCTGGTGGACGGCACACGGGCGAGGTTGCCGCAGTCGCACCGGCATTCCCATTCGGCGCCGCCCTTGGCGTACCGGCTGGGGCCGGCGTATCGGAGGGCGACGAGCCGGCCGAAGCGCTGGCCGGTACCTGATGGAGC
>JABLTT010072295.1_pt1 | contig 20556 bp, 16 predicted proteins | sample 7160061 | NCBI WGS metagenome assembly JABLTT01 (sample SAMN14651232, study PRJNA627086) | human gut metagenome | isolation source: feces | host: Homo sapiens
AGTATAGATAACTGCAAATAACAGTTTGTAGGGGAGTTCTGATACTCCCCTATAAAAATGGCTATTTATCAACTGTTTGTTGTGACATAGCCTTTGTTTTTTATGTTCATTCTTCCGTTATTTTAAAATGCAGCGGTTTGCCGAAAGTTTTAAAGAACCATTTTAAATGCGCGCGTATCTGGTGCAGTTCAATAACGGGGTTGCCGTGTTCTTTCAGTTCCAGAAAGGCGCCTTCGTTATTTATTCCGGCGCGTGTAATGCTTAAAATACCGGTCTGCGTGTAATCAAGGCTTTCGGCCAGGGCCAAAAGCAGCGCCAGCCTGCTTACAGTCTGCCAGTTGTTTTCCGTAAGCATGGTCATATACAGCGGGTCGCGCGAAAAATAGCTTTTGGAAATACCGTTATGCCAGCCTGCAACGGCCGAAGTCAGCAGCTGCTCTTTATGCGTAAGCCCGAAAAGCTTCGCGTTTTGAATCATATAGGCGCTGTGGCGTGCATGGCTGTAAAAGTTAATGGTAATGCCTATATCGTGCAGCAGCGCTGCCGTTTTAAGCAGGCGGCGGCAGTTTTTGCCAAGCCCGTGCAGCGGTTTCCAGGCATCAAACATGGCCAGCGCCAGATTGGTTATATGGTGGCTGTGCGTGAGGTCAGGCGTGTAAAGGTTTAAAATATTATCCGTGCTGCGGGCTAAGATATCTTCGGCAATAAGCGGTATGCCGCGTTCTTTGGAATAGTAATCGTAAAACAGTCCTTCGCGCAGGCCGCAGCCGCTTGTTATAAGCTGCTTGCTGCCGGTAACTTCAAAAAGCGCGTTAATAATGGCGGCACCGGCAATAATAATATCGGCGCGGTCGCTGCTGAGACCGGAAATTTTGCGGCGTTCTTCAAGCGTACTGTTTTTAAGGCGGTTAAAAATGCCGCGGAAGGCCTGTACCGTTAATTTATAGTTATGGATTTTGGTTGTGGGGTATTTGGCGGCGCGCTGGTGCATTTTGCCAATGGTACGCGCCGTGCCGCCTACGCCGATAAGCGGAAGCTTGGGCTGCTTCAGCCAGGGGTATTCCGCAAGGCGCGTGCGCAGAAAGAAGCTCAACTCGCCGTAAACGGAGGAACTTACGGTGTTGCGTGTATTAAAAAGTGCGGTGGTGTTTACTGCGCCGATAGGAACGGAAACGGATTCCAGTATTTTGCGGTCCTGAAACAGAATCAGCTCCGTGCTGCCGCCGCCCAGGTCGAAAATAATGCCGCTATGGTAGGGAAGAGTGTTGATAACGCCGAGGTAACTGATATAGGCTTCGGTGTTGCCCGTTATAATGTGCAGGTTAATGTCTGTTTCCCGCTGTACGAGGCGCGTAAGCTCCGCACCGTTGCCCGCATTGCGGATGGCGGCCGTTGCCACGGCAATAATCCTGTCTGCGTGGTACAGTTTGCACATATAGGCAAAACTTTTCATGGTTTCAATGGTGTCGGTAAACGCCTGCTGCGTAAGGTTGCCGTTTTTGTCAATTTTCTGGCTCAGGCGCAGGGCTTCTTTCTGGTTGTATACCATGTTGTAGGCGCCGTTTTTATAAATATGAGTTATAACAAGGCGCGCTGAGTTAGAACCGATATCTATAATAGCTATCCTCTGCAAAATACATACCTCCCGTCATTTTACATTCAGTAAAACCGCATAATAAATATATATTTACCGGAAAAAGTAAAAAATCCTGCAAAAAAACGCATAATTTGTAAAAAGGATGGTAAGGCGCTGTAAAAAAATTGTTAAAGGCAAGGATTTAAGTGTGGCGTGTCGAATTAATATATAATGCTTTAATGAGGTGGTCATGTGAGAAAAAAACAATATAAAATTTTTGCAGCAATACATCTCGGCTCTGAGATGATAAGCATGCAGATTGTGCAGTACCGCAATTTAAACAATATGAAAGTTCTGGAGGAATGTAACCGCCGCGTGCGCCTGGGCGAAGAAACATTCAAAAACAAAATTATTCCGTTCAGCATGGTAAATGAAATTTGCGAGCTTTTGGTTGGCTTTAAACGCCTGATGACGGAATATGAAGTTGAAGAATACAGCATGCAGGCAACAACCGCAGTTCGCGAGGCTTTAAACCGCGTGTTCCTTTTAGACCAGATTTATATCAGGACGGGCTTGAAAGTAACGGTTATTGACCTTCCGGAAGAAATTTATACCAAGTATGCTTCCATACGCCGTACCATGAAGCTTGACGGCCTGACCGGCGTCGATGAGAGCATGCTGATGATGGATATTTCCTCCGGCGGGCTTGGCATTACTTTTGTAAAAGATAATATTATACGCTACCAGCAGAACCTTAATATCGGCGTTATCCGCGTTAAGGAAAGCTTTAACCGCAATCAGCGCAGTTCAATGAAATTCAACCAGGCTCTTGCCGAATACCTTTCAAGTACGATGGGCGCGGTAAGGGACGCGTTGAAAAACGAGCAGATACATTATCTTGTGCTGACAGGCGCGGAATCGGAACTTCTGCTGCAGATGATGGGCGTTGAATTTAAAGCCGGCGTTATCCGCATTAAAACGGAACAGTTCATGCAGCTGTTTAAAACCGTGCATGAACTGAACCTGCCGCAGATTATTAAAGTGTTTAAAATCAACGAAGATGTGGCGGAACTGGTTGTGCCGACAATTTTGCTGTACGAGCAGCTTCTGGCACTGGTGCCGGTTCAGGAAATTATCCTTACGGATGACCGTTTTATTGACGGCATCTGCCTTTTGCATATCGGCCCGAAAGCCAGCAAGGATTATGCCGACGAGCTTGAGCAGGAACAGCTCAGCCTTCTGTACAGCATTGGTGAGCGTTACCAGTATGACGAGGCACATTCGCGCCAGGTGGCCAAGCTTGCCCTTGCCATGTTCGATAAACTCGGCAAACACCATGGGCTCGACAGCCACAGCCGCATTCTTTTGCAGGCAACCGCGCTGCTGCACGATATCGGCAAATACGTTTCGCTGCGCAGCCATTCGCTGTACAGCTATATGCTGATTATGTCGTGCGACATTTTAGGCTTCAGCGAAATGGATAAAAAAATAGTGGCGCTGGCAAGCTATTACCATGCGCACAGGCTGTTCAGCGGCAAACGCCATGCCGAAGTGGAAGAAATGTCGCCGGAAATTATGCCGCTGGTAGCAAAAATAGCCGCGCTGGTGCGCCTTGCTGATGCCATGGACCGCAGCTATAAGCAAAAAATCAAAAGCTGCCGCGTTAACGTTAAAAACGGCGTAATGAAGGTGGAAGCCGTTACCCTTGAAGATTTGACGATAGAAGAATGGACTTTTGCCTCCAAGGCATCTTTCTTTGAAGAAGTTTACGGATTACAGGCAGTTTTGGAACGGGTGGACAGATAAATGGAAAAGAATGAAAAAATTAATCTTAATAAACCGGAATATTTTTTTAACCGCGAACTCAGCTGGTTAAAATTTAACCTGCGCGTCCTGCGAGAAGCCGGCGTAAAAACCACGCCGCTTTTGGAACGCTTGAAATTTGTTGCCATTACCGCGTCTAACCTTGATGAGTTTTTTATGGTGCGCGTGGCAGGCCTGTGGGACCAGTACGAAAACGGCATTAACAAACGCGACGCGGCAGGGCTTACCGTTAAAGACCAGCTTGAAGAAATAAGCAAAGCGGCGCACGACCAGATGAAGCTGTTAAACAAATATCTGCTTTCGCTGGTTAAGGAGCTGCGCGAGGCAGGTATTTACATTTGCCGCGTAAGCGAATTAAGCGAAAAAGGCCGCCGCTGGCTGGAGGCTTATTACCAGGAAGAAATTTTCCCGGTACTGACGCCGATGGCTGTTGACGCCTCGCGCCCGTTTCCGTTTTTGGCAAATAAAACGCTGAACCTTGCTGTAGAACTTACCAACCAGGAGGGAGAAGACAGCATGGGCATCGTGCAGGTGCCTTCCGTACTGCCGCGCCTTTTGGAAGTTCCCGGCGAGGAAAAACGCAGCTTTGTATTTTTGGAAGACGTTATTAACGAGCACTGCTCCGATTTGTACAGCGGCTGCAAAATTCTGGATGTTGTGCCGTTCCGCATTACGCGCGACGCAGATTTGGAATTTGACGAGGACGATATCGACAACCTGCTGAAAGAAGTGGAAAAATCCCTGCGCAAACGTACGCGCGGCGCTTCCGTAAGGCTGGAAATTTACAATAAGGCCAACAGCCGCATCAGAAAATTCCTGTACGATAATCTGGACATTACCGAGCAGGAGGTTTATGAAATTAACGGGCCGCTTGACGCAACCTGCTTCTTTAAATTTGCTTCGCTGCCGGGCATGTGGCCCTGGCTGTATGAGCCATTTGTGCCGCAGCGCCCGCTGGAACTGCCGGACGACAGCGACATCTTTAAAGTACTGCGTGAACGCGACGTGCTTTTGCACCATCCCTATGAAAGCTTTGACCCGGTAGTTAAATTTGTAAGCGACGCTGCCAACGACCCGAACGTACTTGCCATCAAGCAGACGCTTTACCGCGTCAGCGGCAACTCGCCGATAGTTGCGGCCCTTGCCCGCGCTGCCGAAAACGGCAAGCAGGTAACGGTACTGGTAGAATTAAAAGCGCGCTTTGATGAAGAAAACAATATCATCTGGGCACGCAGGCTTGAAGAAGCAGGCTGCCACGTAATTTACGGTTTGATGGGCCTTAAAACCCACGCCAAAATTATTCTGGTTGTGCGCAAGGAAGCAGACGGCATTAAACGCTATGTACACCTTGGCACAGGCAACTACAACGATAACACGGCCAAACTTTATACCGATATGGGCCTGATGACTGCCAATGACCAGTTCGGCAGCGACGCTTCGGCGTTCTTCAATGTGCTGTCCGGTTATTCGGACCCGCCAGTATGGAACAAACTGGTTATGGCGCCGCTCGGACTGCGCAAAAAGATTTATGAACTTATCGACAACGAAATCAGCATTGTTAAAAAAGGCGGTACCGGGCATATCATTGCCAAAATGAACTCGCTGATTGACTACCCCGTTATTCAGAAACTGTACGAGGCTTCCATGGCAGGCGTTAAAATAGATCTTATCATCCGCGGTATCTGCGGCCTGCGCGCTGGCATGGACGGCATCAGTGACAACATTACCGTACGCAGCATTGTCGGCAGGCAGCTGGAACACAGCCGTATTTTCTGGTTCCAGGGAGGCGGCAAGGAACAGCTTTTCCTCTCCAGTGCAGACTGGATGCCGCGTAACCTTAACGACCGCGTTGAACTGTTCTTCCCGGTTGAAACCCCGGCGCATATCGAGCGTATTAAAAAAGTGCTTGATTTGTACCTGCGCGATAACGTCGGCGCGCACATGATGCAATCCAACGGCACTTACCGCCGCGTTACCAACCGCCTGGAGCCTGTTGGCGCACAGAGCACGCTGTATGAATGGGCGCTGCTTGCGGCTGCGGCCGATAAAATTCCCATGCAGGACCGCCTGCGCCCGATGTATGACCGCGACAAGGCATAACTGGCAGTAAGGCCTGCAATATGGTATAATGTAACATATCAAACAATTGCGAGGCTGACATGGATACAGAAATTTTACAACATATCGGGCATAGCCTGTACAATACCAAACGCTTGAAAGAATGGAAAAGGTACGTTGTTTTCCGTTCCCGCTGCATGCTGCACAGCGAACAGATTGGCGGCCTGCTGGATTTCTTTGCGGCAACGCCGTTGCGCCGCGATATGCTGCGCCATACAACAAGTTTTGTGGAGCAGGCGACAAGGCAGTTCTTTTACAAAAATTCTACCTATGATGAACGCATCAGCCTTGTAAAAGGGCATGTGGAATTTTTGGAAAGCAAGTTAACCGAAGACGCTTTGCGCAGGCTTTATGCAGAAGGCGAAATGCTGCGCCTGTGGGAAGACAGCTATGAAGAAAAGCCGCTGACGCTGGAATTATGGTTCCACGCCGGGCAGCGCAAGGAAGGCTGCCTTTCGCTGTTGCTGATGTGGGATAAAGAAGCGCTGTATCAGATTATGTTCTGGCTGGCGCCCGGTAAAAACGGCGAGCCGGCGCTGTGGATTGGCGCATTGCAGGGAACGCCCAACGGTTCGGAGGTTATTAAAGGGCTGACCAAAGCTTTTTACGGCTACCGCACCAAAAACCTTATTTTTTACGGCATCCGCAACGTGGCGGCGGCATTGGGCTGCGAAAGCATTTACGCCGTCAGCAACGAAGGCTATTATGCTATGAACCATATCCGCGTGGACCGCAAACTGAAAACTTCGCTGGATGCCTTCTGGCAGGAATGTGAAGGAACGCAGCTTGACGACAAGCGTTTTTACAGAATACCAATTCCAGAATACAGAAAATCCATGGAGGAACTGAAGCCTTCCAAACGTGCCCAGCACAGAAGGCGCTTTGCCAAAATGGACGAAATGAAAGATGCCGTAGCAGCAAGTTTTGCAAAATATTTAAAATAATAAATAAAACCGGGCTTTGCTTTAATGCTTGCCCGGTTTTCAATTAGTTTACTGTTTTTTTAAGCCTTTTTATGATATAATTAATATATATTTTTGCACGGAGGTAATGAAATGAAACAAAAACTCCTTACTTTATTTTTAACGTTAACACTTACTGTTACATCTGCCTTTCCGGGCGTAGCTTTAGCCGCAGCAGGTGATGAAATTTCCGCCAGCGCTGCCATTGAAGCCTCCGCTGCGCCGAAAACAATGTCTGCCAGTGAAAAAATGGGCGCACTGGAAGTTACCCTGTACGGTACGGAACAGGCAGGCGCACTGGTCAGCAGAATGGACAGCCTTGAAGATGACGTTTACGGCACCATTACCACTGACCCTATTTTAAATAGAGTTGATAATTTGTATGATTATATCAACGGTTATGCCGGCAGCGGCGAAGCAAGCTTTTTAACCAAGCTGAACGCCGTTGAATGGCAGTTTACCGAAAGCACGGCAGGCGGCCCGGCAAAAAGCCGAATTGAAGCACTGGAAACAATGCTGAACGGCGAAGTTGGCGCAGGCTCTCTTGCAGGACGCCTTGAAGCACTGGCAAACCTTGCTTTCCAGGACGGCATTGTTGTTGTTGAAACCGTAACTCTGCCGAAAGATTCCGTAATCAAGCTTGAATTTGCCGAAGACCTCAGCAGCAAAACCGCAAAAGCAGGCGATGTTGTAAAATACAAAGTTGCCGACAATGTTTTTGTTAATGATGTGCTGGTACTGCCGAAAGGCGCTGAAGGCGTTGGCATGGTAACCAAGGTTGTAGGCCCGCGTATGTTCGGCCAGGATGCCCGCATTGATGTTGACTTTGGCTTTATTTACGCTATTGATAATACCCGCGTTAAAGTATTCCTCGGCGATGTTGCCAAACAGGCAGCCGAAACCGTTGCCGGTGCGGCAGGCGCTGCTATCGGCGGTATGGTAGTGCTTGGCCCGGTAGGTATTATCGGCGGTGCTTTTGTAACCGGCAAATCCGTAAATATTCCGGCAGGCTCCACCACCTTTGTACAGGTTAAAGCCGATACCGATATTCAGGGTATGGTTTATCAGGGCAGCAATTAATTAAATAACGGTAAAAATAAACCCCGTTGTCAGTTCTTTGGCAACGGGGTAATTTTTTGTTTAAAATTTTATTCGGCGGTAGCCAGCATTAATTTAATGCGGTTTTCCTGATTTACTTTAGAAGCGCTGGAATCGTAGTCGATAGGCAGGATATTGGCATTTTCGGCAATTTCCTTGATTTTGTTAAGCATGCCGCGCCCGGCTATGTGGTTAGGCAGGCAGCCGAAGGGCTGCGCGCAGATGATGTTGTTGTAGCCGTTTTTGGCAAGTTCCAGCATTTCGGCTGTTAAAAGCCAGCCTTCGCCCATGTTGTTGCCGTAGCCTATAACGCCTTTGGCAAGCGCTTTGGTTTCTTCGTAAGAAGCGGGCGGCTTAAAGGGCGGGATGGAAAGTGCGGAAAGCATGATTTTTTCGAGGCGTTTTAAATAAAACATTGCCATTTTGGAAATGCCGTATTTAAAAAATTTGCCGCCGTACAGTTTGTAGTCCGTTAAGTAAGTGTCAGCGCAGTACATAATAAAGTTCAGCAGCCCCGGCAGCATGTATTCGCAGTTCTGCTTCTGTAAAAACTGCTCCAAATTGTTGTTGCCAAGCCCTGCGTATTTAATGTAAATTTCGCCGACAATGCCAACTTTTATTTTATGCTCCGCTTTTTGCGGCAGGGCGGCAAAATCCTCCGCCAGAGCGCGCGAAAGCTGTTTCATGGTTCCGGTAGCCTGCGCTTTGCCTTCCATAAAAGCGGTTTCAAGCTTGTTCAGCCATTTGCCTGCCAGTTCGTCCACCGCGCCTTTAATGGTTTCGTAGGGGCGGGTTTTATTGGCAAGGTACATTAAAGTATCGCCGTAAATAATGGCGGCCATAAATTTTTTTATCATGGCAAGGTTAAGCTCAAAGCCGGGCTGTTCGTTCATGCCGTTTACATTAAGGCTGATGATTGGTACATTGCCGAGCCCTGCTTTTTCCATGCCTTTGCGCAGAAGATATATATAATTGGAAGCGCGGCAGCCGCCGCCTGTCTGGCTGAGCATAACGGCTGTTTTGCTGAGGTCGTATCTGCCGCTTTCCAGCGCGCTTATAATCTGCCCGATAACGAGCAGCGCCGGGTAACATATATCGCTGTTAACGTATTTCAGCCCTGTTTCAATAACGTTGCGGCCGGTGTTCTGTAAAATTTCGGCTTTGTAGCCGCAGCTTTGCAGCGCGGAACGCAGCAATGCAAAATGAAACGGCAGCATATTCGGCACAAGTATGGTGTGCGTAGCTTTCATTTCTTTGGTAAAAACCGGTAGCACAGTTTCAGACATAAAAATTGCTCCTTCAAAAATTATTTCAGCATTCAAAGCCAAGTGCCGCAAACAGGCTGCGCAGCCTTATGCGTGCCGCACCAAGGTTTTCAATGTCATCAATTTTTATCTGGGTGTAAATTTTGCCGCTTTCTTCCAGTATGCGGCGGCATTCGTCGGCCGTAATGGCGTCGCAGCCGCAGCCGAAGCTTACAAGCTGAACAAGGTTCATGGCAGGGTTCTGCGCGGCAAATTTAGCGGCGGCATACAGCCTGCTGTGATAGGTCCACTGGTTTAAAACTTCCAGGTCTTTGTTCAAATCTTTGCGGTCAATATTGCCGCTTACAGAGTCTTCGCTGATTAAAGCAGCGCCCAGCCCGGTAATAAGGCGGTCTATGCCGTGGTTGATTTTCGGGTCGGTATGGTACGGGCGCCCTGCAAGGATAATAACCGGTATGTTTTTGCTTAAGGCTTCTTCGGTTATTTTTTTGCCCTGCTCCTTAACGCGGGCTTCAAAATCCCGGTAAGCCTTAAAAGCGGGGGTAAGCGCGTTTTTAATTTCCGCACTGCTTAAATCCGTATAAACGGGGCTCAGCATTTTGTATAATTCTTTGGCCAGCAGTTTTTTGTTTAAAAGGCCAAGGTAATCGTAAAAGAAGTGAATATTTTTTAATTCTTCAATGTTTGCCGCCAAAACTTCGGGGTAATAGGCAACAACAGGGCAGTTATAACAGTTCTGCGCTGTGTCTTCGTCAACATTGTAGGTCATGCAGGGGTAAAAAATGCTCGTAATGCCCTGCGCCAGCAGCCATTTAATATGGCCGTGCATCATTTTGGCAGGGTAACATACAGTGTCACTCGGAATGGTGTTCTGGCCTTTCTGGAAAATGGTTTTGTCATAAATGGGGCTGGTAATTACTTCAAAGCCCAGTTCCGTAAAAAAGGTATGCCAAAACGGCAGCAGTTCGTACATATTAAGGCCGAGCGGCAGGCCGATTTTGCCGCGCCTGCCGGGTACTGGCTTAAATTCTTCCAGTAACTGCAGCTTGTAGCGGTAAAGGTTCAGGCTGTCGTTGGGCGCGCAGTGTGTAACCGGGCGTTCGCAGCGGTTGCCGCTGATGTAAGGTTTGCCGTCGGCAAAGATATTTACCGTTAAGTGGCAGTGGTTGCTGCATAACCCGCAGGTAACGGATTTAACCGTATGTGAAAAAGTGCGCAGCTGTTCCGCTTTAAGCAGCGCGGAATCCTGCGGATGCAGTTTGCGGCGTTCCTGTGCATATAAGGCCGCGCCGTAAGCACCCATTAAACCTGCTATATCGGGGCGCACAACCTCAAGGTTCAGCTCCTGTTCAAAGGCGCGCAGTACGCAGTTGTTTAAAAAGGTGCCGCCCTGCACAACAATGTGTTTGCCAAGGTCATCAGGCCCGGAAGGGCGAATAACTTTAAACAGTGCGTTTTTAACAATGCTTATGGAAAGCCCGGCGCTGATATTGGCAACGGAAGCCCCGTCTTTCTGCGCCTGCTTTACGTTGCTGTTCATAAATACGGTGCAGCGGCTGCCAAGGTCAACCGGTTTATCGGCAAACAGGCCTATTTTGGCAAAGTCTTCCGCGCTGTAACCGAGAATGCCGGCAAAAGTCTGCAAAAAGCTGCCGCATCCGCTGGAACATGCTTCGTTTAAAAAGATGTTGTCGATGCAGCCGTTATGTATTTTTAGGCATTTAATGTCCTGCCCGCCGATGTCAAGAATAAAATCGACATCCGGCAAAAGGCTTTTGGCAGCAATAAAATGCGCCATGGTTTCCACAATGCCGTAATCGGCGTGGAAGGCGTGTTTTATAAGTTCTTCGCCGTAGCCCGTAACGGCAGCGGCAAGTATTTTGCAGTTGGGGTATTTTTCGTAAAATCCGGTCAGGTAATCGCGCACGGCGACAACCGGGTTGCCTTTGTTGCTCTGGTAAAAAGAATCAAGCAGTTTGCCGTCCGGCGCAACTACGGCAATTTTTATGGTTGTGCTGCCGCTGTCAATGCCAAGATAGGCTTCACTGGCGGCTGCAATATCGCCTCGCTGAACATTGTCGCGGTTGTGGCGCGCAACAAAGGCGTCATATTCTTCAATATTTTTAAACAGCGGCGGCAAATGCTCAAACTGGCGGTTGGCATCCGCAGCGTGCATTTTTTCCGTCAGCGTGGTAAGGTCTACGGTGTGTTCGGCACAAAAAGCGCAGCCCATTGCCACATAATATAAGCTGTTTTCTGGGCAGGTGCCCTGCAAATTTAAAATTTTGTCAAAGCTGGCGCGCAGGCAGCCAAAAAAGGTCAGCGGGCCGCCAAGGTAAAGCACGTTGCCTTTAATGGGACGTCCTTTGGCAAGGCCTGTTACCGCCTGGCTGGCAACGGCGTCAAAAATGCTTGCTGCAAGGTCATTTTTTTCTGCGCCCTGGTTTAAAAGGGGCTGAATATCGCTTTTGGCAAATACGCCGCAGCGGCTGGCAATGGTGTAGCGTGTTTTGGCGGTGGCTGCCAGTTTGTCAAGTTTTTCGGCCGGTACGTTCAGCAAAGAAGCCATCTGGTCGATAAAAGCCCCTGTGCCGCCTGCACAGCTGTCATTCATGCGGGCGTCAAAATGCCGCCCTAAAAATAATATTTTAGCATCTTCGCCGCCCAGTTCAATAACAACGTCCGTATCCGGGTTAAGGCGTTCCGTACATATTTTTTCTGCAAAAACTTCCTGCACAAACTGTACTCCGCAGCTTTCGGCAACGCCAATGCCTGCGCTGCCGCTGATGGCAAGACGTGCTGTTTTAAGCCACGGCATCTGTGCGGCAAGTTCTTCGAGTATGGTTTTTATGGTTTCCGTAATGCGGCTGGCATGACGGGCATATTTACTGAAAAGCAGTTTTCCGGCATCATCCAGCACGGCTATTTTTACAGTGGTGCTGCCGATATCCAAACCTATCTGCATATAAAATCCTCCATTTAGGAATGACTTTTGCTAATTAATAAAAAATATTGTTTTTAAAATTGCGTCTGCTTTCTATAATAACACAAGTTTAAAATATTTTCCAGCATTTTATTTCTCAAAAGCATATTGTTGAACTTAAATGCGTAATGGTTAGCTTTTGCTTACATCATACTATATATTACACCAATTATTTTATTTGTAAATCTTTTTAATGCAAAAGTTCAGCAGGCGTTTGTAAAAATTTATACTTAAAAAGCATATAAAACAACCAAATTAAGTATTTGTTTTTAACAATGGCGTTTTTTATAATAAATTTATTAAAGCGGCTTTAATTATAAAAATTAGGAGGCGTTTACGCTTGGCAATACAGAATGCATAAAATTTTTTGCAGAAAAATTATTGAAAATGCTTGACAAAGCAATGATTAATTTGTATAATTATTTTGTTGCTGGAACGGGCTTGACGTTTTAGTAACTGATGTGATCCACTAGCTCAGTCGGTAGAGCACCTGACTTTTAATCAGGGTGTCCCGCGTTCGAGTCGCGGGTGGATCACCATTTTTATTTTATAGCCAAAGCACTGTAATCAGTATTGCAGTGCTTTTTTTATTTGCTTCCGCAGGCATAATAATAACCCCTTCCGTTTTAACAGCGGAGGGGGTTATACTTGTGTAAGCGGATTCTTTATTCGTACTTGTTTACTGCGGTTTATTTTAATTTGCTGTATTCTTCGTCGGTAACGGGCTCCAGCCATTCGTTGCTGCTGCCTTCAGCCGGTACTTCAATGGCAATGTGCGCAAACCAGCTGTCCGGTGCGGCGCCGTGCCAGTGTTTAACTTCGGGCGCAATGTTTATAACATCGCCGGGTTTAAGTTCCTGCGCGGGTTTGCCCCATTCCTGGTAGTAGCCGCGGCCTGCGGTTACCAGCAAAATCTGCCCGCCTTTGTGATGAATATGCCAGTTGTTGCGGCAGCCTGGTTCAAAGGTTACGTTGGCTGTGCCCACACGTTCTTTGGTCAGCGGGTTTAAATAGCTCTGGCCGATAAAATACTGCTGGTAAGCCACGTTTTTTTCGCCGAGCCCAAAAATATTTTCTTTTGCAAATTCTTCAGGTATTGTTTGTTCCTGTGCCATAACGGCATTACCTCCCATAATCATAAATGCGCATAATGCTAATAAAAGTTTTTTAGTTTTCATATGCTTTGCTCCTCTTTCGTAAATTTCCGCCTTAGGGTGGATTTTTTTATTTGCGGAACGGGGAAACTTTTTTATTCTGCCGGTACAACGGCGTTAATGGCGCTGATGGCGTTGAGCGTGCGCGGATAGCCGATGTAGGGCAGCGCTACGGTAACGGCGTCAATTAAATCCTGACGGGTGTTGCCAACGCCAAGGTTGCCGTTAACATGTGCTTTGGCCTGCGGGTCGCAGCAGCCGAGCGTGATAATTGCGGTAAAGGTAATCAGCTCGCGCTGTTTTAAATCAAGCACTTTGCGGGTGTAGTAATCGCCAAAGCAGTTGCCGCTGAGCCAGTTGTTAATGTGCGCCTGGTCGCCTTTGCCGGAATTTGCAAAACCGCGCATACGGTCGCCGAATATGTCAACCTGCGTTTGTTCGCCTCTGGCAATGCGGTCGGCGTCGGTAGTTGTGCCCTGGTTTTCCAGCGGCAGTTTTACGCCTGCTTCTTCAAAAGCAATCTGCATTTCAATCAGCGCGGCCTTGCTGCGTGCAAAACCAACATAAGGCGTGCACTGGTAAAGGGTTTCGCGTATTTCTTCGGGCGTTGCTCCGGCATTTAACGCGCCTTTAACGTGAATACCGATATCTTCCGGAGTGTTGTTGGCAGTTAAAACCACCAGCGTCAGCAGCTCTTTTTGAGCCAAAGGCATTTTTACCTGATTGTTCACATCGCTGTAAATAAATTTCTGCATAATCTCGCCAAGTTCCGGCGCGCCTTTAATGCTGCACGGATTTTCCGCACCGTAAAGGGCTTTAACGGTGGCGGAGCTTTCTTCCATTCTGTCCTGTGCCATAGCGGCATTACCTCCTATAAGCATGCAAGCGCAAAGCGCAAGCAAAATTCTGGCTGTTTTTTTTATAATAATCCCTGCCTTTTTAGCCTGCCCTGGGCAGGATTTGTTTTTACGCCTTTATTATAAAAGTTGAAGACGGCTCTAAGTCAAGGGCTGTTGAAAAATGTTCATAAAAATTTCTTATAAATAGCATTAAAAATACAATTTGTTTTGAGTTTACTCTGTTGTATATGATAGTAAATAACTAAAAAACATGCTTTTATGCGGCAAGGCATGGCTTTGTAGCAAAAATAAGAAAAGTTTTTGAAAAATTTGCGTAACGGGTTGACTGAAAGTAAAGTTAAAACTTTACAATTAAAATACAGTTCCTGAGAGAGGAGGGGCGGCTTATGCTGCTGAGGCAGATCAAATATTTTGTAACCGTAGTGGACACCGGCAGCTTTACAGAAGCGGCCGAAGAATGTTTTATATCGCAGTCGGCAATATCCCAGCAGATATTGTCGCTGGAAAAAGAACTGGGGGTACAGCTTTTGGTGCGCAGCACGCGCCGCTTTACGCTGACTGAACCCGGAAAATACCTGTACAGCCACGGAAAAAAACTGCTTGGCGAAACGGAAAAACTTAAAAACGGCACCATTGCAGCTGCTGCCGGGCAGGAAGGCAGCTTAAAAGTGTGTTACCTTAACAGCTTTGCCGATGCCCGTTTGTATAAGGCGGTAAGCATGTTTAAACAGCAGAACGCAGGCGTGCGCCTGAATGTAAGCGGCGGCACGTATGACGAAATTGCCGCGCTTCTGCGCGACGGCAAAACGGATATAGCCTTTAACCTGCAAAGGCATGTGGTATCGGAAGAATACGAAATGCTGCCGGTAGTATCGCTGCCGTGCTTTATTGAAGTATCCTCCGTTTACGGCGGCTTTGAAGGCGGCCGCGCCGAGCTGAAAGATTTGGAACAGATTCCCTGTATTCTGGTGGCGGATGAAAAACAGCGTGAAACGGAAAAGGATTTTTACACGCAGGTGCTGGGCTTTGAAGGCAGTTTTGTTTTTGCGCGCAGCGTAGAAGAAGCGCGCATTATGGCAGCGGCAGGCAACGGCTTTTTGTTTGGCGGCAGCGCCGCGCCCGATACCAAGCCCAGCGAGGGCATCCGCATTTTGGCGCTGTACCAGGGCGGCAAGCAGGCGCAGATAAAATACTATCTCTTTTGGAAAAAGGCCAACGCCAATAATTACATTAAAGACTTTGCAAACGTAATTTTAGAAGCCTTCCGCCCGCAGAAAAACACCGGCAATTGATAAGCACCGCTAATAACTGGCATTAATTATTGAAATTGCAGATTAAACTGCCCGTTTATATAATAAAGCTGTGAAGAAAGACTGGCCGGTCAGGCCGGTTGTTACTTTGCCCGGGAAAAGAAGGTTGGGAACATGAGATTTTTCTCCATCCCTTTTGGCAGTTTTAGCCGGAGTTTTTCACTGTTCCGTATTGCAAGTACGCCTTCTTTTTTAAGGCTTTGCCAATTCCTCAGGGCAAAGCCTTGGCTTGGTTATATTGCGCAAAAGGCACAGGTTAAAGGCAGGCGGCAAAACAGGTAGAGGAAACCAGGAGACTCGCACCGTAAGTTTTGGCAAAAGCCGGTAATTTGTACCTCCGCGCTTTATAAAATATAAAGTGTTTTTCTAAAAGGAGGAAAACAAAATGAAAAAATCCTTAGTATTAGCAATGGCTATGGCTCTCGGCGTAACTGCATCCGCATATGCAGCTAACCCGTTCAGCGATGTACCGGCCGGCCACTGGGCTTATGATGCTGTTAACAAACTGGCAGCAGAAGGCGTTGTAGACGGTTATCCCGACGGCACCTACGGCGGAGATAAACTGATGACCCGCTATGAAATGGCTCAGATTGTAGCAAAAGCAATGGCAAAAGGCGCTAATGTTGATAAATTAGCAGCTGAATTTGCTGACGAACTCGACAGCCTTGGCGTTCGCGTTGCTAACCTCGAAAAGAAAGCTGACAACGTAAAAATCACCGGCCAGATTCGTGCATCTTATCGTGACACCGATAACAGCAGCCACGAAGGCCGTCTGCGTACCCGTCTGTTCCTGAACGGTGCAGTTAACGAAGACTGGACTTATACCGGACGTTTTGAAAACAGCCACTACTATGCAGGCCGTGACGGCACCGATGACGTAACTTTAAACTGGGCATTTGTGTCCGGCCGTGTTGGCGGCGTTAAAGTTGACGCAGGCCGTCAGGACTTTGTTAAAGGTGATGTAATGGATACCCGTGCTGACGGTATCAAACTCAGCTATGGCGATAATGTAAAAGTATTTGGCTGGGCAATGAAAGCTATCGACAATGACGATGCAAGCGGTGCAGCATGGGATGACCAATATTTTGCAGACGCTGATGGTGACGGCGAATTAGACGGAACTTTGGTGGACGATGGCGACCGCATTTATGTAGCAGGTGTTGAAGCAGGTATTGGTGTTGTTGACGCAGCAGTACGTTACTACAATGCTGATAACTGGCGTGAAAATGAAATTTGGGAAGCAGCAGTATCCGGTGAAATTGCTAAAGATTTGACCTTAAAAGGCAGCTACTTCTACGGCGACAGCGATAATGGCGCTATTAATGGTGACGACAGCGGCTGGCTGGTAGGTTTGTCCTACCGCGGCGCTAAAGCTTCTCAGCCTGGCAGCTGGGGTGTATACGCTAATTACAGCGACCGTCCGCTTGCAACCTTCTTAGAACCTACTGTATTCAGCGGCGGCTATGCAGTATATCCGAGCGATTCCCTGTATGACGGCGACGGCTATGAAGGTTATGAAGTTGGCGCTAACGTAACCCTTGCCAAGAACATTGTAGCAGGCGTTAAATACTATGACCTTGAATCCCGTGAAGGTAATACTGACGAACAGTCCCTGTGGTCTGAGGTAGTATTCACTTTCTAATTTAAAACTTTAGTTCTTCTGACACATAACCCTTTGAGGACGGTTTAACGCCGTCCTCTTTTTTATTAATATACAGTGCGGAATAGCTGTTAAAAATATTGACTAACCATCTTTTTTTTGCTGCTTTGGGCAGGTGGTAAAGACTGCTTTATAAATTTGAAAATATTAAAAACTTATTGCCTTAAGGCTTGACTTGGAAACGGCTCCAGCAGGTATAATTTAGGCAAATCAAATTTATTGCATGCCGTTATGGCTTAAAGGGGGCATTGATATGGACAGGATTTCACGCAAAGACTTTTTAAAACTGGCAGGCTTTACGGTTTTGGGGCTGGCGGGCTGCAAGTTTGGCGACGCGGCCAGGCAGACAGCGGCAACTGCCGGGCAGCCGGTTAGTGCTGCGGCAGGCAGTGCAGCGGACGGCATAAGCCGTGCCAAAGTGTATTTTACAGATAAAATAAATGAAGACAGCATGGTAAAGCTGTATAAACTCATCAACAGCGATATTTACGGCAAAGTGGCGCTTAAAATACATACCGGCGAGCAGGGCGGCAAAAACTTCCTGCCGCGCAGCTTTGTTAAAGCCGTGCAGGAACAGATTCCCGGCAGCGTGATTGTTGAAACCAACACTGCCTATGGCGGCGGGCGCAGTACTACGGCGCGCCACCGCGAAACCATTATGGCCAACGGCTGGGATTTTTGCCCGGTGGATATTATGGACGAGCACGGCGCGGTAATGCTGCCGGTGCGCGGGGGTAAGCACTTTACGGAAATGTCCGTAGGCAAAAGCCTTGTGGATTACGACAGCATGGTAGTGCTGACGCATTTTAAAGGGCACAGCATGGGCGGCTATGGCGGTTCGCTTAAAAACATTGCCATTGGCTGCGCCGACGGTGAGGTTGGCAAAATAATGCAGCACGGCAGGGGCTTTAGCGTGCGCAATGCCGCTTTTATGGAAAACATGGTTGAAGCGGGCAAAGCCGTAACGGATTTTTTCGGCAAACATATTGTTTACATTAACGTTATGCGCCGTATGTCCGTAGACTGCGACTGCGCCGGTGCGCGTGCGGCGGAACCCACTATCGGAGATATCGGCATTCTCGCTTCAACGGATATTCTGGCGATAGACCAAGCGAGCGTAGATTTGGTTTATGACAAACCGGGCAGCGACAACAAGGATTTGATTGAGCGCATTGAAAGCCGCGAAGGCCTGCGCCAGTTAAGTTACATGAAAGAACTGAAAATGGGCAACCCCAATTATGAACTGATAAATGTGTGAAACTTTTTAAAACAGCCCTTTTTGTACAGAATGGCACAGTTTTTGCCGTTGACTGCAAGTGCACTTTAACACCTATAATGAAAGCGTAAGGTATGCTGATGCTTTTATAATATGGTTTGTTAAAGGGGGTCGTATCAATGGATAAACTGACAAGAAGGGACTTTTTAAAACTTGCCGGTACGGCGGCAATCAGTGCGGCGGCGTTCAGCCTGCTGGATTTTGGCAGGGCTTATGCACAGGCGCCGGTTATTGGCAGTAAGCGGCTTAAAGCGCCGTTGGCAAACGGCAGCTGTGCCAAAGTATATTTTACCAGGCATATTGATGCGGAGCACATGGTTAAGCTGTACGAGCTTATTAACAGCGAAATTTACGGCAAGGTTGCCATTAAAATGCACACCGGCGAAATAGGCGGCAAAAACTTTCTGCCGCGCGAATTTGTTAAAGCCGTACAGCAGCGCATACCCGACAGCAACATTGTAGAAACCAACACTTTATATAAACGCGGCCGCCACACAACAGAGCTGCACCGTAAAACCATTGCCTACAACGGCTGGGATTTCTGCCCCGTTGATATTATGGACGAGTTTGGCAACGTTGCCCTGCCGGTACACGGCGGCAAGCATTTTAAAGAAATGTACGTCGGCAAAAGCCTGCCCACTTATGACAGTATGATTGTGCTGACGCATTTTAAAGGGCACGCTTCTGGCGGCTTCGGCGGCTCGCTTAAAAACATCGCCATTGGCTGCGCCGATGCCAAAGTAGGCAAGGCCATGTAGCACGGCGGCGCCGATTTTTCCATCCGCGGCGCGCATTTTATGGAACATATGGTTGAAGCCGGCAAATCCGTAACGGACTTTTTCGGCAAACGCATTGCCTATATTAATGTGCTTAACAGAATGTCCGTGCGCTGCGACTGCGCCGGGCCGGAAGCGGAAGAACCGACTATCGGTGATATCGGCATGGTGGCTTCCACCGATTTGCTGGCGATTGACCAGGCGTGCGTGGACATGGTTTATGACAAACCGGGCAGCGACAACAAAGATTTGATTGAACGCATTGAAAGCCGCGAAGGCCTGCGCCAGTTAAGTTACATGAAAGAACTGAAAATGGGCAACCCCAATTACGAACTTATCAGCATTGATTAAGGCGCTTTGTATAGTATAAGTAAAACGAAGGTTAGCCCAAGATTAAATTTTAAATAAGGCTTGACTTAGAGTTAGCTGCAAGTGTTACTATATATGTAGCAAAGCATAAAACTTATAATAAAGCGGCTGCAAGGAGGAATTATTATGTTTGGTTTAGGCTTACCCGAACTTTTGCTTATTTTGGTTATAGGGCTTATCTTTTTTGGTCCCGGCAAACTGCCGGAAATTGGTTCTGCCCTTGGCAAAAGCATGAAGGAATTTAAGCAGGCTGTAAACAGCACGGAAACAGAAATTAAAAAAGCAGGTGAAATTGCCGAAACCGCGGAAACCAAAGACGCTGCGTCTGCCGGTGCGGAAACTGTACAGGCGGAAGCCAAAAAGTGACGGCGCAAGCTATGGATAATGGCCGTCCGTTAGATAACAATGATGAGGCAATGACCTTAACGGAACATCTGGGCGAACTGCGGCACAGAATTCTGCACAGCCTGGCGGCGCTTGCCGCAGGCACGCTGGTAAGCAGCTTTTATATTGATGAAATTGTGGCAGTGCTGACGGCGCCTGCCACCAATTTGTATTATATGCGCCCGGCGGAAGCGTTTTTTATTTACATAAAAATAGCGCTTGCCTGCGGCGTGCTGCTTGCGGCCCCGGTTTTGTTCTATGAACTGTGGGCGTTTCTGGTGCCTGCCCTAACCGGCAGGGAGCGCTCGGCGCTGATGCTGTTTGTGCCTTCGTCGGTGCTTTTGTTCTGGGCGGGCATTGCTTTTGCATACTTTTTTGTATTTCCGCAGGGGCTGCACTTTTTTACAACCTTTGCAGGCGGCAATATTGCGCCGATGCTTTCGATAGAAAGCTATCTGGACTTTTTCCTGATGCTGGTTGTGCCTTTCGGCTTTATTTTTAACCTGCCCATGGTGCTTATTGTGCTGGCGCAGATGGGTGTGGTAACTTCTGCTTTACTGAAGCGCGGGCGGCGCTATATGGTGGTTGCTTCGTTTATTTTAGCGGCAATTATTACGCCGACGCCTGATGTGGTAACACAGACACTTCTGGCAGTGCCGATGATTTTGTTATATGAAGGCAGCAGGGTATTTATTAAACTTGTGCTGCGCAAATAATATAAAATAAAAAATCTTCTTCCCTGTTTGATATGCACCCAAAAAGTTGGACATAATAATTAAGCTGTACGTAAGGACTTGGTCTGGTATTCTACCTAACTGAGTCCTTTTAATTTTACGCTTTAGCGATGAAGGAGCGAAAGAACAACAACCACCAGCTATGCTGGTGAGATTAAAATCTTTAGATTAAAGAAAAATTCCTCCAATGGTACAATAATGTAGTTC
>JABLTT010036344.1_pt1 | contig 20527 bp, 21 predicted proteins | sample 7160061 | NCBI WGS metagenome assembly JABLTT01 (sample SAMN14651232, study PRJNA627086) | human gut metagenome | isolation source: feces | host: Homo sapiens
CAGATGCTGTCAGACAACAAACAAATGTGATCTAAGTTAAGAGGGAAAAATTTCTTGCATTTACCTCTTGACAAAAGTCACTTCATAACAGGGATGAGTGATAGAAACGGACATGAAAAAAGCCACAGGCGCAAACCTATGGCGAGAATACGGTTGACTTTCCCTTACAGACGTATATAATCCCTTAAATTCGGCATAATATTAAGGGAAAGTTCTTTCCGAGAGTTGAGCTTCCACTTATTTTGTGTTAAAATTTAAGGGAATGAGGGAGGGTGTAATGGTATGCGTACATTCAATTACTCCGCAATTCGGGAGCAGAAGTGGGACTCGGAGATTCTGGGCTTGATCGCGGCAATTTATAAAGAAGCCGGAAAGCAGGAACTATATCTGAAACAGCGGCCAGAGGAATTGGAGAAACTGGTGGAGATTGCAAAGGTGCAGAGCACCGAGGCATCCAATGCCATTGAGGGCATCGTGACCACAAACACCCGTATCCGACAACTTGTGGAGGAGAAAACGACGCCGAGGAACCGAGACGAACAGGAGATCGCGGGTTATCGGGACGTGCTGAACCTTATCCACGAGAACTTCGATGCCATCCCAATCACCCAGAACTACATCCTGCAGCTCCACAAGATCCTCTACAGCCACATGAACAACCCCATGGCCGGCAGAACTAAAAACGTGCAGAACTATATCAGCGCCACCTATCCCGATGGTCATGTGGAGACCTTGTTTATACCCTTGGCTCCCTATGAAACGCCGGAGGCCCTGGACAAAATCTGCGAGGAGTACAATCGGGTCATTGGGAATATGGAAGTGGAGCCGCTGATCGTCATTCCCGTGTTCATCCACGACTTTCTCTGCATTCATCCCTTCAACGATGGAAACGGCAGAATGAGCCGCCTGCTGACTACGCTGTTGCTCTACCGCAGCGGGTTTTATGTAGGCAAATATATTTCACTGGAGGCCAAAATTGCAAAAAACAAGGATCTCTATTATGATGTCCTGAGCCAGGCGCAGATCGGGTGGCACGAAGGTACTGAAGATGTGGTTCCGTTTATCAAGTATCTGCTGGGAACCATTCTTTCCGCTTACAAAGACTTTGAAGACCGCTTTGCCCTGGTGGAGACCAAACTCCCGGCCTTGGAGACTGTGCGCCGGGCCACCATGGAGAAGGTCGGTCGGTTTACCAAGCAGGACATCCGGGAACTTTGCCCCTCGCTCAGCATCAGCTCCATTGAGGGGGCATTGCGGAAATTGATGGCATCCGGCGAACTAAAACGAGAGGGCACTGGGAAGAACATCTGTTATTATAGATTAAAATGATTCACCCGATTTTCGAGTCATTGCTTGAGAAAATCGAGCATAGGTAGACCGTGCATAAAGAGGTTTTTTCCTGTACTTGTATCACCTTATTCCAGATATAAGTCATCCATATCCGATTTTTTCGTATCTTGATAAGCAGTCTCCGGCTCATCCTCACACGGCTGGCCTGTGTCCGGGGGATGGGACATCTCATAGATAACATACTCCTCATCCATGATCTTGCCTTTACTGTCCCGCATACGGTTGCAGACTATGTACCAAGCACGCTCCAGCGCCTTCAGAACTGAACCGATTCTGTCCGTGCCATCCTTGCAGATTTTGACCAGGCCCTGGTGGTGTAGTTCCAGTCCTCCGGCAAGGACAGCATCATGGAGAGTAGCCCTTTGGATTTCAGGGACAGCCCTGCATTCCGTAGGTGGTGGTTGGACATCACCGTGTAGTCGCGGGTTTTCTCGATGCGAAATACCGCCATAGTGTCACCTCCTTTCGGCGGTCTGGAAAAGTGCTTGTATTCTGGGAAAAAGGCGGTCTATATGCCGCTCGGATATCCCGCAGGGAAAAACCTATAGGCGGTGATCTTCCGGCTGATTGCGAAAGAAAAAGCATGGCATTTTCGATTCTTTTTTTAATATATTTTCGTGCTATATATTGCTTTTTTCGTGCTAAGAACATATACTGTATAATTAAAAGGGGATGAGTTTATGGGCAGTTCTACTACGAATATTAGCATCCGCATGGATTCGGAATTGAAGGCACAGGCTGATGAGCTATTTGCGGAACTCGGGATGAATTTGTCCACCGCATTTAACATTTTTGTACGTCAGTCATTAAGAGATGGTGGGATTCCGTTCATCATCTCATTGAATCCTTCCAAGAACAAACCGGTTGTAGCTATACCTCCACAAATTGAAAATGAGCCATCTATATAAATCTTGTTAAGATTAGGCTTTTGATGTTTAACTTTGGGTATATTGTACAACAACAGCTTTAGCAACTTAGATATAATAAAAGCCATAGGATGGCATCCTATGGCGATGATTGTATTCAGATGTTTATTGTTGATGGATTATGCATGAATAATCACAGCTTTCATCAATATTTTCCTTGAGTATTGGCATAATAAAACTATAGGAAATTTTCTACAAATACTTCCATCTGGAGGGTTAGAAATGGCGGAAAGACCGACTATACAATTGCAGAATTTATATTTTGATCCACAAAATCCGCGCTTACCAAAGCATTTGTTGGGAGTGACGGACGAAAAGAAAGTAATTGAATATATGGTTCGATATGGAAACATTGTTGAACTAATGCAATCAATTGGGGAGACAGGTTATTCAGAAGCTGAACCGCTGCTCGTGGTTCCTGATACGACAACTGCAGAAAAGTATATTGTAGTAGAAGGTAACCGTCGGTTAGCGGCACTTAAACTATTATCCAGCCCTGAGTTAACTACCCTTAGGCGAACTTTGATTGCTAGTGTAATTGCAGAGGCTAAATATAAACCTACGCAAATTCCAGTAATAATTTATTCAAAACGAAACGATGTCTTAGACTATTTAGGCTATAGACATATTACCGGAGTAAAAGACTGGGGAGCGTTAGAAAAGGCTCGTTACCTTGATCAATTGTACTCCTTGCATATTGATGAACTCGGAAAAGAAAAGATTTATTCTGTGTTGGCAAAAATGATTGGAAGTCGTTCTGATTATGTTGCCAAACTGCATACAGCTTTAAAATTATATGACCATGCCAATGATCAGGCTTACTATGGAGCTGAAATTGAGGAAAAAGAGTTTAACTTTTCTTGGTTGACCACTGCACTATCTTTTAGTGATACGGTATCTTATTTAGGGTTAGAATCTCCGGGAGATTCGGATTTGAGCCATCTTAATGAGGAGAATTTTAAACAACTGTTTGTCTGGATGTTTGATCCTAAAAAGAAAAAAATTGATGACTCTAGGCAAATTACTGAGCTTAATAAGATTATAGAAGCTCCACAAGCGTTAGAAAAACTTAAAAGTGGTAGTAGTATTTCAGAAGCAATACTTTATACTTCTGCACCAAATGAGACCTTTTTGGAGCTTATTGAAAAAGCAAAATCCGCTTTGCAGAGTTGCAAAAATATGATTGAACAGCTTAGCTCTTATCCGCAAGAAGCATCGGCTGGCTTAGAGGACATTGGAAAGTTATGCAAATCAATAAAGGGAGCCCTAGAAGAAAACTTTGCTGCCGACGCGGAAAATACAAGGGATATTTTGCAAAGATTAACGAGTGAACAGAAAGAGATTTTAATGAAACTTATTAGTGAAAAGCAGGGGGATTAGTATGGCTTTACCCCAAAAGATAAATAACTTGCCTGCTTGGTCATTAAGCAAGATAAATCGGTGGGCAGATTATATAGAGCTCTGCTGTATAAATAATGCCGACCATATTTTTTCAATTGATGATCTTGTCGATCATTATCTTGAAGAAAATGGGGAGCATATAGAACGCGGGGAAAATGAGCATTCTGAAAAATATGATGCGCTTATAAATGACTTTGAAAAATGTTTTGAACAGATTAACTTTCGTAGTCAGAGTTTGAAAGAGAATTATCCTTTTGACATTGATCCAGATGGTAATAGCCTCAGTTTAAAAGCAGAAATGACTGAATATCATCTCTTTTATTTCTTTTTGCTTTTTGCATCACATCCAGGAATATTTAAAGACAGATGCTACGAGCTTACGCATGCATTTGAAGACTTAAGTTGTGCTATCTTGCGTGAAATTTCTCCTAAATCCGCAGTTGTGCATATATTTGGAACATCAAGGCACGATGATGACAAAACAGAATATAAGGGGAATTTACGTTCGCGTCTAAAAAAGCTTGCTAGCAATATTTTTGCGGTAACAGCAAAGACATTTGACGATGATCCACAATTTGATGTCCCGGCAGGCGACGGTGGAATTGATCTTGTTTCATTCATTGCCTTAGATGAAGCTCCATTTATTCCTCTAGCATTTGGTCAATGTGCATGTAGCTACGATGAATGGGTCGACAAACAGACATCCATAAGTTATGATAGATGGCGAAGCAGATTTTCTTATCTAGCCCCTTTTCTGCAGTATATGTTTGTTCCGTTCTATTGCCGTCGAGCTGACGGAACTTTTGAACATCCAGCAGATATATCAACATGTTTGATTGATAGGCGTCGGATACTAAAAATTTTTGTGAACAGCGAAACATCAGTTGATGACTTTACACAGCATTCCATTCATGCAACCGTTTTAGATTTAGTTGGATAATTTTCTATGGAAAGGTGGTGATTTTTTGAGGCGGATTCAAGCTGTTTCTTTATTTTCAGGATGTGGCGGCTTTGATTATGGAGCAACACAAGCGGGATTAGATATAATTTGGGCAAACGATAAAGATCGATATACATATGATGCGTACCAGTCTATTTTACCCAATGTTCCGCTTGTAATAAAAGATGTTAGAGAAATAAAGTCATTTCCAAGTGCAGAAATTCTGGTTGGTTGCTATCCTTGTACAGGATTTAGTGTGGCAGCTAGGCGTCGATGGAAAACTCGTGCAGAACGAGATTTAATGCAGGTTGAAGGAAATTTTCTGTATAAAGAATATTTGCGTGCATTAAAACAAATTAAACCCAAGTACTTCTTTGTTGAGAATGTAATGGGAATGAAAAGCGCAATGGATGGCTGGTTTTTTAGGCAACAATTAGATGGTTTTAAGGAATTGGGCTATACTCCAACCGCAAAGCTGCTCCATGCTATAGATTACGGTCTACCCCAAGATCGTAAGAGAGTGTTTATTGTTGGAGTTCGCAATGATATTGCTAAAGATTTTACTTATCAGTTTCCAGAACCGACCCATGGACCAGGAAAGTTACCCTACCGAACACTTAGAGATGCCATTTTTGATATGCCAAGATGGCCAGTAGGCGAATTTGATGACAGTTGTTTCCATGGTCATTATTTAACCAGAAATCGTAAACGCCAATGGGATGACCCAAGTTACACGATAGTAGCACAGTCTGCACATGTGCCATTACATCCAGATGGAGACCCAATGATTAAGGTGGGCAAAGATGAATGGATGTTGCAAGGAGACTTTAATAGAAGGCTATCTTGGCGTGAGTGTGCTCGTTTACAAGGTTTGCCGGATATTATTGAACCGTCAGGAAGCCTAAAAGATAAGTACCGTGTAGTTGGTAATGCAGTCCCCCCGATATTTGCGCAAACGATTATCACCCCCATTGTGGAATATGAAAATCAATGATAATGCTACGATGGTTTTAATTGCACAGATTCCATCGTAGCATTATTATTACCCAAAATCTAAATTTCCTCCATCTTCAGCCAGTCCTTAAAGGACTTTTGGGAGATGCGGATCGTCTTGAACAATCCAGAGTTTGCGAGTTTATAGGCCGAGCCGCGGCCGATATCGAGAATATCTATTTATCATACCTAGGATGCCTGCGATGTCATTCACAGGGAACCATAGCAATTTATTTGGCAAGTAACAGATACTAAAGGACCGTCGTAGTTTTAAACCTACGTCGGCCCTTTGGATATTTGCTGATTAATCTTATAGCTCCAGTTCCTCCAACCATTCGTCAAACGACTTCTTGGAAATGCGGATCGCCGTGCCGATCCGCACAGTCTTAAAGTGGCCTTCCTTTACCAGGGTATAGGCCGATGTGCGCCCAATATTGAGCATGGTCGCAATATCTTCCACGGTATAAGTGCGTGCCTCCGGCAACGGACGCTTTTCATGATTTTCCATTGTGTGACCTCCATGATTTGCTCAGTGACAAGGTGATAGAGTGTGATGAAAAGACGTTGTGGGCAAGGTGATTCCTGCTAAGAGTTTGCTAATTGGCCGTCTTAAAAAGCGCGGCAGTACACGGCATTTTGTGCAAATTGCACCACAAAAACCTTGTACCGGAAACTATATCACGAACGAGAAATCACCGTAAATTATGTCCGTTCCGTACGGCATTGGTCACGCCAAACTCCTAAGGCGGGTGTCGGGGGTTCAAATCCCTTCTGGCGTGCCAAAAAGAAAGACATGACCTGTTGGTCATGTCTTTCTTTTTGGGTTTCGCCGCCCAGAGGGCGGCTTCACCCTTCGGCGATTCAAATGCTCGGCGGAAGTAAATTCCGCCTCCGCCGAGGTTTTGCCTGCGGCAAAACCTCGTACGGCGCAAAGGCGCCGCCGGCCAGAAGGCCGGTTGGGTGGTTCGCCTATACCTTTTCGAGATTTCAAAATATCGATTTTAACCGTTCCTTCCAAAAGAAAAGGACATCCTTCCGGATGTCCTTTTCTTTTGAGTTTCGCCGCCCAGAGGGCAGCTCTTTCCTTTCTATTTTTCATGTTTGGGCGAAATAAATCTCTTTTGTGGCTGGATCTTTTATTTTTTTCTTGCATAGCAAACTTCTTTCCTGTATAATCGGTCTCGCGTGTCTTTCCTGGGCGCGACAAATTCGTAAAGGATGTTGATAAGTGAAAAAGACAAGACAATGTGTTGCGGGAGTACTCGCTCTGTTGCTGCTCCTGAGTGGATGCAGCAGCCAGCAGGACCAGACTCAAAGCCAGGCCGGCCAAGAACCGGCACTCCGGGCGGAACAAGAGGCCTTTCTATCCCATGTAGATACGACCTATTCCTATGACCTGGCGAGAAAGCTGGAAAACATCCGTTCCAACGAAGCTTTGGGTTACCGTACCGCAGGGTCCGACGCAGAATTTCAAACAGGTGAACTGCTCAAAGCAGAAATGGAAGCCATCGGCCTATCCGATGTGACAAAAGACGCGTTCACCTTAGACACATGGACCTTTGAAACAGCACAGCTGACTTACCCGACTGCAGCAGGTGAGCAAACCACCGTGGAGCTGGGCGGCTACCAGACAAACTTTTCCACAGGAGGGCCCCAGACTTACACGGTCATCGACGGCGGCCGCGGCACAGAGGCCGACTTGGAAGGGTTGGATGTAACCGGTAAGCTGGTGCTGGTTGACATAAACCAGCGGGATGATTGGTGGATCAACTATCCTGCCTATGAAGCCCATCTGCGTGGTGCAGCCGCCGTGCTGGCCGCGCAAAACGGCGGCTACAGCGAAGTGAGCGACGATGCGCTGAACGCTCAGGATGTCTGTGGCCCGGCGGATGCGGCGGCCTTCTCCATTTCCCGCACCGATGCGGAAGCCATCCGCGCTGCCATGGATGCCGCCGGCACCAATGAGCTGACTGTCACGCTCCAGGCTGAGAGCCGGGTGGGGCTGGACGGCACAGCGTACAACATCGTCGGTACGATCCCCGGCAAAGACCCGGATTCCATGGTGCTGATGAGCGCCCATTACGATTCTTACTTCACCGGTTTCCAAGATGACAACGCGGCCATCGCCCTGATGATGGGCATTGCCAAAGGCCTGCTGGACAGCGGCTACCAGCCGGAGAAGACATTGGTCTTCTGCGCCATGGCTGCCGAGGAGTGGGGCGTGACCAACACCCGCTACGACTGGTCCACCGGCGCCTACAATCAGATCTTCCGCGTCCATCCCGAGTGGGTCGGAAAAGTGGTGGCAGACATCAACTTTGAGCTGCCCGCCATGAGCGAGGGCGAAACAGACCAGATCCGCACTTCTTATGAACTGAAGACCTTTGTGGAAGACTTCCGCTCCGATGTCCCCGCTGTGGATGGGGTGTTCCCCGAGGGCATCGAAGTCATCGTCCCCACCCAGACCTGGTCCGATGACTTTTCTCTGTCCATCGCCGGTGTTCCGTCCTGCGTCACCGCGCTGCGGGGCGGCTTTTCCCAGACTCACTACCACACCCAATTCGACAACCATGAGACCTATAGCCCGGAAGCTTTCTTGTTCCACCACAACATGTACGGGCTGCTGATGATCGCCTATGACCAGTGCGCCGTATCTCCGCTGGACTTTACCACCCGCCTGGAGGCCCTTCGTTCCTCCATCGACAGCTCGGTGCTGACAGCCGACCAAGTGTCTGCCCTCACCGAGGCCCTGGACCGTGCAGACGAAGCTGCCCAGGCAGCTTGGAAGCGTGTCTCTACCGTCAACCAGGAGTATGCGGAGGCCCTGCACAAGGGCGATACGGAAAAGGCCGATCAGATCCTGGCGGAGAGCCGGGCGCTCAACCAGGCTGTTTTGGAGGCCTTCCGCTCTGCGGAAGACAACTTTGTCCGCCTGACTTGGGAAGATGTGTCCATTTTCCCCCACGAAAACGGCCAAACCAACCTGTCGGCTTTGGATGGCGCCATCGCCGCATTGGAATCCGGCGACCCGTCCGTTGCCCTGGATGAGTATTTGTACCTAGTGGACAACAACTGGTATGCCTATGACTGGAGCCGGGAGACGTTCAACTACTTCACCGATTATGTTCTGAACCAGCCGGCCGACCGCTTGATGTGGGGCGCCGGCCGGGTGCAGGGCCATGTGGACCTGTTTGATGTGATCCGCTCCCTGCAGGCCAAGGCAGAGGGCGATGACCTCTCCTCTGAACTTGCTGCGCTCCGTTCCGCCCGGGAACAGGTGGCGGCTGACCTACAGGAGCAGATCGGGGCAGAAGTCGACTCCATCGACGCTTTGACCCAATCGCTGACCCAACTGGCCGAACTATAACAATGACGAAAAATGCCACCAGTGTATGGTGGCATTTTTCTATTCATATTCAATCTGCAAATTTTAGAGTATATCAATCCTGCCCGGGTATTGACATAATCCTAGACAAAATATACAATAAAACAAAAAGATTTCTCGCAAAAATGTAGCAGGTATTCCTATTCTCCCCTCTGTAGAGCCTGGTTGAACACGAATGGTACGCAGCAGATACATGCGACAGTACCTAAAGGTATGTATCAGACGGCAACGATTTGAAATCAAACCATTTTGTCTCTGCATGTTGACGATCCTGTGCGATCTCTCTACAATGATCGCCGTAATGCGTCCGTGGTCACAGAAGGTCCTTTTGCTGGGGTCCTTTTGGTCGAAAGATTCCAGTTGATATGAAATATCCTAGAATTTGCTCAAAGAGGAGTGGATGCCCAATGAAGAATGACGCAAAAAAGAGATTTTGGCGCAGGACGGTTTATGCGGCCCTGTTCCTTTTATTCCTCCTCTTTTTGTATGCGCCGCGGCCTCTTTCCATAGAGGAGGAATTCCAAGTGCATAGCGGCCTTGGCTACTTATTACCACATGATAAAAGCTTAGGCTCCTAACAATTATTTAGTCATCTTTTTAATCGTGACAATCGTGATCATGGTGGTCGTGATGGTGATGTCCATATTTACCCACATAACGATTAATCATTTCATTCTCTTTATTCATTCTTTTAACTTCGTTTGGGTCTAATCCTCGCATAGCTTCAGCATAAATAAAAGGCCCAAAAGCCATAATAAACCCAATAATAAAAAGAATTGGACTTGTAAAAACAATACTTAAACCAATAATTGCTCCACTTAAAACAAAATAAAAACAACCCCTCATAAATCATCCCCCTTTTTCTTTAGATATAGCACGATAAAAAATCTTTGTCAATATTGCTATAATATTTCCTTACCAACCCCGCAGATTTCTCCACCCATATTGCTGAACTTTTGTGCTGTTGACACCATCCTTCTTTAGAACTTCACAACCAATCTGCCATCATTAATGTGAAATCCGACCCGTACTAGGATCCCTAGCACGTAATATTGGATATTTTTCCATTGCTATAGGAGGGAATGGCTATGACTTTTATCAAAAAACACAAGTGGACTCTCATCACCCTTTGCGCCTTGGTGGTGCTGTGGGCGGTACTGCAGGCGGCCGGAACCCTTATTGGGAGATATCAACGTTCCTTGTGGGAGCAACTTCCCACTTTGCGCAATCATGCGGAAGTGTTGGCCATTGAAGCAAAAGTGGAATCTTTGCGCAGCATTGGTGCTTTTTTCGACAAGTTTAGCGCATATCTCATCTATTTCTTCATGGCGCTGCCTCTGCTGTCTTTGGTTTTCAAACTGGATTGGTGGTTGACTTTGGCCTATTATCTGCTGGCCCATTTGTGCACTTTTATTATTGTTGGCCAGGATATGTTCATAGGCTTCTTCCGCTGGAGCGGCCGCATGGTGCTGAAAGGCTATATTCTCTGGGCGATCTTCGCTCTCGTTCTCTATCTGCGAAAGCGGCAGGAAGAAAAGAACAACGCAGTGTAAAGTTGAAAAAGCAAAAATCAGCCGGGTGTTCCCGGCTGATTTTTTGTTTGTGCCGGCCGTTCGCCACTGCCACATAGAAACACCTCCAGGCGCCGGCCGGCGCCTGGAGGTGTGGAATCTTGCTCTTTTATCCTGCTCTTAGCATATTCGCATACGTTACTCATCTATATTCAAAGTCAATTGCACTGACACCGGTCCTTCTCCCAATGCTCGTGCCAGACCAGCCGGGTCCTCTATAGCGCCCAGCCGGGTGTAGGAATATCCGCTGGAAAAGCTCTCATAAAATACCACCAAACAGTCATCGCCAAAGAGCATGAAGTCCCCCGCCTTGATCTGACCCGGCTGGTAGGAGGCTGTGGGCAGCGGTTGCTCCAAATACGTATATTTTTCATTCCCGTGCAGATCCGCCATTTCCAGCGACAGAGGAAACCGCTCCACCAATGCCCGAGCCGCTTCGTTGTCTTCCAAGACGATCGTAAATTCCTGTCCACCCACCGAAAGGATCGCTTGAGGCATGCTTTCCACCTCCTGTTGTCCCTGTTCTTCGTCCGGCTGCTGCCCCACCCCGCCGGATGGGATCTGGCCATTTCCCCCTTGCTCATTGCCCAGACCGGGCAGCAATAAGATCCACAGCAACCCCAGCAGAGGCAGAAAGAAAACTTCATTCTTTTTGTTCCGTTTCATGTGTCCGTCCCCCTTTGCAGCTTTCCTCGTTCCCATTCCGGCTCTCTCCCCTGCACCTCTTTTGGGCTTTCGCCTGTTTTTGCAGGGCATAGCGCAGGTAATCCAAGCAATCCAGCTTTTGCTGGGCTATGCGCACCTCATCCAGCAGGCGGCACCGCTGCTGGCAGAGCAGGCAGAGCTGCTCTTCTGTGGTGCCGGTGGCCCAGAGGTGCAAAAACGCTTCCACAAAGGAGGCCGGGCAGCCGGCATCCGCCAGGTTCTGACGGATCGCCTCTTCATTCAAAACCCCATAGGCCATTTGCCTCCCCCTTTCCATGGCGGTATCCCGCTCATTCCTGGGTGTAATCACTGCCGAAATACTTGGTGGATATCTGGGCCAATTCCCCCGACTCCCGCAGCTCATCCACCGCCTGGTCGATCTGCTGCCGCAGGCTGGCAGTCTCATCCCCTTTGCGCAGGGGGAATGCCACCTGGGATGCCTCTTCTGTGACAGCGGCGATCTTCAAATTGGCGTCTGGGTGGGCCTGCATATAGTCGGCATAAGTGACTTCTGCATTCAGCGTGGCGTCGATACGGCCAGACAGCAGCAGTTCAATGGTCTGGTTCAGGTCATCCACCCCGACGGCATTGGCGCCGTAGCTCTCCGCCAGGGCCGTGTAGGTGCTGTCGATGGTGTTGGCCGTATTTTTCCCATCCAGATCCTCCAACGATTGGATGCTGTCGTCATCTCCACGGGTGATCACTGCGGTGTGGATGTAGGCATAGGGGGTGGAGAAATCGTATTTTTCGCTCCGCTCTTCCGTGATCTCCACGCCATTGGCGATCATGTCATACCGCCCGGTCTCCAGACCGGCCAGCAAACCGTCGAACTCCCCTTCTACAAAAGTGGCTTTCACTCCCAGCTTTTCAGCCACCCGCTGGGCCACTTCCACGTCGAACCCCACCAGGTCGTCTTCTTCATCGTGGTAAGTCCAGGGCGCCCAAGTGCCTTCGGTGGCGATGATGAGCTCGCCCCTGTCCCGGATCTGCTCCAGCAAGTCGGCGCTTTGTCCCTCTCCCGTCTGGTTCTGTTCATCCGAAGAACAGCCCGCCAACGCCAGGGATGTCATCAGTGTCATAGCAGCCAGAGCGGCTGCGGCAAATCTCCGTTTCATCCTGTAGTCCTCTCCTCTTTTTTCTGGATTCGTGTCAGGGCAGCGGTGCATAACCGCCCATGTGGCCCAGGAACGCCCGGGTCCGCGCTTTCTGCGGCGCCTGGAAAAACAAGGCCGCTTCGCCCTCTTCTACCACCTGTCCCTGCTCCATAAAGATCACTTTGTTGGAGACCTCTCTGGCAAAGGCCATCTCGTGGGTCACCACCAGCATGGTCATCCCCTCTTTGGCCAGCTGCCGCATCACGGCCAACACTTCCCCGGTCAGCTCCGGGTCCAGGGCCGACGTAGGTTCATCAAAATAGATGATCTTGGGCTGGGTGGCAATGGCCCGGGCAATGGCCACCCGCTGCTGCTGCCCGCCGGACAGCTGGTGGGGATAATAGGTGGCCCGGTCGGCCATACCCACCTTGGCCAATGCTTGCTGCCCCCGCTCCACCGCTTCTGCTTTTGGCATATGGCGGCCGGCCACCAAGCCTTCCGTCACGTTTTGCAGCGCGTTTTTGTTGCGGAACAGGTTGTAATTTTGAAAGACAAAGGCGGTCTTTTGCCGAATGGCCGCGATCTCCTTTTTGCCGGCTTTGTGCATGGCGTACTCTGCCCCGTCGAACCGCAGCAGGCCTTCGTCGGCACGTTCCAAAAAGTTCAGGCACCGCAGCAGGGTGGTCTTGCCCGAGCCGCTGGGCCCCAAGATGGAGATGACGTCGCCCGTCTCCACCTGCAGGTCCACCCCCTGGAGCACAGCCAGGGAGCCAAAGGATTTGCACAGGTTCTGCACCTCAAGCATGGTCGTTCCCCCCTTGATAGCCGTAAAAATTCAGCTTCTTTTCCCCGACCCGCTGCAATTTGGTGAGCACGGTGGAAAACAGCAGGTAGATCAGCCCCACCTCCAGGTAAAGGGCCAGGGGCTCATACGTTCGGGCCACGATGCGCTGGGTGGCCATAAACATCTCGGTGACGGTGATGTTGGCAGCCAGCGACGTGTCTTTCAGCATGGCGATCAACGAATTGGAGAGCGGTGGAAAGGCAGTGCGCAGGGCTTGGGGCAGCACGATGCGCCCAATGGTCTGGCCATAGGACATGCCCACACAGGCGCCTGCCTCCAACTGGCCCACCGGCACCGATTCCAGCGCAGCCCGGATGGTCTCTGCGGCATAAGCGCCTTCGTTGATGGAAAAGACGATGACCGCCGCCGGGAGCGGGTCCAGCGTAATGCCCAGGCTGGGCAGCCCGTAGAATACCACGAACAGCTGCACCAGCAGCGGCGTGCCCCGGATCACCCAGACGTAAAACCGGGCCAGCTGCCGCAGCACGCGCACATGGGCAAACTGCACCAGGGCCGTGGCTACGGCGATCACCAGAGCAAAGGCAAAGGAGATCGCCGTCAGCGGGATGGTCATGGTCAGACCGGGTATCAAAATTTTCCCAAAAGAGTCCAGCAAAATATCCAGCAGGCGTTGGCTGATCACAGCGCCACTTCCTTTCCGCGGCGCTTTCCGGGCCCTATCGCCCTGCAAGGGGCCCCGCGCCGCCGGGCCGCCCTTTGTTTCTGGGATTCATTATAGCCCCGGTCTGGCAAGATATCAAATACCTATACAGAATGATTTTTTATGCTTGAAAAGCATGGCTCTCTGTGATAGGATGGGGAAAGAAAGGGGGATACACGATGGAGCTGCGTGTGCTGCGCTATTTTTTGGCGGTGGCCCGGGAAGAGAGCATCTCCGGGGCTGCCGAATACCTGCATTTGACCCAACCCACCTTGTCCCGCCAGCTGATGGATCTGGAGGAAGAGCTGGGGAAAAAGCTGTTCACCCGGGGGAACCGCAAAGTCACTTTGACAGAAGACGGCATCCTGTTCCGCAAAAGGGCCAGCGAGATCGTGGAGCTGGTGGAAAAGACAGAACGGGAATTCCACCAGGCGGAAGAGGGGATCGCCGGGGACATTTGCATCGGCGGCGGCGAGACCGACGCCATGCGGCTGATCGCCCAAGTCGCCCGGGAACTGCAGTGCCAGCATCCCAACATCCGTTTCCATCTGCACAGCGGCAATGCCGAGGATGTGACCGAGCGGCTGGACAAAGGCCTGCTGGATTTCGGGCTGTTGATCGAACCGACAGACATCAAAAAATACGATTACATCCGCCTGCCTGCCCAAGATACTTGGGGCGTCCTGCTGCGGAAGGACCATCCGCTGGCGGCGCGGCCCGCTTTGAGCCCCCAGGATCTTTTGGACCAGCCTCTCATCATCTCGCGGCAACGGATGGTGCGGGGCGACCTGGCCGTCTGGTTCCAGCGGGATCTGGAGCGGCTCAACATCGTGGCGACCTACAATCTGGTGTACAACGCGGCCCGCATGGTGGAAGAAGGAGTGGGCTGCGCCTTGACATTGGACAAACTGATAAATACCACCGGCGAAAGCCTGTTGTGCTTCCGCCCTTTGGAACCTGCCATGAAAGTGGGCATGGATATCGTCTGGAAAAAATACCAGGTGTTTTCCAAGGCAGCCGATCGTTTTTTACAGATACTGCAAGATAAGTTCGCCTGACGGCTGGCGGCCGGCGATGCACCATCTGCTTTCCTTTCCTCCAGCCGCTCCGCGGGAAGCCCAGGTGGCCTTGCGCCCAGGTTGCCCGCCAAAGCTGCAAAACCCCCGTTTGGCCCAGTGCCAAACGGGGGTTTTTATTATGTGACTTTCCCTTACTCTCTCAACATTCAGCCGTCCGCTCTCCCTGCTGCATCTAGCTGTGCGTTAGGCAAAGGCCCGGTACAGGAATGTGACGATCTGCCCTCTGGTGCAGATGTTGTCCGGCGAAAATGTGGTATCGCTGGTGCCGTTGGTGACCCCCTGCGCTACCGCCCAATCGACGGCTTCCGAAGAGACGTCGGCAAACCCGGCTTGGGCCGCCTCTGGGCTGCCGGCATGTTTCCACATAAATTCTACCGCCATCTCCCGGGTGCAGGGCGCGTTGGGTGCAAAGGTATCTCCGCTCGCCATGCCGTTTTCCGCGGCCCATGCAGTGGCTTTGGCATAGTAGGCGTCGGCTGCCACATCGCCAAAAGGCACAGCCTTTTGGGGCTCAGGCGAGCCGGCGGCCCGCCACAAAAATGTGATGATCTGCCCTTTGGTACAGGTGTCATTGGGGCTAAAAGTGGTATTGCTGGTGCCGTTGGTGATGCCCTGGCCCACGGCCCAATCCACAGGGGCCGCATAATAATCGCCTGCGCTCACATCGGCAAACCCGGTGGCGTCGGGTGCTGTGTTTGCGGACCCTTTCCAAATGCCGTAAGTAGCATATTCATCTGAGCCGTTCTCTTTGGCAAAGGCGTAGTAGCCGCCATAGACCGTGTTTTCCTTGATCTCCGCCTGCAATGCCTTGCCGGATCTGTCCTGGAACATGCCGATGACTTCCCGCACCTTTGCTTCTTCCAAGCCGTCCACGCGCAGCACGCCGCTGTAATATGCACTGGTCTTGCTGCCAACCAGCTCGATGGTACCGCCTGTCAGGCTGTACATGCCCTCCAGCGTGGTCCCCGTATGGCCCATCGAGAAATTGGCCGCCTGGATCGAACCGCTCTCCATGGTCAGGCCCCAGCAGGAAAAGCCCTCTTCTGCCTTCAATGTGACATTGCGGAAGGTGACTTTATCCAAATTGACGGCTTTGCAGTGCAGTGTGCCCGAACCCGTGAAGGTGACGGCCTTTCTCTGGGAATCCTTGATGGAAAACCCGCCGCCATAGATGATCTCGATGTTGCCGACCTTGTTTTCAGTGCCGTCCTTCACCACAAAAGTAAAATCCTTTTTCGGGTTGTTCAGCTGGATCCAGTCCAGCTTCACACCGTACTCTGTCTCGCCATAGGTGCTCTGGATCCCGCTGAGGGTCATGGTGTAGTTCCCGTCATAGCTCCAGCCATCTCCAGAAGCGGGCTCATCGAAGGAATAAAACTTTTCCGCCACATAAAACCCGACGTCCCGGGGCCCGTAAGGGTCATCCGCCAGTGCCGGTACCGACAGGCCCATACACAGGGCCAACACCAAAAGGAAGGATACAAACCGCTTTTTCATGCCAAACTCTCCCATCATTTATTTCTTTCCGATCAAGAAAACTGCCGGTAGAGGAACGTGAGGATCTCGCCCCGGGAACAAGTCTTATCAGGGGTAAAAGTGTTGTTGCCCGTCCCGTTGGTGATGCCTTCTTTCACCGCCCAAACCGCGGCGTCGGCAAACCAGCTGTTGGAGGGCACATCGGTAAAGCCGGCGCTGCCGCTCACCTGGGGCAGGCCCGCCGCCCGGTGGAGGAACGTCACTGCCTGGGCTCGGGTCACTGTTGTATTGGGGCTGAAAGTGGTGGCGGACATGCCGGTGGTGACACCGTTTTCCACCGCCCACTGGACAGCCCAGCGGTCATCCCGGTTGGATACGCTGTTGGAAATATCGGTAAAGGGGTTGTTGCTGGTGTCTTTTGGCTGAGGGGATCCCATCAGCTTCCACAGGTAGCGGACGATCTCCATCCGTGTGCATCCCTGCTGTACCTTCAGAGCGCCGCCCACCGGAGCGATCTCCAGATTCTGTGCCGTGGCCCAGGCGGCAGCGTCGTAGAAGTAGTCCCCTTCCTTCACATCGGTGAAGGTGATGGGCTTGCCGTTATAGGTGCTGCTCACCATCACTTGGCAGCTGCGGTATTCCGTCCCGTCCTGGGTGGTGGCCACAACATTGGTCTGGCCGTCCGCCACGGCGGTGATCCGGCCGTTTTGGTCTACTGTGGCCACAGAAGAGTCCTTGCTGCTCCAGGTCACCTTCTGCGAGGCGCCATCGGGCCGGACATAAGCTTGCAGCCGGATCTGCTCACCAGGGATCAGCTCCACGTAATAAGCAGACAGATCCACTTCTTCCGGGGCCGTAGTCTGCCCAGGCACATCCGGTTCTTCAGGCTCTTCGGGTTTTTCCGGCTGTTCCGGTGTATCTTTCCCATAGACGGTCACTTCCGCCATAACGCTGAGATAGGTGCCGTTGACCGGTTCCCTTGTGATCGCCGTGATCCATGTGGTTCCCGGCGCCAGACCGGTGAGCCGGGCGCCGTGGCCCATGCCGCTGACCTCGAGGATGGAAGGATCGGACACTTCCCACCGCACTTCATGCCGCGGTGTGACATAGGTATAAATGTTTTCGCCCACTTCCACGCGGAATCCGCCTTCCGGTCTTACCAGCTGCAGGTCAACCTCCTCCTGAGAGGATTCGCTGACCGACACCGGCAGATTCAGGCTCTTTCCGCCGCAGCCCAGAGTCAAAGTCGCACTGCCGGCCCCCGCAGCGCTGACACAGACCCCGCCGTCCTCCATGCTCAGCGACGCCACGCTGTCATCGCTGGTGCGGATGATATCGGGCACCAAAGGGGTGCCCCGGTCGTTGCAGACATAAACTACTGTCTTCTCTCCGGTCTCCATATCCAGGGAATCTTCGCTGAGGCGGAGCTTCAAGTTCTCGGGTGCTGTCTCGATGGAGTAGATGTAGCCCTTCTGTCCAGAGGATGGGGTGCTCTCCGTGGCGCCGGTCTTGGAATAGAAATTCTGCACCCAGTAAGTCTGGCCTGCCCGGTCTTTCACGCAGGCAATGCCCACGCTGGTGAACGTGCCGTTCAGCATGTTCGCCCGATGCCCTTCCGAATCGTACCAGGATTGGGTGACGGCGCTGGCGTCGGCATTGGTCGAAGCCCCGGCATAGCTGAGGTTTTCGCCAATGGTACCGCCTGTGTACCCGCTGGGCCGGGCGGTGTGAAATTCTTCTCCATTGGGCCGTGTGTGGCTGAACAGAACAGCGCTTTCCGCAGCCCGACGGACCGCCATATCCATCATGGCCTTATCCATGACCAGTTCCTGCAGTCCCGCCTGCCGGCGCAGCTCGTTGAGCAATTCCAATTCTTCATAGGCGGCAGAATAATCCACCACCAGCTCCACCTTCACCGTAACCGTGGAGGCAGCCAACGCGGGGATCGTCAGCCCCAGGCACATCACCAGCGCCAGGAGCAGGGTCAGAATGCGTTTCTTCATAAAAATCCTCCTTCTTCTAAATACTCCAGAAAAGGCAGGGGCCGCCTTCTGAAATCCGTTCCAGCCTGTGCCCATTCCTTTGGGCACAAATCACCCCACAGCGGAAGCTGCCACATCCTCTATGCAGGGAACACATCATCCGCCGGGAAAAGGTGCCGCTCAGTTCATGTATATTTATGCGATTCAACTATACAGCAAAATTACATCCTTTGCAAGCGGCAATTTGGAAATCCCAGGATGAAAGCCAGCCGTTTTCCCCCGCTGTATAAAAAAACCACCCGCTGACCGATGTCAGTGGGTGGTTTTTGCGCAGGGCGGTTCAAGCATCCCAGCCGATCCTCTGGTTCTCTTGCAGAAGCTGCTGGGTGTATGCCTGCTCCATCAGCGTGGATACTGTGGCGGCGACCTCTTCCTGGGTTTGCTGATACAGCCGTTCCAAACACCGGGGGCTGGCCTTCTGGGGGTCCACCTGGGCATCCCGGCACAGCCGCTGCAACAGCCGCCATACGGTGCTGCGGGCCGCCGGCCTGCCGTTGCGGTTGCGGAACACCGGCCCTTTGCAGATGCCGCTGCGCCGGGCAAACTGCAGCAGTTCACCCCGCAGGGGTTCAGGCACCCGCACACCGGTGCAGCAAATGGTCTTTATAATGTAGTAGATCTGTTCTCTGCCCTGCTGCTTTGCCATTTGCAACAAGCGGAAATACTCCTGCCTTGTCAGTTCTGCACACAGGCGGGGTTCTTCCGGCAGCCGCTTCAGCAGCGGCCAATCTGTATGTCCCAGGGCCCGCAGCAAACTGTTGCCCGCCGAAATGCGGGTGTTGATGCTGCTGTTGGACAACGCCCCCTCCTGAACCATGGCTTGCTGCCACTGCGCCAAGCTTTTGGGGCCCAACGCCCCGGCCTGTTGCAAAAAGCGCTGGAACAGGCCCAGATAGCCCCGGTATTGATGCAGCGTATTGGCCGAAAGCCCCTCTTGTTCCAAGCGTGCCAGCCCCGCTTCCAGCTGTTCGTCGGTCAATGGATTGCCGTTCATTCCGTTCCCCCTTCTTCGGTGTCAACATTCTGTTTCCGTTGCTTTTTACAGGCCGACCAGCCTATTGCTCCGGCGATTTTATCCCTTGGCTTGTTCCCCAGGACAAAATCCGTATTTTGTCTAACGAATGAGCTGCATCCTTTCCATTTGCCGGGCATGTTCCGCACCGGTGGAGATCAGGTAAAGGCGCGTGGTCTCTATGCTGGAATGGCCCAATACATCCGCCAGCTTAGCCACATCCCGTGTGATGCGATAAAAGGCCCTGGCAAACAAGTGTCGCAGGTTGTGGGGATATACCTTGGAAGGCGCTACCCCTGCCCGCCGGCACAGGGCTTTCATTTCGGCCCAGATCTGTTTGCGGGAAAGAGAATTGCCGTTTTTGGTGAGGAACACTTCACCAGAAACGGTTTTTTGTTTTTTGGCATACCGCAGCAGTTTGCGGCACAGCTTTTGGGGCAGCAAAATGAGCCGGACCTTCCCTTTGAGGAAGATCTCTGCCTGCCCTTGCCGGGCGGCCTCCACTGTGATATACGCCACTTCAGAGACCCGGATGCCTGTGGCGCAGATGGTCTCCAGCAGCAGCGCCAGCCGTTCCCTCCCTTCCTGCTGGGCGGTCTGCAGCAAGCGGTCGTATTCTTCCCGCTCCAGTTCCCGGTCTTCTTCCCGGAACAGCCGGCGCTGCAAGCGCAGCGGCTTTACGCGGCAATCCTGCCGGCCGGTAAAGAGGAAGAACTGATTGAGCGACGCCAGCATGGCGTTGACTGTGGCAGGCCGGTATTTTCCGCCGGTCAGATACCCTTTCCATCCGGCGGCGTTTTCCTTGGTCACAGGCCGCCCGTCCAGCCATCGGGCAAAGGCCGACACATGGCGCAGGTAGTTTTCCACCGTGCCCGCGCTCCGCTCCTGGGCCTCTAGGTGCCGCCGGAAAGCCACGACCTCTTCCATGGACAGTGTTTTATATGCCATGTTTGCTCCTCCTACTATAAAGATTAAGATTTGGTATCAGCAGCCAGTAGGCTGATGATATAATACCGTCGTATGGGTGAGGCTTCCTTTTCCTCCTTGC
>JABLTT010083129.1_pt1 | contig 20502 bp, 17 predicted proteins | sample 7160061 | NCBI WGS metagenome assembly JABLTT01 (sample SAMN14651232, study PRJNA627086) | human gut metagenome | isolation source: feces | host: Homo sapiens
TCAGAAAGCGCTTTCGAAACTGTTCCAAGATTTTTCAAATACAAAAGTAATGTTTCTTTACTTTCTTCCGTACGTCCTTCTGCACGTCCTTCTGCAATGCCCTCTGCGCGTCCTTCCGCACGTTCATCTCTCAACATCTCTTCAAAAACCATAAAGCGTTCCTCCATCTCTCGGTTTGATTTGACTTCACGAATAAATTTCTGAAGCCTCTCCACATATGAATCATGGTATTCTCTCTCACTTCCATCAACATCTTCTCGTATGTAATGCAGAAGTGTTACCAGTTCTTCCGGAACTTCACTTTCATTCTTTCCATGTGTACTCAAAAATATAATTGTTCGACCGTCCTCCAAATTCACTTCTGAAGATTCCCTACATGCAATTTGAAATGTATACTGATATTTCTTTTCTCCAAACGGATCAAAATCACAGATAAATATCACATATGTATTCGGAAGTTCTGCATAATCCTCCCCTGCCAGCAGCAGCTCCATGTCCATTTGGCTCTGATAATAACGACTTCGTTTCCCAAGTGCCGGTTTTTTCTGCACCTGCATCTCTACATTGTAACGAGTTTGTTTTTCATCTTTCGCATACACATCGAGCCGCACACCTTTGTATTCTGGATGATAGACGATACTCTTTTCCTTGCTGATTTCTACATGATCAATTGGAATCTGTAATACTCTCTCTAAAAGTCCCTTGCAGTTCTCCTCATCCATCATGACTGCGCCAAACATGAAATTATCTTTGATCGTGAGTTCCTTTAACTGTTTTTTTCTTCCCATATGACTCCTCCATACGCAGAGGAATTCTATGAGATGATTGTAGCAGATTAGTGGTCATATAACTAGTCCTATTTTATATATTGAGATTTTTAAATATAATCACACAAATCTCCGTTCTGCATGATATTCCATACCATCTTTTCTTTCTGCGAAACCTTTGCCCCTTGGAAAAGACACAAATCCCGGCTGTTTACCATTTCCACGTCCCTCACTATAATATGTGTCTAGAATTCCCTTCAAAAGAAATTGCAAACCAATGTATTCCTCTTCCTTTTCATGTTCATACATTTGGTATTCTGCACAGCAAGAATTCTCTTTATGAACTCTGTGAATCGTCCATCTTTGGAGATTTCCAACAAAACCAGGCATTTCATCATAATATATTGATTCATCAGAAAACACTTTCTCAATACTATTCGTCACATTTGAAAAACAAGTATTTGATTTTCCAATGTCATCATCCATACCAACTAACGCCAAAAACGGGCCTTTTCTACCTTGAAACGCACAAAGCTCTCCAGCTTTTTTTAACATCGCAATTTCATGGGTTAAGTCTTTCTTTCTTAGTGTTTTTTTCACAGATATAATTCCCAAAACCCCTTCTGGCAGAACTACCGCAGTATCTCCAAATCTTTGATAAACAGGATAATTTGCCGAATCATAAATAATTAAATCCAACTGAGACGAGTGAATATCTTCATCTTTTTTTCTCAATTTACTAGAAAACCCACTATGAATACCTGCCCTAAGAATAAATCCATTCAACACCTCTATGTTAGATGGCAAAAACTTTTTTAAAGTTTCTTTTAAAATGCTTTCCACATATCTGCCATCCTCTCCTGGATGTGCTGAACCACCTCCACTTTTAGCCGGTATTAGTGTTTCAAACTGTCGATAAGCTTCTAAAACTGCACTCATTTCTACTGTCCAATACTCTCTTAAACGTTCGCCACCCATATTATCCCTCCAATGTCTGTAGCTTTTCCAAAACCATCTCAATGCGTCGTACCAATTTCTGAACATCTCGAACTTGTCTCTTTGTAGTATCACCTATCCGCAACACAGATATCAGCCAAGAACGACAACCACTCAAGTAATAAATCAACTCCTGAATATTTTTGAATGTTTTCTTTCCTTTTCTATCCAACAATCCCAGTGCATTAATATCTCGTAAAGTATCTGAAAAATCACTAAATTTTCTTTTATCTAGCATGTATTGTTCTTTTTTCTTGTTTTTAAATACATATAAAATTTTCTTTAGATTCCTCAATTTTTTTCTAGACAAATGTAAATTATCACCAAGTACATAACCATTCAATGAAATTTCTTCTTGACTTATAATTGTTTTCTGTTTATTTATTTCAAAATCGTTATCCTTCATAATTTTCGAAATCATGTGATAAAAATACATATTATTATCAAAATCAAAAAAATTCGAACTAAAGAGCATATCATCCGCATATCTTGTATAGCAAATTCTACACATCTGATTGTCTCTACCTCGATTCTTTTTCATTTCATATTCATCAATCTTCTGACAATACTTTACTATTCGCTGATCAGCTCTCCTAAAAGCAATATTAGATATCACAGGAGAAGTGATAGCTCCCTGCGGTAGTCGTCCATACAAAGTACACAATTCATATACATCCTCAAGCGCGTCTTTATCTATGATATATTCCGCAAGACTTTGCATAATTAACTCCTCTGAAAAAGAGCCAAAAAAATCTTTAATATCAATACGCATAAAATAACGATTTCCAATATGCGGTTCCAGAAATGTCTGATAATCTTGTCCCATGGCAAAGCCTTTCGCATGAATAGAAACTGGAATTTTACTTAAAAACCTTTTATATAATTGCTTCTGCATTTGAATAAGCCTAGGCTCTAACATATCCTTTTTCAATCCACAGATTATCCGAACTCCTCCTTTTTTAGGGATTGTGAAACTTTCATAATATAGTACTTTATTTCTAATTATTTTCTTAACGTCTTCTTTTTGGCTCTCCAAAATCTTTTCCAAAAGAAAGTTATACTTGTAAATCTTCATAAACTATCCTTCTTTAGTAATAAGGCAAGCACTCACCTAAAAATTCCTGAAAGGGAAATATCCACCCTTTTCTTTTTTGAGGAATACTGTGATAAAAATTATCACTTAATTCAATCAGACTCCTCTTTTCCATGGTTTTAACAGCTTTCCACACTGTCTCATGGATTTGTGCTAAATCGATTCACACAAAATTACTGCTTGCCTAGTGTTAATCATATCATTATTTATTCATAAAGTCATCTCTGTTTTTCTCAATTTCTATCTTTCTTAAAAATTCATAGAGTTCTTTAAAGTCCTGTTGAAAGCTCACCATAAACTTTTCCTTTATATCCTTTTGCCCAATCCAGTGGCAAAATACCCTAAATCCATTCGGTGTATCATATCCAATTCCAATCGTTTCCAAAAAATAATATTCTATCCAACGACTAACCCAACCACTTGTTTTATGAACACTCCCTAAATTATATAAAATATCCGGATAAATCCGTGGATTCTTCTTGCTAATTTGCTTCTTTGTCAAAAGAAAATCACTCTTCCCATCAAACACTAAACGCACATAATTTAAACGTTCATTCTTCCTCCTTGTATCCAGATACCCTGATACATCTTTCAACTTCTTTGGGATTACTTTTGTTTTTGTTGCAAATTCCTCAAACATCTCTAAATTTTCTTCTGTTATCAATGCTCCTTCAATCGTAGTCTTCCACACAAAGTAATGGTAATTTCCACAGTATATACGAATACTTTTCAAAAGTTCCTTATAATTTGAATCTTCGCAACTATACAATGGAAGATTATACCAAAAACGACACTTATTACACATCTTCTCAATTCTTTTTCGCAAATACAAAGTGTTTTTTCTTTTCTTTCCGTAATAATATCCTTCTTTTTCTTTGTTCCAGTCTTTCGGCACTTTTAATTGGAAACGATTACCATTCTTCCATATCAACAGTTTATCCATATCAATCAATGAAATACATGGAGTTTGATAATTCCGCCTATTGGGAGCTACTAGATTTGAAATAGTCTGATTACTCATTCCCTTTACAATTTCCAAATTTTTCAGATATGGAAAAATTTCTTTTAAGTACTTATTTTTAAGCAACTCCAATTCCGTTTCACCTTCAACATTTATCAACATTTTTGAAAAACAAGTATTCGTATAGCTTTCCGAAATAACTACTCGTTCTCTAAATTCATGCTTAGATAAATTCTTCACTCTCTTTGCTTTTGAATAGTGTTTCTTCAAAGCAATATGGTATATCATACAATCCAAATCTTCTTCCAAAATATCTTTCACACACCTAGAAGAATGGGTTGATAAGAAGACTTGTACTTCTTGCGAAGTTGCGAGAATTCGATCCATCAACGCATCCACCATTACATTGTGCAAACTGATTTCCGGCTCGTCTAATATCACAATTGGCTCTTTCAGCTTATAGTGTTTGATCAAATTTAAAATTTCTATCAAGAATAAAATATAATTAAAAGCATTTGTCCCATTGGAGTATTCTTTTAAATTCCGCTCACCATACTGAAACATCTGTCCTCCCAAAATAATCTCTGAAGTAATCTTTCCAAGTTCCCCCGGTGTAAGCTGCCTAACATTAATCTTCCTATCTTCCAAAATTTTTTCCAACTGCCGAATCTTCATTGCTGTTCCGGAGTCAAATTCTTTTACCATCTCTGAAATATTGTTTTGCAAAATATCCGACTCCTCGTTTCGAAACTTTAACAGATCTCCAATCAAATTCCACAAATTTGTCCAATCTGTAAGCTCAATCTGCCTTGCATCTACAAAATACAAAGGAAATACTGCCTCAATAATCTGCCTAGTATTATAGGGTACATTCCATACTATCGGTCTATCTTTCCGTTTTCTTAATTCAAGTACGATTTCATCATTCCGTGAAATTCCCTGAATCTTTGTATAAAACTTAAAATATCCCTCATTCTCTTTTCCACAATTTTGATTATGATTTGCAATCTTTAAAATATTTTTCAAATCATATGTAATACGTATACTAATTTCATTTCGAAAAGAATTATGTGTATCAAAAATTCCTTTTTCATCCCATTCTTTGATCAGGTTTTTATAAAAATAATTCAGTGCGAATAAAATATTAGACTTTCCACTTCCATTCTCTCCAATCAAGGTAACAATCTGCCCCGCATCAATATCCATATGAGCAATCGAACGATATCCATTGATTTCCAATCTTTTAAGTCCCATCAGTTCCTCCGTTAATTATATCTAGCAAGTACTCTTTATTCCATGTTATCCATAGTACCTCTGAACAATTTTAATTTATATTCTGTAAAATTCCTTGTATCACTGTAAATACTGTACTTCCTATTGTCGCAATGTTAGCCGTATCACTTAATACAATTCTAAGCTTTTCTGCAAACTTTTTAGAATCATCTTTTACATTCACTAAATCAGTTCTAATATCGTCTACATCTTTTAATAAATTTAATATTTCTTCTATTTCAGATTTTGATAAACTTTTTTCAATCCTTTCATCTCCCATAATTACTTTCTCTATGTTTCCATTAGGTGCCACTATAGGACCATTAAAAGTACAATTACTAAACATTGGAACTCCTTTCTCATCATCATTATATCCATATTTCATCAAAACTTCGTTCACTTTAAAAACACCAATTCCCCTCTTATATCCCTCCTTGATATTTTTATCTTTCATTTCTATTAACATATTATAGGATAACCACTGTTTTTTATCTTCTTTTTCATATTCTACCTCTATTTCTATACCTAATTTGTTATCTTCAACTTCTTTATCTTTATCTTTTTCTTGTATTCCTTTTATTTCTCTTATAATTTTTCTAATATTAGTTATTACTTCATGTATTTGCCAACATAGCTTTTCTGTCTTTTCCGAAAAAACTATTATATACATATATTTATCTTCAACTTTAATATAGCCCACATCACCTTCATCTTCCAACTCAAAATACATTTCATAATAGGAAATTTCTATTGCCCTCTCGTAAAAATTTATCATAAATTTTTGTAAAACATATAGCGCATCATAATTATATCGAATACGAACCCTAAGTTGTTTAATATCTTGTTTTTCTGTTATAACAATTTTTCTTTTTTTCAGAAGAAACGGAACAAATATTATCTCGTCTGATATTTCAATAATTTTTCTTTTCGCCAAAAAGCGCAAAACGAGTTCTACTTGATCTTTTTTCTTATTGTAAGCACTCTTTTCTTCTATTCTATCATAGAATTCTTCTAAAAAAATTTCTCCATTTTCATTCACTTTGCAGGAGCAAAGTACGCCAAGAATCCCAACCACCCATTCAATATCCAAAAAAATATAGCGCCCTTGTTTCCATACTTTACCAATATCATTTATCCACTTTAAAATTTCCTCAGCATTTTCTTGATTATCACCAAATATTTTTTTATACAACTTACAATAATCATCCTTCGTTATGAATTCATAATCAATTCGAGATATTCCCTCTAAAAGTTCATACCTTTTTCCTAAATTACATATCTTACTATTTTTCATTTCTTCTTTTATAACACTATACAAATCTTTTTCAAAGTCCTCAAAATTATCTTTGAAATTTTTTGATTCTGGTCTAGCTGCTATTTTTCTTATACTATATATTTGTGGGTACATGGTCATTATAGATGTCTCATCAAATGTAAATCTTTCATTAGCATCCATTTTATTAATAACCAAAAGAATCCTTTTAGAATCGACATATGGAAAAATCAAATCAAGCCAAAATCTCGCTCTTTCTTCTGCCCTAATCTCCTCCCTTGCATTAATTACAACAACAAATATTGCTCCGTGAGTCAAAAATAATTGTTGCCAAAAATTTCTAATCACCTGACTCCCCAAATCCCATATATTTAGACATACTTCTTTTCCCTCTATCTCTTTTATCAATGGAATAATATCTATTTCTTTCGTTACTTTCGGAATACTTCTCTTATCTTTTCCTAGCCGATTTATAATAGTTGTTTTTCCTCCTCCTCCATCTCCTAAAAATACCACTTTTTGATAAAACTCTGTAGTATTTGCAAATCTATTATAATATTTAATTATATCTCTTCTAGATTCTTTAAAAATTTTCACATCTGTTTGAATACTTTTTGTATTATATAAAAAAATTCCTTTTCTATCATTTTCCTTGGGTTTTTCTTCTACAAAAAATTCCATTCCTAAATTTAAGATTTCTTTTGGAATACTTTTTAATTCTATATCCGATAAGTTCAACTTTTTGAGCATTGGCAAACTAAAAAGAGTCTTAGGAATTTGCTTTATTCGCGTCGCCTCTATATCTAACTCTTCTAGTGCCTCTAATCCTTCTATTTCCTTTTCATCTGGCAACATCTCTAAATCAGACTGTCGCAAATCTAATTTTTTAAGTGATTTTAAATTTTTTATACTAGATGGCAATTTTTTAATTTTCCAATATGTTAAAATCAAAATTTCTAAATTTTCCAACCCTCCAATTTCCTCTGGAAGTTCCTTAAATTCATTTGGTCCTGTCATATCTAATTTTTTTAATTTCTTTAACATTCCAATCTCCTTTGGTATTGTTTGCATACTAATGACCCCATGAAGACTCAATGTTTCTAGCTGTTCCAGCTCGCCAATTTTTTTAGAGAGCTCATTTATTTGTGTATCCTCTAAGCAGATGTTCTTTAATGTTTTTATTCCATACAATTCTTCTGGTAATGATCTTAATTCTTTTGTTGCCGTTACATCAAAAACTTCTAACTTCTGTAATTTTCCAATTTCTTTTGGCAAACATTTCAGCAATCGCATTCTTGTCAATTTCAAAGTTTTTAAATTTTTTAATTTTCCAATTCTTGAATCTAATTTTTCAAATTTTGTTTCATTCAAATTTAAATATTCAAGCATCTCTAAATCATAAAAAGAATCCGGAAATTCAACAATATTTGTAAACTGTAAGCTAAGATACTTCAATTGTTTTAATTTTCCAATATTCTTTGGCAATTTGCTAATATGTACATGACTCAAAATTATACGCTGCAAACATATCCATTCGCATATGCACTCTGGAAGTTCATAAATAAACATATTATTGGATAAATCTAATTTTGTAATTTGCTCATCTACTGCATTCCTAATATCAATTTTTTCTAATTTCCCAAGTTCAATTTTCTCAATAATTTTTTCTACTGTTATTTCACTCATAAATACTTTCCTCAATAAACTATTTGTGAAAATGTGAATATTGCACTATCGTTGATATATATGTATTTCTATTTCAAAAACAATATATACAAAAGGCTGCCTTGCACATGCAAGACAACCTCCCAGCTGTTTCTTAACAGAAAACCTAAATATCATATTAATATCCACCTGTTTCTCAGGCTATCTCACCACTGTTTTCTCCATTATACCCTCTTTCCCCAATGTTACAAGGAAGGATTATATCTTCTTTTCAACTAATTTCATCACGTCTCCATATACCCAATCCACCACATATGAAGCTGCCAGTGACAGCATCACAAGTGTCAACATAATCACAAACACATTTCTCGAACAGAATACAAGTGTCGGTGTAAATATCATATAGAACTGCATATGCGTCAGCCACATATTCGTAGAATGTTTTCCGAAAAACAGTAATATCTTTTCTCCAAGTTTCCCCCAATTGTAGGTTCCAAACAAAACAATCAACGCTACCGCAGAAAATGGCGCAAAAATCATATTCCTTAAAACTGCTCTTCCCGCAATCAAAATGAGCAAAAATATCCATGGCAATATTGGACTTTTTCTTATCTTTGACAACCATTTGGAACAATCCAACATATTTTCTTTTGCTAAAACCATTCCTATTACAAATGAAAACTGTGAACGCATAAAAAGCATCAGTGCATTTACAAACAATCTGGCTGCCTCAACTTCCATTTTTCCTAAAACAACATATTCAGTTCCAAATGCTCCGACATAAAGTACAAGTGAAATCGGCAACACGACCCAATACGAATATTTCTTGACTAGTTTAAATATAACACCTGATAACAATGCCAATATTGTATATGTCTGTACAAACCAAAACGCCCCTACATAACTGCTCTTAACCAAGCAAGCATTCAAAATAAAGTTCAAAAGACTTCCTGGAAATCTGTCTCTCATTCCAAGTGCAAATCCCACACAACATGTGAGAATCATAACAATCCAAAAACGAATCAAAAGCTTCAGAACTCGGTGCACTCTCTTTTTCATGTTACTTCCAGCATTTTCACTGATATAAAGACCATATCCACTACAAAACAGATAAACCGGAACACATGCGTCAAATATGTACGAAATGTGTGTTAAGAGAGGTACCCCCCAGGTATATTTTTACATCGTAAAAATTCGAAATATCAATTCTATTAAATAAATGCAGTCCTAACATAAATAGAATGGCTATTCCTTGTAAACATTTTGTTTGATCTCTTCTTAGTTTCATCAAGAACCTCTCTTTCAGTTATTCACCAAACTCTCTCATTCTTTTTTCAAAAGCAAATGCATACTTATTTTCTGTAATCTTGCCTATCACAAAACCTTCTATTCTTCCGAATAACTTTTGTCTTACAAACTCCAAACACATCGCCAAAACATATATCAAAAATGGAGTAATAAGCAATACAAGTAAATATGCCCCAAAAGACTTCTCACTAATTTGCTCTGCCATTTTCCAAATTATCTCTCCATAAAACGGACTCATATGTATAACAAAAGCAGCAAAGCTATATCCTGCAATTCGATTGATGAACTGAGATTGAAAATTTAATTCTCTATAATGGTCTCATAAATTAAGACACTTTTTCGGACATTTTTTAATGAATCTGATATACTAAATTCAGTATGAAAGAGAGGATGCATAATTATGTCCAGACAAAGAAGAAACTTCAGTGCCAAATTCAAATCAGACCTAGTGATCGAGCTGCTTAAGGGTGAAAAAGATCTCAATACCCTGGCAACTGAAAATAATATCCAACCAAACTTGCTTCGTAATTGGAAGAAAGAATTCCTAAACAATGCTTCTGCTGTATTCGATGACAAGCGTGAAGAAAATCTCAAAGAAAAGCTTGCCGAAGAACGCAAAGAGAAAGCAGAGTATGCGAAAAAGGTTGGTCAGTTAACAATGCAAGTTGACTGGCTCAAAAAAAATCTGAAGAAATTTGCGGACCAGACTACGAGAGTAAATTTAGTCCGAAACCTTTTGACGACTAAAGAAATCCCTGCTTCTGTCGGAGCACAACTACTCGATATTAACCGTACAAGCATTTATTGTAAAAGCTTGCCCATCTCAGAAGAAGAGTTGGAATGCAAAGCGATTATTGATCATCTGCATACAGACAATCCAACTTGGAGAGCAAGGCAAATGTCAGCACAGCTAAAAAACAGGGGATATCATGTGGGACGCCGCAAAGCACGTCGATATATGAATGAAATGGATATTTATCCGATTTATCCTAAGATGAATCTTTCTAAGCGTATGCAACAGGCCAAAGTATGTCCATATCTTCTACGAAATGCTGTAATTGATGCTCCGAATCAGGCATGGTCCATTGATATTACCTACATTCCAATCAAGCACGGATTTCTTTATTTAACTGCTGTTATTGATTGGTACAGTCGTTGTATCGTTGGTTGGGAAGTTGATGATACCCTAGATACCAGAATGGTTATTAACGCTCTTAAAAAGGTATTTAAAACAGCAAAACCGCAGATTTTGAATTCAGATCAAGGGTGTCAGTTTACAAGTCAGCAATACATTGACTTTGTGAAAGAAAACGGCATCCGTCAAAGTATGGATGGAAAAAGTCGCTGGGCTGACAATATCATGATCGAGCGTTGGTTTCGTAGCTTCAAGTATGAGGAAGCGTATCTGACGCAATACAACAACATCAAGGAAGCAAGAGCTGCCATCGGTCGTTATATTCACACGTACAACTTTGAGCGATGCCATTCTGCTCTTGATTATAAAACACCAGCTGAATGCTACTATCCGGCAATGCTTCTGCCTTATGTAGCTTAATGCATATATGGATCAGGGAACTTTTCTCTGATTCCAGGTAACTACCAATCATATCAGTTCATTATAAAAACCTTAGATTTTTGTCTTGACAACTGAACCACTATATAGAGCCGATTTAAATACAACAATTAAATTCCATTATTCTTTTCATTATTTTTTGATTCATAGGAAAATTATATTTTTTAGCCGCTTCGCCCCCCGCAAAGTAAGTAGCATCTTTTTTGTAAGCCTCCATAACATCATAGAATTTTCCAATATATATTCCATCTGTATTTTCTTTAAAATTATTTTGAGTCCTCTCCAGAATCTTTTTCAAGCATTCTTTTGAAACATTTATTCCATAGACTAAAACCAACTCATTTGAAAATACATTATGAAATCCCCCAATCAAAACAAATTTCTCCTCTTCTATATATATTTTCATTTCTTCAGCAATTTCTTTTTGTAAATTTTTTGTATTGTCAATAGATTGGAATTTATTTTCTCTTTCGCTCCACACACACGGAACATGACCACCCGCTCCTAACAATTCCACAACTGGTCTCTCGTGCGTTCCATCCCATCCTCCCACGCGTCGATTCATTATATAAATTGTATCTCCACTTTTTGGATTCTCCTTGTTGATTGGAAGCCATATTCTATCCATCATGTGTTTATTATAATTGCCTTGTTTTTCTATGTCCATCATCTTTCTGATTATTTCATCATCAAGTTCAGAAAAAAAAAGACCTTGCGTGCTTATATGTAACGGAATACTTTCTAATGATTCTGCATATGCTCGTGGCGAAACAAACGGAATGTATTCAAACTCTCCTTTTTCTTCATTGATTATTTTAATCATCTGAATCAATTCTTTTTTAGGATATTTTTTCCCTTTCCATAAAAGTTCAATCTTATTATCACTCTGATAAAATAATTGCATATTACTTGGAGCCAGTAATTTTAATCCAATTTTCTCATTTTTATTTTCCAAAGTATCCACTCGGTTCATCTTTTCTAATTCAATCGTGGCTTTTTTATTTATTTTCATAATCCACTCACCTCCATATTTTTATTTACTTTTTTTAAAATATTATTCTTAAAATCTGACAGGCCCATTATCGCATACGCTGTTGGATACATAAAAGGATCTTCCTTTATTAAATTTAGTTTTTCGCAAATGTAGAATCCTTCCTCATCAAACTGCGTTTCTACTATCTCCCTTATTTTTTTTATAACTTTATGCATCATTTTGTTAGATAGATATTCCTCATAATTTGCAATCGCACTTAATGCCAGCATTGATGACAAATGTGTCCATGGCAATTTTTTATGATATTCCAAATCTATTAAATAGTCTTCAGTTTCAACATCAGTTGACAAATCTTCTACCAAATATGTAATAAGATTTTTTATATTCTTGTCTCCTAATTTAGCTATAATCTCATTAGATAATTCTTGATTTCTTATTTCCTTTATCAAAATCAGGAACAACGCAATCATTGATGTTTTTTTATCTTTAGACTCCACGCAAAAACCAAACTCCCCATTCGGTACTTTATGAAGCAAATTAAATACTATCTTTTTAAATAAGTCATTCAAACTAAATCCCCACACATTCAAAGCCCTCAATGCCCAAATAGTAGATAGCATTCGCGTTAATTTTATCTGTTCAATTTTTTTGTTTTCATTGCCCCATCCCCATTCACTAGCATTTTTCAACAGCGTATATGCCATATTATAAAGTTCATTTTTTTCTTTATTTCCAAACGAAATCCATCCTTCCTCTTCAAACCGCTTAATTATATATAGTGCCATTCCCGTACAAGTTGTTGTATATTTATCTATATTGTAACTCACATACCCCTTTGTGTTGCCCAATACTAACAACTCTTCAATCACTTTTTTTATTTCATCTTTATCTGAACTCGAAAACTGATACCCTGCTTTGCTTGCGCTTAATACTGCCATTAAACCTTCGGATGTATTTGCTATTTTTTTTACCTCATTGTTTTTCGTCGGCCCCCACTTAATTTTGGTCACGAAAAGAGCATTACAAGAATTTTTTATAATTTTGTCTATATTTTCTAACAACCATGAATTATCGTAGCCCTTACATATAATTTTCATTTTTTCAACTAACACTTTGAATAAATGAAAATCACATTTCTCATCTCTCCTTCTTAATTGCCTGGGGGCAGATGTGTCTTCCTTGCTTTCCATGTCTTTTTCCACTTTTACACTAGGTTCTCTCTTTGTTGATTGGGCTAAATTATCACGCAAATATTCTAGTATTATTTTTACGCTCTCGTGTTTAGTGTCTTCTTTAGGATACCAAATAACTTTTATTTTACTGTCACTCAATTCTTTTCGTTTCCTTCGAAACTCCTCATCATCTGATGGAATTTGAAGAATTGCATAGTTCTCAATGCCTTTATATTGAGACTCATTTTTCAATATTTCAACAGGCCTATCCTTATCCAAACTTGCTCCTAAAGTCAAAATCACTTTACTTTCCATCAACTTTTCAATCAATTTAATATACACACCATCTTCTCGATAAAATTCTTCATAATCTTTATTACTTAGAATCCATGTATTTGTATCCTCTACATCCCCATGGATTTTAATAACACAAGGCTTATTTTCACGAATTGCCTTATTTATCAATTGCTCAGCAGTATTTTTATTATACTGATTCAATGTATAAATCGAATTCCCTGGATATACTGTTTTTTCCAAAGTTTTATCTAGATTTGTAGTAATTACTGTACCGCCAAATATATCTTTCAAAAGACAAATAGGCAAATTCTCAATTTCAACATTTTCTAACTTTTTGGACGAAAATTCTTCCTTTACTAACAATTCATAATCCGCTTCTCCTATATATTCTTTTACTTTAGCAATCGCCAAGCTATATTCGTTATTAAAAATATATTGCATAGCTTTTTCTCTATCTACTTCACTTTCTATATGTTCTTGAATCCACTTCTTAGCAGTATCTTTCCACACACCATAAATACATGCTGTCATACCAGACCCTATAAATGGTACTACATTTCCACATTTACATTGTTCTACTAAAGAGTTCAATTTAGTTCGATTCATCTTTATTTCCATAATATCATCAATTACCATTTCCTTTTCCTCCTCATACGCTTCTTTTCGTCAATTTTATCCAGCAAAATTCATTTTGTCAATAGAACTCGTCAATATTGTTCATTTTTTCAATTAATCTCCGTCCTTTTTTGTCACATTAGAACAATGTTTATAAAAATATTTTAATTCCACATTTTAAATTTATTTCTTTAATTATTTTAATTTCATCATATTTGCATGCTCAAATTATATGATGAAAAATATCAGCTATAGTTCCTATATTGATTTTATTGTTTTTAGCTGCAATAGAAGCATCTCTCACTGTACATATATCATTATAATATTTAGAATCATTCCGCATTAATTGTTTGAAAGATTTTTCTTCTATTTCATAATATTCTTCTTCTGTTTTAAACTTCAAAAATTCATCAATAAACTCTGCTGTAATTAATCCATTCTTTTTTAACTCTTCAAAATTTTTTTTAGAAATGCGAATCAACGATTTATTCATTAACAATTGTCCCCGTATCAGTTCTTCTTTTTCTGCAGATATTTTTTCCCTAGATAAAAAAATTCTATGAGCAGTAGGTACTCTTGTTGAAATACCTGAAGATACTGTAACTGCTAATGCCATAGTGCACTCTAGTCTTCTTTTGGGTGTTAATATCGGTTTATATGGGAAACTCAAAAAATTCATTTCGCCAAGATCTTCACTGAATAAAATAATATATGCTGCTTGTTGCAATTCAGAAATCAACATATATCCTCTATAAAATTTAAAATTCTCCTCTTCTTCTTCCGTTTCTAATTGTAATTCCACTTGGCATACTTTTCTTGATTCAAATATTCTAAGATCTCCATGAATACATTTATTCTCATATGGATTTGTGGAAACAAAATACATATTATACCTTCCTAAATATCCATGAAAAGCTTGATTTTGACAATTACATATAAATTTAGAAGTTTGCTCCAACCGCAATATAGAATTTTCTAAACCTTCTTTTTTATCATGAAAATCACTCAGACAATTTGAAACTTCTTTTAATGGATCTAATTCAAGACATTCTAATATTTGAAATATTTTTTTAATCGACACTACGGTTTTCCCACTTATGACGTTTGAAATCGTAGCTTGACTTACTTTCAACAAATCAGCTAATTCTTTTTGGTCGATACCTCTATACTCCATTTCTCTTTCAATTCTTTCTCCTAATCTTTTTACCAAAAAAGTATATTCTTTCTCTGCGCTTTCTGACATAGCTTTTCCTCCAATCAAAATAAGACCCAACTTTCTTATTTTGCCTAAAAGTCGAGTCTTTCATTGTAAAATTTTAACATACCATTGATTTCGATTCCTATACTATTAATCAAAATTTTTCGAAATATCACATTCAAAGGTTCTTAATAATACAATTTGAACATTATACAGGTTCCTCATCAATGAACGATAATCATCACAAAGCAATCGTAATTTTTCCCCATCCAATACTGTAATACATTCCATATATCTACGCGCTCTCAAAAATTTCAAATCTTCTTTTGCAATCCCATCAGATGCTTCTGGATTTTCATTACTTGCATCTACCAATTTGCTCAATGCCTCTTCATAATCTTCTTCTTTAATCTGTTTGCTCATTCTTCTATTACTGAATAATGTAATTGCATTTTTATAATTTTCCAATCTTTTGTATGTATCTGATTTTAATACTATTTTTTTTATTTCATTTATGTCACTTGACACTATTTTAACTTCAGAATTCTGATAATACTTTAATTCAGTGTGGTTCAATAGTCTCTTTGAAAAAAGTTTGACAATTTTAGGTTCTGTTTCTTTCAACGGGCTATCCAAAATATTTTGCAAAGATGCCCAAAAAAAGTTATCTGTAAAACCAATGTATTCCTCTTCCGCATTTTCAGACTTAACTCTTTCCTCTAATAACTTTTTACTTGGGAAAAAAGCACTATGTTTTTGCATCCAATTGACAATTTGCTCTGCCATCCATTCTGTTATTTGAATATGTTTGTTAAATACAACTTGCGAATACGAGAAAAATTTATTAATCAAATACTGATCAGCTGCCGCAATCCCTTTCGGATTGATACATAAAATCTTTCTATGATTATATTCTCCAACTTCCATACACCCTATCAATTGCTCCAATTCGAATGCACCAAAGCTTGTTCCAGAAAACATCGCATCTCTCATCAAATAGTCAATTCCATCCGCATCAAGTTCCGAATGTAGTATTTGAACTAATAACGGTTCTGTTACTGCTCTTTCTATATTGCCGGTAATCATATCTGCTATGATATCCGGTGCTGATTCTCCACACTCTTCCACAATAATATTGCGAATTTCTTTATTATTACATACAATATTGGCACCTATTTTTTCATGATGGCATCCCATTGATTGTTCCATATATTGGGTATTCATTTCTTCATTTAATGAATCGATTTTTTCTTTTGTCTCTTTATTAACCTGCAAGCAAAAATCATCATCATAAAAACCTTTCAAATTTTTCTTATATGGAAATTCACATACATGTGATAAAGGATAGTGACCTATATCATGAAGCAGCCCTGCCAAACGCACAATTTTTCTTTCTTGAATTGTCAAATTTAATTGTAACGCTATTTTATCCGCAATATACATAACTCCAAGTGAATGTATATACCTCGTATGCTCAGAACCTGGGAATACCCAATTAACAATACTTAATTGTTTAATACTTTGCAGTCTTTTGAATAATAACGTATTAATTATCTTTTCTTCTGCTCTTGTATAAGAAATAAATCCATGTACATTATCCAAAATTCGTCCTACAAACTCTATCCTATCTTCAGCCATACGCACCTACTCCTCTAAATTTCTAACTCTCGCACTGTCTGCAAAGCTAGTCTATTATCCTGCTCATTATTTAAATGAGGTTTTTTCAACTCTAATTCTGATAAAATAGTCTCATCTTTTGCTGAAGAAGGCAATAAATTTTCTTTAATATATTGTATTGAACCTAAGCACTCTAACCATTGGCTTTCATCATACTGAATTCTTTCTTTAGAAATAGCCTCTTGTAATAAATTCATTTCCCGTTTTGCATCTGTAGAAAATTCAATCTTCTCATCAACATATTCTGTAGTTTTGCTCAATATATCATTTTGCAATGTTTGCGAATATGGTCCATGCTTATACCATATAAATCGATAATCACCTACTGAAATTCCCATATTCTGCAACAAATAAACTACTTTTTGCAATTCCAATCGATCACTAAATTCCCTTACCTTGAAAGGTCTTTCGAAAATATTTTCAAAAACTGATTTCAATAAATTATTCGACATTACACCAGCTCCCTTATAAATCAAAATGAATATATATATTAATATATCATATTCTTTCCAAATGTTGTATCAAAACTTTATTAATATAATTTGCTTAATTTTGCCCAATTATATTTTTTCAACTTTCTTTTGCACCACTGCGGATACCCAATTCAACACCACAGCTACCACACACACTACTACCGTTGTAATGTATATTCCGGTGACATAGAACCATCTGCACGGGGATTCAGAGCCACTCTCACGGATGAATAGAGCCACCCTCACGGAAGGTGAGCCATTCATATAAATTTATCCTATAATGAAGTTGGCACACAATACGTGTGACTATTCATATAGGAGGTTCGATAATTATGGTTGATTATCGAGAAATTTTAAGACTTAATAGCCTTAAGTACACGCAGCGTCAAATCGCTGCAAGCGTGCATAGCTCACGCAACACAATCAGCGAGGTCATAAAACTGGCTGCTGAAAATAACTTATGTTGGCCGTTGGATGACCAACTGACCAATGAAAAGGTTTATGCACTGCTTTATCCTAATAAGTTAGAAGCAGTCAATCCCAGAAAGGAGCCTGATTACAGCTACATACACAAAGAATTAGCAAAGCCAGGTGTAAATCTCACCCTATTATGGGCGGAATACTGCTCCGATTGCTATGCATCTAAGCTGACGCCATACATGTACACGCAGTTTTGTGACAAATATCGCAAATGGGCAAGGCTCACAAAAGCAACGATGCGTATCACACATAAACCTGGAGATGCTATGCAGGTCGATTGGGCTGGTACAACCATTCCTTATTACGATCGTGTAACTGGCGAAGCTACAGATTCTTATTTGTTCGCCGCAGTTCTGCCTTGCAGTTGCTATGCATATGTAGAAGCTTGCGACGATATGAAAACAACCAACTGGCTTCTTTGTCATGTACATGCTTATCAGTACTTTTGTGGAGTTACCAGGCTTTTAATTCCGGACAATCTCAAAACAGGTGTTTCTAAGAACACAAGGTATGAAACAATTCTCAACAAAAGTTATGCTGAGATGGCTGAATACTATGAAACAGCCATTGTTCCTGCCAGAGTTCGTGCTCCACAAGACAAAAGTCTTGCTGAAGGAACCGTTAAGTTCGCTACCACATGGATTATTGCAGCCCTTCGGAATCGAAAGTTCTTCTCTTTGGAAGAAGTAAAATCAGCGGTAAAAGAAAAGCTCGATGAGCTTAATAAAACTCCTTTTAAAAAAAGGGAGGGATGCCGCTATTCTGCTTACAAAGAAGAAGAACAATCATTCATGAAGCCGCTCCCTTTAACCCCTTTTGAGCCTGCAGTCTGGTCCACTGCCAAGGTTCCACTTGATTATCTCATAACTGATGGAAAAAACAAATATTCCGTTCCATTTGATTTAATCGGGGAACAGGTAGACATCCGCCTGACTAAGGCTACCGTGGAAGTATTTTTTCATGGTTCTCGTGTTGCTTCACATCCAAGATCAGCGACAACCCGTCGTGACCCGGTGATTCAGCCAGAGCATATGCCGACAGAACACCGAAAATATTTATCTTACAATGCCGATGATTTTACGGTATGGGCAATGAGTATAGGCAATCGCACTGCTAAAGTTGTAGAAGCCTTTCTTTCCAGTGGTAGCGAGCCTGAACAAGGCTACAAAGCTTGTGCGAGCCTGACTAAACTTGGTGATCGATACGGTCATAATCGTTTGGAGAATGCTTGCTCTAAAGTATGGGAGCTTACCAGCACGCCATCCATTCGCATCATTAGTTCCATGCTAAAAAATGGACAGGATAAGGTCAGAGCAACAAGTCCCGATGATACAGCTGCCCCTAAAGGACAGGGTATTACGCGGGGTGCTGCTTACTTTGCGAAAGGAGGGGATCGCTCATGATTAACCAGAGCACGCTTGAACTCCTAAAAGCAATGAAGCTTACAGCAATGGCTAATGAACTCCAACGCCAAATGGAAGATCCTACCACATATGCTGCACTAGGCTTTGAGGATCGTTTATCGCTTCTTACTGATGCAGAATGGGGCAGACGCCAGGCTAACAAACTGGCCAGATACATCAAAAATGCAACTTTTTCTACACCAAGTGCAAGTATCGAAGGTATTGAATACCATGACGATCGTAAGTTGGATAAAGCTGAGATCCTTCGGTATGCGACTTGCCAATACATCATAGACGGTCACCATATCATTCTGAAAGGTGCTTCTGGCAATGGAAAAACTTACCTCGCATGTGCATTAGGTAACGCAGCATGTCGTAAGTTCTATACAGTGAAGTACATTCGCATGCCAGAACTTCTTGACGAATTAAATGTTGCAAAAGGATGCGGTGACCTCAAGAAAACAATCAAAGCCTATCAGAAGGTAGATCTTCTCATTCTCGATGAATGGCTTATCCGTACGTTAACACCGCAGGAATCCTATGACCTTCTTGAGATTGCAGAATCAAGATGCACAGATAAATCCACCATCTTTTGTACTCAGTATGAACCGGTAGAGTGGTATTCACGCATTACTCCAACAGAGGCTGCTGGAAGTCCTATTTCAGAAGCAATCATGGATCGAATCATTCACAATTCATATGAAGTGTTGATTGATGGTAAGGTATCCATGCGTGAGCGTCACGGATTGAAAGCAGCCCAGAAAGGAGGCATCCATGAATAATTATTGTGCATTCAGTAAAGATCATCATTGTATCAAGTGGCAAGACTATGTGTTAGCTCGTCTTGAACTGGAAGAATGCGATGAATTATGTCATGGCAACTGGATTGAAATAGAATCTCTCCAGCGTCAGGTACATTTCCTGAAAAAGCTTCTGGAAGAAAACGGCATTGTATTACCAGACGATTATTATGACCTATGATTTATTCAGTTGTATTTATAATTAACAGGCAGTTGCCTGATAATTAGCATAAAATAGCATTGGCTCAGTCTCCGTGAGGGTGGCTCTCACCCTCCGTGGGACTGGCTCAGTTTGACCGTGCAAGTGGTTCACTTGGAACGGAATATACATGTAATCACTATATCGACCACTGCATATTCTTGTGCGATGAAATCGCACAAGAATATGCATTTGAACCGAAAGGCTGGTACAGCCGCATCGGAAATGACTGTGATGCCACTATTTGCGAAGCAATCATCGACCGGATCATTCATAATTCCTATGA
>JABLTT010060618.1_pt1 | contig 20482 bp, 23 predicted proteins | sample 7160061 | NCBI WGS metagenome assembly JABLTT01 (sample SAMN14651232, study PRJNA627086) | human gut metagenome | isolation source: feces | host: Homo sapiens
AGAAGAAAATGCGATAAAAAGAGCAAGTTAAGCTTTGCTAAGCATAGAGAAAATTGGTTATATTTAATTTGTACTTTTTCTTGACATAAGACCAATCTGTGTTAATGTCGATACAGTAAGCGTCCTCGCCCTCAACGGTCAAATGTCCCTCGTTAAAGGTAGAACCAATCGAACCGTCATTCATTACTTTTTCAACGATACCGACACGCTCTTTTGACTCCGTCCAGTATTTCTTGCTTTCTGCATGAACGGGTGTCGTTGGTAAAGCAGTAACGACAGTCGCAAGAGCTAAGAATCCCGTACACAATCGTTTCCATGTCTTTTTCATAAATCTAATGCTCCTTTCATTTTGGGTAATAAAATAACCGTCCAATAAGAACGGCTAGAAATAGAAAAGGAACGTCATCTTAGGCATTCCTTTTCTATGAGATATTCAATTTTAATGCTTATGTGCTGTTCCATATATCTTGCATAAAAGTGTATCACAACGTATCAAGAACCATTCAATGGTAATAAATTGATATGTGTTACTCCTTGAAAATACTAATACATACTGTTATGAACACTTATTACTTTAAACATGATTTCTATGGCCTAACTTTTGTTTTTTTGGATATTTCACTTTTGCGCTTATTGAAAGCATTATCGATATATGTTTCTGGGTCATTTTTAAAATCTTCCCATTTGACAAGAACACAATAACGCTCATCTTCTGACCAAGAACATCCACTTTCTTTAGGAATATAATAATTATAACTAAACTCTTTTATGGTAGTATTATCGTTTATACATACAATGTTGTGGTTCTTTCCACATACTGAACACTGCTCCTTACCTTTATATACTTTGTCATACATAGAAGGTAAAACGATACCTAATATACCATTCTTCGTATTGTTCTCACCATTATACAAAGATGCTTGCAATTCTCTTTTAATATATGTTTGGTCTTGTAGAAATGAATTTTCAGCACTATATTCTCCAATAAGATAAATTGTCACTGTAGAATCAGCAAGATAATCCTCTCTAATTTTACGCATAATATAATCTTCATCATCAGAATTGATGGGTTCATCCAATGATTTATCTATCATATCAATATCCATATCTTCTTGAATCTTTTTCTTATAATCCATATCTTCTGTTTTAAAAGATATAAAACATTTATGTGCCATATTAAGCCTCTCCTCTTATTATTCAATCATAAGTATTTTCTTTGTATCAGCAATAGTATTCTTGTATGTTTCTATTTCCCATTCAATAGTAGTGTTTGCCAAAAACTCTGCTTCATATTTTTGGTAGTTTTTCTCATCCTTTAGACAAAGATAGCAAGTTGCTAATGTTGCATACATCCAATAATTTATTTCATTGTCTCTAATATTTTCTTCTAGTAACGATATAATTTCTCTGCATACCTTTTTGCTCTCAAATTTTAAATATTCGATTTCATCTACTTCTAAATCTGGTTTTTGTGTTTTGAGTAATAAACAGTTTGAATAATTTTCACCATTATAGTAGTCATTTTTTATTATAAATCCTTTTTTATAATAGTTTATTGCTTCGTCCAAGTAATCATAATTCTTATTTAGTTTAAATAAATTCTTATAAATAGCACCAGTGATACCTATAGTCTCTAAATCTAAAGATTTTTTTGGATTTAAAGATTGTATAGTATTCAAGGCTTCTCCAAGAGCTAGAGTTGCATTAGGATACTTAGATTTGTATTGCACCAAAGCTAATTGCTGGACAACATAGTCGTTATTTGGTAATATATCCCGCAATTTCTTCCATTCAGAAATTGATTCCTTGAATTTACTTTCATTTTTTAAGGCTTCCGCCTTACCCACAAGATTTGATATTGTTTCTTCTTTTGTCTTGGCTGTATCAAGCAATTCATCTAATTCTCTATCGGATATATTAGGGGGAACTATATTAGGTAAGTATGTATATAGTGGACTATCAATGTTTTGTTCTTCACTTGCTTTGATGAACGAATGAAGATTTGTTTTTATTTTTTCAGCTTCTTCATCATCTAAGACTTCACCGAAATCTTTATAGGTGAGAATCCTACAATGATTTAAGTCAAAAGGAATTTTCTCACTTTCCTGCATCATAATAATTGTTGAGAACGGTTTCAATGCATGTCGAATCCCAAGTTCGTATATTGCATTTTCATTCATCGTTGTAATATCAGCTATTACTAAATCTGCTTTCAACAATAATGAGTACATACTAACATCAATTATTTCTGAGCCAGAAATTTCATCAGCTCTAATCAATTCATATTCTGTTAAGCTGTCAAATAAATTTTTAATCACTTTTTTATAAATGATATCTAAATCTACCTCCTTAGAATTTCGATAGTCCATCTTCTTACCAAATCCCATTGCTACAAAACAAATTTTTCTAGACACAAATAAACTCTCCTTTTCTTCAAAATTATAAAGCGTAATTCCTTATAGTTGAAATTAAACTAGCAGAATTCCATCCAACTAAAACAGTGGCATTATTTTGTATCTTTAAAGGAACCCGTTCATTTCCCCACGGTTTAATTGCTATTATAGGTTTATTCATTCGTATTGCTTCGTTAATTTCATAATCAATCCATTCACTATACAAAGTATACATTCCCGATACTACTATTATTGCATTACACCCTCGTATCTGTTGTGTTAACTGCTCTTTTAAAGCAGTTTTTGTCTTTGTATTAAATGGGTTATCTGCTGAAACTGAGTGGTTTGACCACTTAAAGTTTGAAGCTGTATTTAGCCATTCGAGAATAGTATCATACTGTGTAGAATACTTCCATGAGTGACTTATAAGTAATCGATAGTTTTTTAATTCTGGCATAATATCCCTCCTATGTTATTATCCGTAATATTTTTCTACAATAATTATACTACAAAACACCCTAATATCAAAGATATTTCAACTATTACATAAGGAAAAAAGGTTACATTGTAAAAAGCTTATTTTTTCACATATATATTATTTTAACAGGTACAACAATTGTCTTTTTTGCAATCTTCTTCGTTATTACCTTTATTCGTGTAATTAACTAACTCCGTATACCATACTTTACTAAAAAAATCCTATACATAATCGTTTCAATAGCATTTTTTATAATTCTAAATGCGTATTTGTAAACTTCTTACCTCGAAAAAGGAATACCTCTTTTTTCGAGGTATCCCTTAAACATAAGAATTAGTTTGTTGTATCTCCACACTCTATATCAACTACTACTGAAACATTAATATAGTTTTTAATCTCTTTATTTCGGATTTTATCGCCCTCACTTGTAAATACGATATGCTTGAAAAAGTGCCTAAAATTAAGGATTTCTACATAGTTCGTCTTTGTAGCAACACACAAGTCTCGACTGTTGTTTCATTGTCCCAACTCAATTCCTCTATCTCCTTTCCATTAAAATAGACAGGAAATCTGAATTTAATGTGCTTCAAGAAACGGCCATCCGGCTGCTCTTGCTCGTAAATATCTACTCGTTCAATGAAGCTGTTAAGAAATTCTTTCTTTTCTGCATCACTGAACTTATCATACAGTTTATCAAAATACAGAAGAAATTGATAGATATTGTCACCGGAAATTTTCTGCTGTCTCACGTTATAGATTCTGGTTTCTACTTCCTCGATTTCTTCTTCCACAGAATCAATATTGTCATACAGTTTATATAGACGCTCTTCCATATCCTGATACTTACGGTCATAATGCTTGTCTGTTACATCAAGACTGTCCATCTGCTGTCCCAACTTCGACTTCGCACCGTTTAACTGACGGAGTTTTTTGCGAAGCTGTTCCAGTTCTGTTTCCAGCTCATCCGTATCAATTCTTGAACCAATCTTCTGGCGGATCGCCTGTTCAAACTTCGGGTTCGTAACCAACTTTCTGATTACTTCTTCCACGGCAGCATCCACCATTTCCTGTTTCCACTGTCGTTTGTATCCGCATCTGTGACCATTTACTGTAGTACGGTGCTTACAATGGTAATAGTAATAATCCTTATATAAGGTTCCGTCCTTTTTCTTCTTGCGATTTACATTGCCGTACATCGCAGCACCGCACACAGGGCAACGCAAGATACTGGATAATATGTTCTCATGTTCCTGATTGTAAATTTTCTCACTTTTTACACCTGTTTCCTGACGTTTTCTCTGTGCCATCTGCCACATTTCTTCTGGAATAATAGCTTCATGCACACCTTCATAAACCGGATATTCGTCCTGCTTTACGATATGATACTGATTGCGGGTTCCTGCAATTTTCTCATTCTTGCGACGACCATAAGCGAGCTTTCCGCAGTAAACCGGATTGTCCAGAACCAGTTTGATAAAATGTGCCGAGAACATATCCAAGGTATTGTTCTGACGTTTTTTCTTCACATAACCATGTTCATTCAGATAATTTGCTACCGCAGATGCTCCCATGGTTGTATTCACATATTTGTCGTAGATAATGCGAATTACTTCTGCTTCATCTTCTGCAATCAAAAGTTCTCCATTTTCCAGTTTATATCCATAAGGAGCAAAACCACCATTCCATTTGCCTTCACGAGCTTTCTGTCTGCGGCCTTCCATTGTCTGAACAAGGATATTTTCACGCTCAATCTCTGCAACCGCAGATAAAACAGAAATCATCAATTTTCCACTGTCTTTGGAACTGTCAATACCATCTTCCACGCAGATCAGATTTACACCGAAATCCTGCATACGCTGTAGGGAACTAAGTACATCCGCTGCATTTCTGCCAAAACGGGAAAGTTTGAATACAAGAACAAACTCAACTTTATCTTTTCCCGATTCAATATCTTTCAGCATTTGCAAAAACTGCGGACGTCCTTCGATATTCTTACCGGATTTTCCTTCATCAGAGTATTCACCGGCAACTACCATATCCTGAAATTCAGCATATTTTTTCAGCTTGTCTTTCTGTGCATCCAGACTATATCCATCCACCTGCATCGAGGTAGATACTCGTGTATATATGTAACATCTTCTTGTTTTCAATTCCTATCCACCTCCATCTATAGGGTGATATGTAATTGTGCAACAGCCTGTTGCACAATTTATTCCAATTCTCTTTCGATTTCTTCGATAGATGGTAAGCTGCTTTTCAGTTCTTCCGGCAGTGCTTTTACCATCTGATTTTTCCATTCTGCCACACCAATCGGATTCTGGTATCCAGCAAGAGAATACTCAACCACCGTCTGATTTTTACCTTTGACCAAAAGTAAGCCAATAGTCGGATTGTCATTCGGATGGCGCAAAATATCATTCACAACATTTTGGTACATATTAAGCTGGCTGACGAATCCAGGTTCAAAATCACAAGCTTTCTGTTCGATTACCACATAGCAGCAAAGTTTCAAATGATAGAACAACAGGTCCACATTGTTCCGTTTTCGGAATAACATTGATTTTCAGTTTTACAATATATTCAAAATATAAAAAATGGACGTAATGTGAAATTTTAATTCTTGATTTTATATAAGAATTATTCATCTTGACTATTTACTGCTTCAACACGTTTTCTTACATAATCCGTCTGATTTCTAAATGCAAATAAAAACAGAGCACTCAAACATGCTAACGCAATCCATCTCCAATTAGATATGAGCCATCCCCATATAGTTTCTAAATTCATGCATAGATAAATTGTAAATAAAAGAATAGTTCCTGCTAACAAAGTACGAAAATAATTGTTTGTCTCAGACAAAATATCTATCTTCGAATCTTTTTTTACAGCTTTAACATATTCTGGATATGGTGCTTCTACGATAAATTTACTTTTTTTCAAGACTGGCTTTACAACTAATGAACCAATTCGATTAAGAATAAGCCCAATGAAATAATAAATCACAATCTCCTCCACTACGCCTTGGAACGGAATTGCCATTCCAAATATTAAGTCTAATGCAATGCCAAAGAAGGCTCCTGGCAGCAAATTTGTCATTATTTGATATGAATCCAATTTTTCAATAATGCTACTCACACTATTCCTCCTAAATCTGTTGGTAATATAATAGGCGACACTTTGTCAAATGATAGGTTTACGGCCTCCACAAAACCCTTTCGTCTGTTTGCAAACAATTTTCTTTCTGACACGGAAGTCTGAAATCCAAATTTACCGATATCTTCTAATGTTGTAGATTGCCTCAAAATATGTTTATTTTCTACTGACAATGCTTGCTTAGCAAACCATAATTCAGCGTTCTTGTTATGTTTCATCATTTCAGTCAAAGTATCCTTTTCAGAAAAACGATCCCATATACAGGTATTTGCTACGACAAAATCCTTTGCAGCTATTTCTTTTATTGCACACAACCCTTTTACAGCTCCAATGTGGGCTGTAATAAAAACACCATTCAATCCGTCTTTTGATTCGCAGCAGACGAATTGCTTATATATTTTTCCTCCCAACTGAAGGAAAGACCAAGGTGATACTTCTGAATTTGTCACCTTTTGAATATATTCATGTCTTGCCTTCAGTTGATTGGCATCTACTACAATATCAGCACTAAAACCAAGTATCCACTCCACCCAGCTTCACTCCTTGTGTCTTTTTGACAGGAACATTGATTCCACCATTTTTCGGATAGTTTACTACACCATCTTTTGTGTTTAATGCAGGATCATAAAGTTCGTCTTTCATGTACTCAACCAATTTGTCCGAACCTCCACTTGTTGGTCCTGAACCAGTATTGTCAGAAATAAGGTATGTCTTGCTATAAGAATCTGTTAATTCCTCAAAAATCTCTTGAGCATTGTCTAACTTCCCATGATGTGGCAATTGGATAACCCCATATACATTTAAATTATGCAAAAATGCAGGCGTTGCATCTCCACATAATAAAACCGACTTTTCATCATCAACCTTACATTTCAACTGGACACTTGCTGCATTCATTACAGTCTCGCCTTCATATTTCGTTACTTTGTCATCTTCGACAGCTTGTGCTACTACATTAACAAATTCATCTTCTGTTGGACCTACGATACTTCCAGATGCAACTTTCGTATTAACCGCCGCATCTTTAACCGTAAAATTATATTCTTGCGCTTTTTCAACAATTTCTTTGATATGGTCAAATGTTTTAAGAATACGCTCTTTCGTTCCCTTCAGAGTTCTTCTATCATCATCCAGAATATCCAGCACTTTTTTAGCACTTTTAAGATACAAAGAAGAATACACCGTCACATCATATCCCTCATCATACAAACTATCAAACAAGGTTATGACTCCTTTTGTATGATCTTCATCATTGTGAGATATTACAACATGTACCTCTGAAATCAATGAGTTATTCTTCAAAAAATTTTCTACTTCTTCTGCATGTCTCTCATGTCCACAGTCATACACGATTAGCGTAGTTGCATCATACAATAAAATACAATCGCCAAATCTCGTATCTGTATCCCCATCGTAATGACTTAATGCTTTTAATTTCATCCTTTACTCCTTCCTGTGGCTTAATTATCCACACTTTCTCACTTTTTATCAGCATTCTTTATCTTCGGCTGCTAATCCAAGGTTAAAAAAACCTTTACATTCACAGTACTTCTGACTTTTTGATATGCAGAAGACTTTGTTTCCGTCCCCTGCATATACATTACCTGTAATTTTACAGAACTTTTACTCTTCTAAGGAGTCATTAATATCCTTTATCCATGCATCATCTTTCATAGAAAAGCATTCTATAAAATGACCGAAATTACTACTTCCTTTTATTGTATCATCAGACGGTAATTTCTTGATGCGTTCTTTCATTTCCAGATAATTCTCTTTTGTAATTCCAGAAAACAATTCCTGTCTTTGATCTTCTCTTCCTTTGTAATTTTCTACTCCAGTTAATTCAAAAATAATTGGAGCATTTTTCTTTTTCTGATGTGATTTCAGCATAATTTCATCCCAATGTTCAATAATAATTTGCATTGTACATGGATTTCCATAAATCACAACTTTGTCAGCAGCATTCTCAACTCCATGAAACTCGTTGATCTTTCTTTTAATATCAACATATTGCTCATAAGGTTTTCTATCGGTGTCACAAAAAACCAGTACTACATCATAAGAACCATTCTGATACTTATCTTGATATCGTGCTGGAATATTTCCATTACCTTCTGCATTCTCCAACGTAAACTTATAATTCTCGTTCCACACATCTAATGATATCAGCTTATCAAGATATTCATATTCTTCATCGCCCTCACATATAATGCATACTTTACTACCAGAAAAAATCCAAGGAAGTTTATTTGCCATCCGCAAGTACCTCCTTTTTATTTCCTTTAATACTTAGCAAAGAACGAATCAGTTCTGGATCAGGTAAAGCACCTAATACACCTTTTCTGTATTTCTCCATAATATCCGTCGTATCACGAACTCCTTGCTGTGCTGTAAATTCTGCTAAAGAATATAAATACACACCATCCTGATCTTTATGAACAAACCAAATTTGTTCTTTACGGAACATTTTTTTGCAGTCCATAAGATTTATATCATGAACTGTAAAAATCAGCTGTGAGTTAGAATTCAATTCGTTATTGAACATAGCAACAATGGCTCTCGTCAATTTAAAATGAATACTACTATCCAATTCATCAACGACAAGAATTCTACCATTTTCCAATCCTTCAATAATATAACTTGCAAGTGCTGCAATTTTCTTAGTACCTGTAGAATCAAACAAAATACTCGGCACTGGAATTCCTTTATATACAGACACTAATCTAATTTGATCTATAATCTGTTCAGGTATATTAAGTGCTTTCTCCTCAGGTCTTTCATCTACATTTTCAACTTTGACATGGATTTTATCCATATCTACATACGCATAATCATCCATATAAAGATCTGCATTTTTAATAAACTCAACAACTTTTTTCTGCAAGTCATTTTTGTTCTTCATTAAATTAATTGTTCTTTCCATTGGAATATTGTTCATATCAACAATATCAACCTTAGATGCAAATCGCACAATGAGTTCTTTCATTTCTGCTAAATACTTAAACTTACTTGTATCAACCAAATATACTAACAAATTGCTTTGAGAAACCAACGGAATCATTTTTGTAAGTTCTTCATCTTCATATTGATATTTTGATTTAACGCTATCCTTCAGCAACCAAACAACTTCTTTTTCGTTGCCATATTGATCTTTTAAAATTTCTTTAAACTCCTCATATGGATACTCTTTCTTCATTGTATCGTACCAAAAATCATACGAAAACTCTCTGCCATCCACCAAAAAAGAAATTCCCATTTGACAGATTGAACTCTTCGTAAAAATATTGGATTTTATTGCTGGATTCTGATTCAAAAAAACATTTACAATACTACGTATACATTTAACCAGGCAAGTCTTTCCGGCATTATTTGGTCCATAAATCCCTGCCGTTTTCAAAATATTAAAATTATTCTCTTTATGCACATTAGATGCAAACTTTTTGTTTCTCATATCCGCCTTCATCGAGAACACTATAGGGTCCGAAAAAGAAAAACAATTATTCACTCTTACTTCTATTATCATACCTTCATACCTCCAACAGAAATCTTTTCTGTTATATCTGTATCTATAATATATCACAGTTATATTTTTTATGCAATAATTTTTCACAAAAAATTATATAGAATGCATTCGTCCTGTATACTCATCAAGCTGCCTGCACATAATTAGTCGTTTCGCTCCAATAAAAAATGGATCCCGACACCGACACCCATTTACGCTGACTTTGATTCATCTGTTTTTGTTTCTGCCCCTTCATCAGTTTCTTCTTTGATTTCATCGAGGAGCTCTTGTCCGTACTTCTCTATCATACGAGCCAGAAAATCTACACAACGCTCAAATGCTATATTCTGTTCCATGAGCCCCTCCTTTCAAATCACTTTCCTCTGCTCTTTCGTTGACTTGAAAGCCGTGCTATAATATCTAGTAGAACGCTTTCATCAACCTACGTTCATTTTAGGATAAATAACCTTAAACTTCATTGAGCATGGATTGAGCGAAAATTGACTACTTTTTAGAAGGAGGACTGGTTATGGAATATTTAGATTTCAGTTCAGTCATTACCACAATTCGTAAATATATTAGTGATGCTCATAGCATGAATCAGATTGATATGATGTACCAGTTGTTTGTCGGCTTTTTAAGTTCAGACGAATCACTGGATTTTGATTTTGATAATGGTCTGGTCTGCCGTTGGTTCAATGGACAAGCAAAAATCAGTCCTCGTATCACCAAATATTATATGGATAATCATAATCGAAACCGACTCGCTGCTGATATGCACAGAAACGTACTGTCGATAATGTATGACAGTGCTATGGCAGTGCAGGAAGTCTATAATATTCTGGTACAGGATACGACTATCTCAGATAAAGCCAAGGAACTACTTCTTCTAAACTATCCTTGTGAAACAAAAATGGACGAAGCTGTATTTCTGACTTCTGCGTTATGCTTTGGTATGGAACGTACCTTTGTAAAACGAGATACAAATACCAAGAACCTGTTATCTGCCGGAAATCTTTCTCCAGTTGTGAAAGACTTTATATATGATGGCGGTACACCAAGACCTTGCCGTCATTTCTGCGGACGAGATAACGAGCTTACCACACTGCATCAGTTACTGTGCGACCACGGAAAAGTTTTTCTTCAGGGCATTGCCGGTATTGGTAAAAGTGAATTAGCAAAATCCTATGCGAAGCAACACAATAAAAAATATACAAATATCCTTTACCTTGCCTACACTGGTGATTTGAAACAAGATATTTCTGATATGGATTTTGCGGACGATCTTCCAGATGACGATAACGAAGAACGCTTCCGTAAACACAACCGTTTTCTGCGTACATTAAAAGAGGATACCTTATTTATCATTGATAATTTTAATACTACAGCAACACAAGATGGTTTACTGCCGGTCATTATGAAATATCGCTGCCACATCCTGTTCACAACCCGAAGCAGATTTGACAACTATACTTCCATGAATTTGGAAGAAATCGCTGATACAGAAGCTCTGATCAAGTTGATGGGATGTTTCTATTCCGATGCTGAAAAGAATCGTCCGATTTTAGAGCAAATCATCCAGACGGTACATAGTCATACTTTGGCGGTAGAAATGTCGGCTCGTCTGCTGGAAAGCGGAATTATGGAGCCAATGCTCCTGTTAAAGAAGCTGAAACAAGAAAAAGCCGCCCTGGATGCTACCGATACCATCGGCATTTCCAAAGACGGTAAAAATCACAAGGCTACCTATTATGACCACATTCATACCTTGTTTTCTCTGTATCAGCTTTCTGAAGATGAAATAGATATTATGAGAAACCTTGCATTGATACCATTGTCCGGTATTCAAAACAGACTGTTTGCGAACTGGCTGAGACTTCATGATATGAATACGGTCAATGTTCTGATAGAAAAAGGGTTCATAAAGGCGATGGAAGGTCGAACACTTGCCCTTCATCCAATGATGCAGGAAGTGACAGCAGAAGAAACAAAACCATCAATACAGAATTGCCGTACCTTATTGAATAGTTTACAGCAAATCTGCTTGCGTCATGGAGAAGAAGTTAGCTATTATAAGCAGTTGTTCCAGACCATCGAATCTATGATAAAGCAGATTGAAAATAATGATATGCCGGTATATCTTCGTTTCTTGGAAGATGTGTTCCCGTATATGGAGAATTATCGTTATTATCAGGGAATGGAATTGGTTATTGATACACTGGCAAGTCTGCTGAAAGATGCTGCGGTTGGTTCTGTAGCTGACCAAGCACTACTTCTTAGCTATCAGGCTGCTTATGAGAAGAAACCGGATAAAGCGATCAAGATGCAGAAAAATGCTATTGCCATGATTACGAAAGTTACACCAGATAATGCCCTTATGGTTTCCAACCTCTACGCCAATCTTGGCGGTATGTATAGGATGAACGGCATACTGGAACTTGCCAAACAGAACATGGAACAGGCAATCAGAATTATTGATGAATATGGTCTGGCTCATTACCATGACAGCATTGTGCAGATTACAAACTATGCCGTACTGCTGACCGATATGGGACAACCAGATGTTGGACTATCTGCGTTGCGTAAACTCTGTCGTGTAATCCGAGAATACAATTCTGATACTGGTCTGGATTATGCCAGCGTTCAGGAAGCTATGGGCAGCATCTGCCTGACTATGGGAGAAATCCAGCAGGCAACTTCTCACTTCCGGAAAGCTATGGAAATTTACGAAACAGTATTTGAGTATGAACCGGATATGATTGAAGCAAAGAAACAGGAACTGCTTGGAACGTATGCACAGGCGGGATTGTATCTTGGAAAGAAAATGCTTGAATAGAACGAAAATTAGAGTTTTATGCAGACCATAATTGAATAAAGTCTTACATAGCAGTCATGCACTACGGTGTGTGGCTGCTTTTCTATTTTGCTCAATTTCCGCTCAATCCACGCTCAATGAGTTTTGCGCCCTCTTTCAGTAGAATGAAATTGCAATGAAAACAGCACCAAATCCCCAAACCCGGTGCTACTTCAAAGCAAATCTACTGAAAGGGGGCATTTTTTTATGAACACAAACAAGCACAAGGAGGTACAGAGCAAATGAGAGAACTGAATAACATCAAAATCATTGCCGTGGATCATGGTTACGGCAACATCAAGACTGCGAACACAGTTACCCCTACCGGAGTGACAGCATATGAAACCGAGCCGATCTTCTTCGGAAACATTCTGGAGTATGGTGGTATCTATTACCGCATCGGGGAAGGTCATAAGGAATTTATCGCAGACAAGGCTATGGATGAGGACTACTACATTCTGACCCTTATGGCGGTTGCCAGAGAACTGAATGTATATGGCATCCGTGAAGCCGATGTTCATCTGGCTGCCGGTCTGCCACTGACCTGGATCCGCAAACAGCGTGAAGATTTCCGAAGCTACCTGCTTCGTAATAAGGAAGTGGATTTCCGTTTCAACGGCAAGGACTATCACATCCGTTTCGTTGGATGCAGTCTGTTGCCACAAGGTTATCCTGCTATCGTCAGCCGTCTGGGTGATTTCAAAGGAACCAATCTTCTGGCAGACATTGGAAATGGCACCATGAACATTTTGTATATCAACAACAAAAGGGCGATGGAAAGTCGCTGTTGGACAGAAAAGTTCGGTGTCAACCAGTGCACGATTGCCGCCAAGAATGCGGTACTGGACAGCTTCGGGGTAAAAATCGAAGAATCCACCATTGAGCAGGTGCTTCGTTTCGGAACGGCTGACATCAGCAAGCCGTATCTGGATTGTATTACTTCCGTAGCTAAGCGATATGTGGCAGATATTTTCGCAACGCTCAGACGCTATGAATACAATCCGAATCTGATGCGACTGTATATCGTGGGTGGTGGCGGCTGTCTGGTCAAGCACTTCGGACAGTACGATGAAAGCCGAGTGACTGTTCTGGATGACATTTGTGCGACAGCCAAAGGTTATGAATATCTCACCTTTGCCAGCCTTCGCAGGAAGGAGTAAGCCATGAGCGAGAATATCCGCAGCACAAACCTTCGCTTCAATTTAGAAAAAGATACGCAGATGCGAGCGTGGCAGTATCTTCAGACCATGGACAAGCAGCACTTCAAGTCTTATAGCAATGTGATCGCCTTGGCGCTGGTGGAATACTTTGACCGCTATTACCGCAGCCAGGATGATCCATATCTGGAAACCAGAGAACGTGAGGAACGATTTGTAAATCAGATTGTTTCCTCAGTGGAAAGCGTCATGGAGAAAACACTTCCGGTCTTTCTGGCAGGTTGTATGGCTGGACTGTCGCAAGTACCTCATACCACGACTCCGGTTATTCAGCAGGAACCGGATGCAGAACTGGATTGGGATTTCCTTGGAGAATAATTCTTCTCCAAGCTAATCTCACAGGAGGGAGGTGAACACATGACACAATTTCTGACACAGGATAGCCTGATACCGCCCTATATGGCATTCCCAAGATTTTTACTGGATAAGGATGGACTGAGCGAAACTGCCAAAATCCTGTACACTATTTTGCTCGACCGAGCAAGGCTGTCACAGAAAAATGATGGGTGGACAGATGAACAAGGTTATGTGTTCATTCTCTTTCCCATCAAGAATCTGGCAGAAGCCATGCACAAAAGCGAAATGTCCATTAAAACTGCGCTGACAGCTCTGGAAAAAGAAACTCTGATTGTCCGAAAACGTCAGGGCGCAGGTTTTCCAAACAGAATCTATGTCAAATATCCACCAGAGTATCTGACACAGACGGACAGAACTCTTTCCGTAAGACAGACGGAAAACTATCCTATAGATGGAAAGAAAACTTTCTCTGAGACAGACAGAAAACTGTCCAGTAGTAATAAAGAGAAGAACAATATTAAAAGAACAAATTCAGAGAGTAAGGATAATCGTACCGCCTATGGTTTCTATCAAAATGTTTTCCTGACCACGGAAGAACTGTCATCTTTACAAAGCGAAGTACCACACTATCAGGAATACATTGAAAAGCTGTCCAGATATATGGCGTCCAGCGGAAAGCAATATGCCAATCATGCAGCTACCATACGGAGCTGGGCATCGCAAGACCATCCTGCTCCTGCCAAAAGAACCTATGAATGTAAGGAGGACGAAAGCCTATGAAACCAATAGCAAATGCAGTGGACGATTTGTTTCAGCCGAGAGAGCTTGCAGAGGATGAATACCTGAATGAAGCTGACGGACTGATCTATTGTTCCAAATGCCACACACCCAGGCAGCACCGAATTGAACTGAAGGAACGAGTATTCCTCCCTACGGTTCGCTGTCGTTGTCAGCAGGAAGAATACGACAAGGAAGAAGCGGAACGTAAGCATCAGGAATTTCTTTTGCAGGTGTCTCGACTGAAAGCCAATGGATTGCAGGATAAATCCCTGCATGATTATAACTTTGCCAATGATAAAGGCTACAATCCGGAAATGCAGAAAGCCCATGATTATGTGGCACATTGGGAGGAAATGAAAGCTAACTCGTTAGGACTGCTTCTCTGGGGAGATGTGGGAACTGGCAAATCCTTTTTCGCCGGATGCATTGCAAATGCCCTGTTAGACAAAGGTGTTCCGGTTCTGATGACCAACTTTTCCAGAATACTGAATACGCTGACCGGAATGTATTCCGATGATAGAAACCAGTTCATTGACAGCTTTAATAAATACAGTCTGCTGATTATTGATGATCTGGGAATTGAGCGAAGTTCCGAATTTGCTTTGGAGCAGGTATTTAATGTGATTGACTGCCGATACCGAAGCAAGAAGCCGCTGATTGTAACCACCAATCTAACTTTGGATGAGTTGAAACATCCGAAAAATCTGGCAAGAGCCAGAATTTATGACCGAGTATTGGAGCGTTGTGTTCCTCTGAAAATCAACAATCAGAATATTCGAGAACTGAATGCAGCTGCCAATATGCAGGAAGCACGAAAAATATTAAATTCCGGTACTTAATTTCACAGCCAATGGTGCTGAACAATTCGCCTGTCAGTACACAGAAAGTCTATAGCTTGCAAAGCGAATTCTATTTGCACCATTTACACTGGATTACAGTACCACCCAGATACCAGAAAGGAGATTTTATGGCAAATAACAGACCTATGACCGAAGATGAAAAGAAATTATTGCAGGCACAGCACAGAATGGAAGCGATCGAAGCTCGCAACCGTCAGAAAGAGCGAAAAGCAAGAACCAGACGATTGATCCAGATGGGAGCCGTATTGGAAAGCGTGTTCCCGGAAGTTCAGACTATGGAGCTTGATGATGTGAAGATGGAACTGAAAAGACGATTGAATACGGAAGAACGATTGAAGGCATAAGCCTTGGCAGCTTTGCTGCTATCCCGAAGGGCGCACTTACTCACCACCCATAAAATGGGCGGTGGTATCCCCTTTCGGGGTCGTGCGCTCTGCGAGGCTTTGCGGCTCCGTTGGAGCCTTATGTACAATGCCACACTTTTTCAAATTGCTGTCATTGTCCACGCAGTTTCCACAAGTACAATCGCTACAGCGTTTGTAAGTAGGGGTACAATTTGTACCCTACCTTGTGTTAACTGCCTGCGAAAACCTGCCACCGGCAGCTTTATCGCAGAGATAGGTGCAGCATCTGACCGCACCTATTTTCTTTTTCGCAAAAAGAAACAAAAATGTGCTACGGCACAGGAAGGAGGAAAATAGTGAACTATTTCCATTTGGAAGCTAAAGTTGTTAGTCGTGGTGCAGGCCGTTCCGTCATAGCGGCTGCTGCTTACGCATCCTGCTCCCGACTCTACAACGATTACGATGGACTGACCCACGATTACACCCGAAAGCAAGGCTGTCTGTATAGCGAAGTCTTTCTGCCGCAATATGCACCGGAAGAATGGAAAGACAGACAGGTGCTATGGGAAGCCGTTGAATCTGTAGAAAAAACAAAGGACAGCCGACTGGCAAGAGAGCTTGTAGTGGCTCTGCCATCGGAACTATCCTTGGATGACTGGAAAGGTATGTTGGAGCGTTTTATCCGAGAACAGGGAACGGATCTTGGTATGTGTGCAGATGTGAACATTCATGACCCATACCCTCTGGGGCATAATCCACACAGCCATATTCTTTTCACGATGCGCCCCTTGGATGAGCATGGCAAATGGCAGGCAAAGACCCAGAAAGAATATCTCTGCAAGCGTGGCGAAGAAGAATGTGGCTTTACCGCTGACGAGTTCAAAGTTGCCAAGACACAGGGCTGGGAGAAACAATATATGTATCAGTTCGGGGAGAAAAAGGAGTATTTAACCCCATCTGAAGCTGAGAAAATTGAGGGATGTATCAGGACGTCAAAGACACCTAAAAGCACCCGCTATGGGAGACAAAACCCACTTACGGAACTTTGGAACAGCGGAGAACAGATATTTGCATGGCGCAAGAGCTGGGAAATGATTATCAATGAAGAACAGGAACGCCATGGTATTGCCGACCGTGTAGACTACCGCAGTCATGCCGCCAGAGGATTGACCGAACAGCCGACCATACACGAAGGATACCACGCAAGAAAACTGGAATCCATGGGAATTGTTTCTGACCGTTGTGAACTGAATCGCCAGATCAGGGAAGATAACAAACTCCTGCGTGAACTGAAAAAACAGGTGCAGAAGTTGATGAAAGCTGTCAAAGAGAACATTCCTGCCATCGCTTCTGCATTGGAAACTCTGCGAGACCACATGGTTCTGATTCAGTATCAGTTGATTGTGAATACTTCTCAGCAGGAAGCGGTGACTTTCCAGAAAAATCTTTTGGCTGATATATTGGCTGAATACAAAAATGTGAAATCTGAAATCAAAGCCAAAACTGCTGAGAAAAAAGAACTGATTGCAGAACAGAAAAACTGCGGTATCCACTTTATCCGTGCAAGTAAGCTGGGAGAACAGATAGCCACACTGACAGAAGATATAGAAGAACTGAAATTCCAGAAAGCGCAGTTGCTGTCTCGATTGAATTGCCAGGACAATGGTGTTGCATCCCAAGATAAAAAAGTAAAAGAGATGAATACTTTTCTTGAAAAACTGGAACAGCAGCATATTACCCTTTCCACACAAAAAGAAAAAGACAAAGCTCAGTTCCTTGAAATCAGAGAAAGTATTACACCTGAAAATCACGATGTCCTTATGGCAGAACGTGAAGCAATCCGTCCGGATGGCAAGATTGGTCTGGTTCAGAAACTTTACGCAGTTTACAAGGAAAAATATCGGTCTGAAACATTCGATGAAGCCAATAGACAGGTAGATGCTGAATTACAGGAAGAACCGATGATTAAGAAAAAGCGTTCTATCAGCGAGCAATTGAAAACACCGAAACAGGAAACACAGCAGCCAAAGAAACAAAAGAAGAAAGAGTACGAACGATAAACCAAATTGGTAGTGATTATTCCGATAAAAATGTCATTGCTTTCATATATAACAATAGAGCTATCATCGTAGATAATATTGGAGGACTATAAATCTCTGCATTTACAAGCGGGACAAAGCAAATTCGCTTTGTCCCTCCTATTTATTATTAGAAAAGAAAAAGCAAAGCTCCTATTACTATGCCAGCACATCCTAATATTCCGCCAAAGAAAGAAGATTAATATGTAATGCCGCCCATTTTATCTATTACAACTTCAAAAAGGATATATGCAAATAGTGGAATTAACATCACTTGCATACCAAGCATAGATAATAATTTATCGCCAAAACCCCATGTGGAATAATTTTCAGCCAAGTGGCTCAATAAGAAAAGAAAATATTCAGCTGCAATAATTGAACGCAATGTGTTCCACCCTGCAAACCAATATATTAAACCCTTAGAATGTTTTTTAATAAGTGGTAAGACCTCAATCAAAATTATTAACAAAAAGAAAGCGTATATTCCGGCTCTTATTATGAACCAATTCTGTGTAATCCATAGTGTTGCACTGAGAGCAAGGGAATCAGCGCACAAGGATAGTACAAAAAACAAAATGAAAACTAATTCAAAAGATATGATTATGAGATTTTTACCACCACCTTTTAGCTAATCATTATTATCTAATAATGGTGTTTTTAGATTGCTGTTTAAAAGAATATCACTATTAAACAAAATTTTACTTAAACTGAAAACAAGTTGTGCTTGCTTTCGTAATCCCATTTCTCGAAACGTTCGTGACATTGAAATAATGGATTTTATTTTTGCTTTATCAAAATCTTCTAACGTTTTGGCATCTGAGGAAGTAACGATATCATAAATGCTTTCTATCAATTCCTCACGCTCATCTACGGACATTGCTTTAATCCAAGAGTTAATAATTTTTTCGAATTGTTTTCCAGAAAGAGTTCTGGAATCATCATATATAAACTGTTTACCTGAAATCAACCACGAAAATGGATTATGTTGCAAAAGAGATGGACTGGAACTACGTATGATTGTATAAGAATCATGCTCCATTAAAACGCCTACGATAGACGATTCAGGTACAAAAGAAGATATTTTTTCTCTAATCTCAAGATAAATTGATGCATTCAAAAAACTTTCATTAAATCCAGGGGCGTCATTACTATTGCTAACTTCCCAAGATTTTCCTACTCAACGCCATCATAAGTTATTTGACAGCGTTGAGTTTCTTTTGTTACTTGCTTTCTAAAAATGCTAAAATTTCCACCCTCGTTTTTGAACTGTTCATTATGGCTTGTAATAATTCCTGATTTTCCAGTGCCTTTTTTTCTTCATATAGCTGATCTAATTCTGCTGATATATTATCGCATCGTTCTTTCAATTTACGAAGCTTTTCCTCATTTTCAGCGATCTTCAAATCAATCGTCTTCATATTCTTGATTCGTGCCATTTTCATCCTCCTCCGTCTCCGGGGCAAAAGCATTTTCTAATTCTTTTCCTACAAGAACTGCTTTCGCAAGTATCGTCCCCTCTTCAATTCCAAATGCTCCTAAGATTGTTTTTTGTGTTGCGGTAATTGCATGATCCACTTTATAATGTCCACCCGGTTGACGGATTAATTCTATTTTTTCTAATTCTCTTAATGCTGCCGGAACGGTCATATAATTAGGTCTTTTGGCCATTTCAGCCATGCGTTTTTTTAACATGGTATATATTTTACTGCGTATAATAAGTGCAATAAACTCAATGAAAATTTTGGATTCCAATGCTTCATTTCCATATACTCTGAGTGAGCGGTTACCTAAAAATGATTTGTCACTACAGAAGAGTTTTTCTGATGAATCTCTATTTTTATATAGCAGCAGTGCATCTTCTGCTGACATCCTTTCAGAAGTTACAATTGCAAAATAGCCACATAACTCCAATTCTTTTTCAATGACAGCTTCACGTTCTTTGTAACCATAAAATTTTCGGACACCATTTTTTTCATGGTAAGTCAAATCATAATAATGCTCATATAACTTCCCAAATTCTATGTTTCGCCCTTTTCCTTTATCCATTATTTCGGCCATTCGTAGGAGAAGATTTTCTAACTGTGTTCGTTCTGCATTCGCTCGACTGGATTTGTAATACAGGTGGAAATATCGATCTGTATCATCGTCTGTATAAAGCTTTTCTCTTACTGTCATCCCATATGTCCGATACTGTGTGATTGCACAGGCGCGTTTGGTTTCAAACTCCCCTTGAACAAAATCGCTGCGCGATGGCCTGCCAAGGCTGTGGCATAGCGATTTTCTGTTTTCTATAATAAAAAACAGTGGAAAGCAAGTCCTAAAAGTAGTATTGTTAAATCACCACAAAATAACAATCAAACAGGATCGACCTTCCCACTGCCTATGAAAAGAATACCACCCTTCCGCTTGGTTGGCAAGCGGTTTTATGACCCAAATGCACCTCCGTGTAAAGCAGTGTTTTGATTACTACTGATTTTACATGGAGGATTTTATTATGTATGAAAAATATTTAGAACAGCTTGAGGA
>JABLTT010024518.1_pt1 | contig 20477 bp, 27 predicted proteins | sample 7160061 | NCBI WGS metagenome assembly JABLTT01 (sample SAMN14651232, study PRJNA627086) | human gut metagenome | isolation source: feces | host: Homo sapiens
CGGTTATCCGGTAGTAGGCTTAAAGGCAACGCTGTTAGACGGTTCCTATCATCCGGTGGATTCCTCCGAGATGGCATTTAAGATGGCTACGATTCTGGCCTTCAAGCAGGGCTTTGTGGACGCTAATCCGGTTCTTCTGGAACCGATTGCTTCTCTGAAGGTAACTGTTCCGGATCGCTTTACCGGCGATGTTATGGGTGACTTAAACCGCAGAAGAGGCCGTGTCCTTGGCATGGAATCCGATCACCACGGCAAACAGGTCATTGAGGCAGATATCCCAATGTCCGAGCTGTTTGGCTACAACACCGATCTCCGTTCCATGACCGGCGGTCTGGGAGACTACTCCTATGAATTCAGCCGCTATGAGCAGGCTCCCGGCGATGTTCAGAAGCGTGAAATCGAAGCAAGAGCAGCAGCAAAGGAAGATTAAGATCATACATACAGCCAGTTCAGCCTGAGTTTCGTGCGGAACTGGTCTGTTTTTTAAAGATGTTGCATATATCACAGAAAAGGACAGATACTTGTGGTATGATATTGTCAGGTTAGGAAAGGAGATTTTAATTTATGAAGAAATATGTATGTGATCCCTGCGGTTATATTTATGATCCTGAGTTAGGTGATCCGGACAGCGGAATTGCTCCGGGAACAGCATTTGAGGATATCCCGGAGGATTGGGTATGTCCGATCTGCGGAGTGGGCAAGGATCTGTTTTCTGTAGTTGAAGAATAAGATTGTTTTGATCTCTGAATAAAAGACAGCGTCTGAAGAACGTATTTTCAGGCGCTGTCTTTATTTTGGTGGAAAATGGTTATACCAGGAGCCGGACGGATTTGCGGTCGATTTCCACCAGCTTTTCATTCTTCATTTTTTTCAGTTCCCGCGTCATGGCGCTGCGGTCAATGGAAAGATAGTCAGCCAGATCCACCATGGTAAAGGGCAGCTGGAAGGTGGAAGAGCCAAAATGGACGGCCTGTTGGGAAAAAAAGCACATGAGCTTGTCGCGGATGGTACGTTGGGAAAGAACCTCTACCCTGCGGCTTAAATCCTGTGCACGGCCGGAAAGCAGATCCAACAGGTTTCTGGTGAGCTGATGGTGGAAGGGACAGGCATTGGAGCAGGAGGCGCTGATGCGGTCGTATTTGAGAAAGAGGACTTCACACTCCGTATCGCAGATTACATTTACGCCGGTCTGGTCGCTGCTCCCATAGGAGAGCATGGAACCGAAGATACTCTGGGGACCCAACCGTTCCAGAATCGTTCTGGCACCATTGTATTCGAAACGTACTACAGAAGCTCTTCCCCGGCCCATAATGCCGATTTCCTGGGAGTCTGAATCATAGCAGCAGATGGTTTCATCTGAATGGAAGGTTTTTGTCCGGCCTCCCATGCAGGAGATCAGATGTCTGTATTCCTCCAGGGAGATATTTTTAAATAGATTTTTCTGAAAAAAGTCTGTCATGTGCGAATCCTTTCCTTTGGTGGTTTGGATGTGATCTGTTGTTATTATAAAATATAAGTGTTGCATTTGCAACGGAAAATAAGGCCTTGTAAAGAAATTTGTAAGGAAAATTCCCTTTGCTTTTATGCATATTTCCTGTATGTTATAACTATAGAAACGATTGATAAAGGAGAAATGTACAATGAAAGAGGAATGTCTGATCTGCCGGAAGCCATTAGAATACCTGGAGGAGGATGTTTTGATGGAATGTGCAGTCTGCCATAAAAAAGAAAACAGTAAAACACGCTGTATTCAGGGACATTATGTGTGCAGCGACTGCCACACTCAGGGGATGGACAGTATAATCGGGCTGTGCCTGCATGAACACAGCAAAAATCCCATTGAGATTATTGACGAAATGATGGTGATGCCTTTTTGCCATATGCATGGACCGGAGCACCATGTAATGGTTGGGGCTGCGCTGCTTACTGCCTATCATAATGCAGGAGGAAAGGTGGAGCTTGAGAAGGCTCTGCCGGAGATGTACCGCCGTGGAAAGGAGGTTCCCGGGGGAGCCTGTGGTTTTTGGGGAGCCTGCGGCGCAGGGATCAGTACGGGGATGTATCTGTCTATTATTACAAAGTCTACTCCTCTGGCAGAAAAGGAATGGGGCCTATCCAATCAGATGACAGCAAGGGCGCTCCAGAAGATTGGTGAAGCGGGAGGCCCACGCTGCTGTAAACGGGATTCTTACCTGTCAATCATAGAGGCAGTAAAGTTCACTGAAGAAAAGCTTGGAGTCCATATGGAAATAAAAGAGTTTTTCTGTACGCGTTCTGACCGGAACAATCAATGTATTCAGAAAGCTTGTCCATTTTATAAGGCCGGGAGATAATTATTTTAAAGAGGCGGAGGTGTGCTGTTATGGGAAAATTAAAAAAATATGGAAACAGTATTTGGAGAGTTCCGCTGATTGCAGTAGTTGCAGGCTTTCTCTATGCCCCAATTTATACAAGAATTGTGCTTGGTTTTGGCATAACCCAACCGGGAGTGATTGACAAAAGGGTATCGCTGTTTACAGGCGCAGGAATTACTATGGCAGTTTTGATACTGGGCGGAATGCTTCTTCTCCGGGGACTGTCAAAAAAGGAGATATTTATTTCTGCATTTGTGCTTTCTGCCTATGGAATACTTCTGCTTCTGGTTCAATCACTCCTCGGTGTGGTAACGGGACCTGGAGCTATTGTGTTTATGTACCTGTGGAAGCCACTGGAATGGACAGGCTTTTTCGTGGATTTTTCTTTCTATTTGAGGGAACGCTTTGGTTTTTCCCTCTTGTTGATCGGATGGCTGAGATGCTTAGTTCCGTTTCTGTTTGTGTTATTTGGGCGTAAGACACATGCATGAAAATAAGAAAGAGGAATGATGAGGGGGTTATGAAAAAATCACTATCAGAAATGACATTAAATGAATTGTGGGGATTGTTTCCGATCATTCTTACAGGTGCCCAATACACGGATCAGCCATGTGGGAAGCACTGCGGTTCCCGGTATCTGGGCAAAACCCATTATTGATATTTTGGTGGAAATACCGAAATCAGCTTCTATGGAATATGTAAAAGAAGGGTTAACCAGTCATGGCTATATCTGTATGTCGGAATCAAATAACAGAAAATCGTTTAATAAAGGCTATACGGAGGATGGATTTGCGGAAAAGGTATTTCATTTACATTTGAGGTATTATGGGGATAATGATGAGCTGTATTTTCGGGACTATTTGAAGGAGAACCCTGCTGCAGCTAAAGAGTACGAGGCGTTAAAGCTGTCATTGTGGAAGAAATACGAACACAACAGGGATGCGTATACAGATGCCAAGAGCGAATTTGTTAAGGATTGCACGGAGAAAGCCAAATTAGATTACAGGGGATGTGAATAGGATGAAGGCTTATACAAGAATATGGGGGTTCATAGCCGCTTTTTTTCTGGTTTTAGGCGGTTGTGGGGAAGAGAAACAAAAATCTCTGACCGTATACTCTTTCAGCGGAGAAAATGAAACAATTGCAGTTTCCAATGGCGTCATTATTTTAAACGGTACAGAAGAAATATTCAGCGGCGGTGATTTAAAGGTGACGGGAGAGGGCTTCACCGATATTACCTTTTATTCTTCCAGCTTTTATATTATGTCAGGAGATGAAAAGAATAGGATTCTCTCCGGTGCAGTGGAAGATATAACCGGCGGTACGGTTCTTGTTTCGGGTGATTTGGGGAAATGCTCCGGAGCAAGTGTACTTAAAAGAATTAAGCCGGATGGTGACGATGCATGGAAAAATAACTTTTATTTCGAGTTTACAACAAGAGATAAGGCGGGAGAAGAAACGGTATATCAGCTGCAGATGCGTGTAAAGGAAGTAACAAAAAACACATTGGGGAAACAGGTATGATAGAGGTATTATTTGGAGAGAGTGAAGCGGCTTCCATGAAAGCCGCAAAGAACAGGGAGGTAATCTGTCTTGGCTTTATGCTGGATATCGGCAGCATCAAAGAATCTGTGGACAGTCAGTATCGGAAAAGCCTGATAGCTTCCATGAACGCCGGGGATTGTTCCGACGAACTGCTGCGCCTGAAAACATATCTGGAGGAGGGAGAAACAATCCGGATATGGTACAGTGACGCGCCGTATTCCAGATGTGGTTTTTACAGCCTGTGCCGGATGCTGCAAAACTGCGAAAATGAGGTTTATGCTATAAAGCTTCCGGAGCATGTGGTAAGAAAAAGGAGCATCATTTCCTATAGAAACTGGGGCGAGGTTTCAACGGAGGAGTTTGCCGGTTTTCTCTCTCAGGAGAGAAGATTGACGAAGGAGGAGATAAGGATGTATGCGTTTCTGTGGACCGAACTGACAGAAGACAACAGTCCTCTCAGAGCAGTGATAAACGGCAGGATTATGGGCGTTCCGGCAGATTTTTATGATTTTCTGATATGGAAAAGACTTAGCTGCAGGCCGGTCAAGGAGGCAAGGCTGATCGGCGATATTCTCGGTCGTTTCCGGCCCGGAGTGGGGGACTGGTGGTTTGCAGAGCGGATCGATTATTATATTCAGCAGGGTAAAATCAGGGTGATAGAGGATTCTGAAAATAAATATGCGAGAATGGTCTCTTTGGCAGACGAGGGAGGAGTAAGATGAAATTAAACAAATTAACGAACAAAATTTATTTTTTAGAACATGACCCTGAAGCAGATCGGCCTATGTTAGCTTATCTCAAAGGGGATAAATTATCTCTGGCGGTTGACGCCGGATATTCCGCTTCTCATGTTCAGGATTTTTACGAGGCAGTCGAATCAGAGCATTTTAGAAAACCTGATTTTACTGTAATTACACACTGGCATTATGACCATACGTTTGGTATGCATGCCATCAGCGGAATAAGCATTGCCCATGACAAAACAAATGAGTTTCTCAAAGACCAGCAGGAACAGGCGAGGGACTCAGGGTATATGGAAGCTCTGAAAAAAGAAGATGAACATTTTAGAAAAGAGTATTATGGACAGGAGAAATTAAATATTGTGCTGTCAGATATAGCATTTTCAGATAAAATGACGCTGGATTTAGGAGGGCTTACGGCCCGAATCTTTCATACAGTTTCACCGCATTCAGAGGATACGGTCTGTGTTTATGTGCCGGAAGAAAGAGTATTGTTTTTAGGAGATTCCACAAGTGAGGATTTTTTTAATGACGGATATATGGATAAGAATAAGCTGCATTCTTTGATACAGACAATTCAGTCAGTTGATTGTGAATATTGTATATTAAGCCACTGTGAGCCGCTTGGTAAGGAAGAACTGCTTGCGTATTTGTATTCATTAGAAGCATAAGCGTTCAACGGAGGAAATTATGGCTGGATTAAAAAAGAACATTATTTTTTACATTTTATTGTTTATAGATTTTTATGTCATTCCCCGGTTTATAAAAGATACAGGAAGTGCAGTGATTGTTATGTTAATGATTATTCCTCTGATATGTTTAATAACATCTGTTTTTTATGGAATTAGGAATGGCTTTGATTTTTGGTATATTTTGATTGCAGCAATTATGTTTACCCCATCTATATTTATATTTTATAACTCAAGTGCATGGGTATATGTAGTTGGATACGCAGTTATTGCATTATTGGGGAATTTAATAGCATTACCATTAAGAAAAAAATAAATCGGTAATTGAAAATATCGATTAGAATTGACTATGAACTAGCAAAAGAACAATAAAAATTTAGAATTTGACAAAGGAGCGATAGTGTGAAAAAGACTTGAATTATTAGAGCCTTGCTGTTGATTGCATACTGTGTTCCATTTGCCTTTCTTTCTGTGAATGGTGATGCAATATCTGGAACAATATTGTTCTATGGAGTAATGATTGCAGGTTTTGCCTTACTGTGTTGGGGAGCATTGAAAACAAGCAATGCTGCTGTTCTCTATATCGGTAATGTATTGAGTTTTGTTTCTTCCTATGCAGCTGCAAAACTGTCTGGATTGGAGCCGATGGGACATTATTTTAAGCCGTTTACTTCCCAATCACTTATTGTGGCAATATCGGTTGTTGTACTTATCGTGCATATGATTATTGTGCTGATTTACAGAGCGAAGAAAAGGGCAAATAGCAGGTAATCCAATTCCAATTATGGTATTCGTAACAGCTGAGTAATTTCCGGCTCAATCTCAGTTTGATGTGGGAACAATTAGAATTGACCGAGCTGGAAGCGAGGGATGCTTCTTGGCCGAAGGGCAAGAAGATGGACTGTGAAAGAACGATAAAAATTTGAATTTGTGGGGATAGGATTTATGAGTAAAAAGAAAAGAGTAACCGTATTGACCTATGTGATTTTTGCGGCTTTGTGTCTGGTTTCCTGCGGGCAGGTAAAAGAAGATAAAATTACAAAATATCAGCAAGAAAGCAATATGAATACAGAAAGTCCTTCTATAAATGAACAGGAAAGCAGTTCACAGATGGCAGGAAATACAGAGTTAGAAATGACATCAGAATACTCCGCCAGTTCTGATAACAGTGAAGAAGATGATATAGAGCGAAAGGACACGATCAAAGTAGATTTTACCTATGATTATACAGAGGATATCAAAGCTGAGGTTGACTATGTGGTATCAAATTCATCCTCTCTTCAGGATGAATTAAAGAACATCAATACGATTATTCAAAAGTACACTTTACTGTCGGAGTCTGCGTTAACGCAGGGAGAGATGAATGTGACATCCAAATGGTTTTATGTGATTTGGGATACGGAACTAAATAATCTTTGGAGCAGATTCAGCGGGTTGGCAGATCAGGATACCAAAGAAAAGGTTCTTAAAAAACAGAGAAATTGGATTGCTATGAAAGAGGAAGTGACCGGACTGATCTTGGGCTCCCCAGAAGAAAATGGTAGTATGTATCCTATGCTTGTAAATTCTCTTTGGGAAGAAAATACCAAGAACAGGGCTTATATCATTGCAAGTGAGCTGGCACAGATTAAGGGAGAATCTTTTGTTATGCCAGAAGTATCTACAAAGTACCATCAGTGTTGCGTTGGAACGAAAAAGTGCAGAAGGGAGGTACTATGATAAGAAAAAAACATTTATGATTTTAGGGCTTTCCTGTTTGCTTCTGGCCGGTTGTCAGACTGCCTGCAGGACAATGCCGGAATCAGACACTCCTACCCCTACAGGCTACGCTTCCGAAGAGGTGCAGCGAATCTCTGTTTTTTATGATGGCTCTCTGTATCTTTACAATGCCACTGGTTTCGACCTTCCAAAAGAGGACAGCTGGGAGCTTTTAGGGCAGGTAGCTTCTGTCAACAATCTGGAATGGCCTTCCGAGGATTTTGTTGGCACTCATTTAAACGCAGGGCAGGAGATTTATCGGGACCCGAAAAAACCACAAAAATTATATGTAAAATACGATTCCGGTTTCGCTCTCTTTGAAGCAGAGGGAACGAAAAAGGAAGAAACTGATTATGTACAGGCAGGAATAAAATTATGGACTTCTGACAGTCTTGAGCTTAAGCTTACGAATGTCAGTAACGAAACAATAAGCTATGGTGAAGCATTTGCTATAGAGGTTCTTCATGACGGTATTTGGGAAAAGCTTCCGGTATTATTGGAGAATTATGGTTTTAATGATGTTTCCTATGAATTAAAGCCTGGAGAATACCAGTTTATCGATATTGATTTCGCATGGTTATACGGAGAACTCCGCGAAGGCTGGTTTCGAATTATAAAAGAAATTTATTTGCAGGACGGAACGGTATATTCCGTACCGGCAGAGTTTGGGGATTTAGATTTCAGACAGTCAGAAAACGTAAATGCAAAAGAATTGGGAAACCCAAAAGAAGTGTTGGATGAGATGGCAATTACATCAAATGTTATAGTGACGAAATCCGATGTAGATGAATTACAAATTGAGTTTGGATTAGAAAATGTGGGAGTATGTACATTTGTTGCCAGTAAAGGAAAAGAGCTGTCTCTTCCGAATGAAACCTTTGTAGATGCTGCTAAAATTAAATGGACGGCACAAACCGCAGATGATGAATATATTTTCCCTTATATGAAGGTAAATGAAGCCGGAGATATGTTTATGATAGACTGGACATATAAAGAATATCATTTTGCTATTTATGGAAAATCTCCTGAGAAAACATCGGACAGAGATATGGCTGGAAAGATTGCGTTAGAAATCATACGGAATTTGGGCGGAGATACCTCCGATATACCGATTGGCAATGGAAGCTGATGACCTATGGATATTAAAGAATCTGCAAATTTATGCATGTTAATTATGAAAAGAATTAATCCGGAGGGGGTACTGGCATGATAGGTTTTGCGGTTGTATGTACAATTTTAGGCGGTATAGTTGGAGCATTTTTAGAACCTGTTTCTTTTTCAGTTTCTATTCCCATTGCAATTATGGGCGGTTTTATTATGAAAGAAATCAGGGACAGGAAAGATGAATGAGCACTTTATTGATTACTTTTGTTCCGGGTATAACATTTAATTTAACTGATGGGGGAGCTGGATGAAGGACAATATATATGGTTTTCAAAAAAACAATTGGTCTTTCGGGGAAAAAGAACATGTTTGAGGTAACGGATACCCAAAAATTCAATCATGCAATGTCAAAGCTTTATACTGCGCATGGCATAGTATTTATTTTTCTTGGACTTCCCTTGCTTACAGGATATCGCAAATGGATAATTCTCCCGGCTGCAGGGGTTGTAGTGGAAACCATTGTTTTTATGGCAGTTTATTCATTGGTAATTAAGAAAAAATATAAAAAGTGATTTTGATAATTCCGGATTTATAGGTTGGAACTGATTAAAGTAAAAAGAGGAAAGAGCATGGAAATAAAAATTAGAGCTGCAGAAGAACGGGATGTGGAGCGGGTAGCTATGCTGTATGAAAAACTCCATGATTATTTAGAAACTCATGAAAATCATCCCAGATGGAAACGGGGTATCTATCCCACCAAGGCTGACGCGGAAGAAGGATTTCAGAAAAGAGAGCTATATGTGGCAGAAATAGACGGAAAGCTGGCAGGGAGTGTGATTTATCTTCACGAGCAGGGAGATGTTTATAATCAGGTAAAGTGGCCTAAAGAAATACAGGGCAATAATGTATATGTGATTCATATATTAGCAGTTCATCCTGATTATTTTAAAATGGGAGTAGGGACAGCGCTTCTTGATTACGCTTGTAATATGGGGAAAAAGAATGGAGTGGAAGCAGTGCGGCTTGATGTATATGAAAAAAATTTTCAGCAATACAGTTATATGAAAGCTGTGGATTTTCATACCGCGGAACCATTGATTTAGGATTGGAGGAATTATATGGTTTAAAATGGTATTATGTTTATGAAAAACTTTTATAAACATAATGTTCAGTTTGCCAAGCTGGAAAGGGTTATATAAAAATTGATTGGTTCGACCAATTTTACTAAAGAGATACCATTGGAAAAGGGAAAATGGCAGTATAATTGCTCAGATATATTTCAAAACGGAGGAAACATAAAGATTGTAGGAACAATCAAATTTGCGGAGGTGAAATAATATGAAGTGCCCATATTGTGGTGAAGAAATGAAAAAAGGATTTTTAATGAGTTCGAGAGACATTACGTTTGTAATTGACAACCCAAACGGTAATATTTTCCGAATTAAAAAACATGATGATCTGGAATTAAGCAAAGGCTCAGGGGGGATACCTCATTGCGAAGCTTATCAGTGCAGCAGCTGTAAAAAAATTATGATTGATTATGCAAATAGATAAAATCCAAGGTTTGTAGTTCACTTTATGGAGGAAGCTGGATGAATATAGAAGCAATTTGGACAGCCATCGGAAAATATGTATCAATCTGGATTGCATTTATAATTTTAATAATGTCAATAACAGCCTGCGGCAGGAAAGATACGCGGGATATTGTTTCAGAAGTCCTTTCTCTGGATGCGTCTGGGGGAAGTGAGGTATTAAACTATGACACCCACAGCGGGAATGGGGATGGTACTTCCTGTATTGTGCTTCAATTTAAGGAGGATGCGGTTTTAAAAGAAATTCAGGAGAATAAATGGAACGCTTTTCCATTGGATGAAACCGTAAAAGCTCTGGTTTATGGCACAGAGGATAGGGGAGGAAAATATGGACCATATTTGACAGATCAGGATGGAAATCCATTGATTCCGGAAATCCGGAACGGTTACTATCGGTTAATCAACAGGCAGATAAAAATGGGTGAAGCATCCGGAGCGGATATTCTTCATAGAAGTTCTTTTAATTTTGATCTGGGGTTATATGATGCGGATACCAATACGCTGTATTTCTGCCGGATGGATACATGAGGAGCAGCGGCTATACTGATTTTCGGTCTCGTCCGGCAGGGGATATGTATTACATAAAAAGGAACGGTTGTACTGGGGGTGATTTTAAACGAAGCAAGGTACAAAAATGGTTGTTGGGGGCTTGGGGCTGGGGTTGTCATTGCTGGTTATGAAAATAGGATTTCGTATCCCGAATCATTTAATCTGGAGGTTTTATCTGATTATTTCAGCGGTTATGATGGCCGGTCCAATATTTAATTTTTGCTATAACTATCGTTATTCGAAGAAAATGCATGCGTTGCTGCCGCTTCTGAAACAAGGTGACACAGAAAAATATATTACAGAAGTAGAGCTTTTGCGCCGCAAGGCAAGGGGACGTTTTGCGAATCATCTGCTTACCATCAATGCGTCAGCAGCCTATTGTAAATGCAAACGCTACGATAAGGTGGCTCACCTTCTGGAAGGCTTACCGGCTGAAGCGTTATCTGGCGTGTTTAAGCTGGTTTATTGCATCAATCTTTGTCTTTGTTATTTCTATCAGAATCAAACAGATAAAGCAATGGCTTTATTTGAAAGCAGCCAGAGCATATTTCATAATTATCGGAACAGTAAATCCTATGGGGGGAATATTGCGGTACTGGATATTTATGCAGCTATTGGCAGAAGGGATTATACCCGGGCTGCAGAGATGCTGCAGAAAGCGAAAACTACATGGAATGATGATCGTTTTTCAGATGATTATGCTGAACTGGAGAACATCATTCATTCATCGCCTCATTTGCAGGAGGAACAAACAGGGGATAATTCCGGGTATAATAAATGAGAAATCAGTTTTTGACAGGAGGGATTTCGATGAAAAGAAAGAGAGCTTTATTGATAGCGTTTGTTCTATGTATAGCCTTTCGTTTAACTGCCTGTCAAGGTGTAGAAGATGATGGAGTCAAGCCGATGGATATGGTGGAAGATTTTTTTCGGGCATTTGAAATTTCCGATTATAAAACGATGAAGAAGTATTGTACGGAAAGCTGTATAGAAACCTATTTTCATGAAGGAAATGTGGATGGAATGGTTTGGGCTAAATTAGCAGAGCCTGCAAAAGAAGAAATTGTAGATGACTATGTCAGGCGGATTTTTGTGACAGTAGAAATGGAAACAGCAGAAACCTCGGCGCTGTACCCGGAAACAGAAACTTCATTCTATGTTGAATTTATATGCAGTGATGATTTCTGGCTTATAAATGGATTCCCAACAGGCTAAGAAATTTCTGTTACAAAAGATGTGGTATCAGCAAAAGGAGCCACTGAATTGGATGCTGACGATAACATTCGTGTTGTATTTAATGGTGATGTAATGGAAAGTGATTCCAAACAACTAACAGCTTTCAGCCTGTCACGAAGCTAAATAGAGCAAAACTGGCCTCTGATTGAGTTTTGTGAGTTGGAAGCCATAGGAGTGCAGAAAATCCTATATCTGGTAATAGAAAAATTATAAATACCATAGCTGTATTGTTCCTTGGAATAGCTTTGGGGATTTTTTCAAAATTTTTGGATTTTCGTCAAGCTCAACTGCCAAGTGTGCTTATGGCAATAGATGGAGCATTAGATGTTCATAATTTCCTTGGGCGTTTTGCAATTTGGGTATTGATTGCACTATGTATTTCTATTTATAGTAATTCTGCAATAAGAGCAGGCGTTAATGTTTTTGCGTTTTTTATTGGCATGGTTACAAGCTACTATTTGTATTCAAACTATGTCGCAGGCTTTTTCCCAAGAAGCTACGCTATGATTTGGTTTGGTTTTACCATTATTTCGCCGCTCTTTGCATTTGTCTGTTGGTATGCGAAAGGGACAAGCAAACCGGCATTTATGCTGTCAATATTGATTTTAGCAGTATTGTTTAACATGACTTTCGTATATGGATGGGGAGATTTCGAAGCACGCTCTGTTTTAGAATTGGTAGTCTTTATTATTGGACTTACTGTTTTGAGGAGGGACACATTGAAACATTCTGTGCTAATGGGAACAATTAGTACAGTTCCTGCATTTTTACTTGATCTGGTCATTCCATTCCATTTTGGATAAACGACGTCCAGCTTGTAGAACTGAAAAATTAGAATTGACCGAGCTGGAAGCGAGGGATGCTTCTTGACCGAAGGGCAAGAAGATGGACTGTGAAAGAACGATAAAAATTTGAAGTTTGATTAGTCTGGAGGTGAAGTTCGATGAATAAAACGGTAAAACAAACAGGAGTATCAGTTATATTGCTGTCATTTTTAGTGATTGGTTGTCAGAACGCAGACAAAGAAAATAATAAAGTAAATGAGGTATGCGGTTTTCTAAAAAGCATAGATGAAACCAGTGTTGCGATTGATGAGGTTGAATATGTGACGCCTGAAAATAGTCAGAGAGTCAAAGAATTAAATCTTACGGGGGAAGATTTAATGGGTGGATATTATATTTACAATCCAGAAGAAAAAGCAAAGAAATATTTATTAACTTCTGATACAGTATATAATTTCATTGACTGGGGAAGAAATTTTACTGATTCAAATGAAATGGCGGAGGTAAATGTTTCAACAACTGATGTTAACGATTTTATTCAATATATAAATACCTACACAAATTCCCAGCCAGGTATGCCCTTTTTCTTTGAGATAGATAGGGAAAATGTAGTAAGCATCACGGAAAAACCGATGGCATAGAGATTTTTTGCCGGTATAATTGTTTCGAGGGGAAGCTATGAAGGGGATGAAAATAACTAATTGGCATTGCTCTAATGAACCTTTTACTGTGGAAGAACAATATTAGATACAGTGCCTGTAATTACTTTAATCCTTTTACTTCATATACAGATGAGAATTCCTTAGAACAAATACAGGCGCCTGCTGTTTATAAGATGGACGATGCTGGAAATATACGGAGCAATTAAATAAATGTATAATATGAGAATGAAAAAATTAAAAAAAGAATATATAGCGACTGTATTAATTTTCACAGCTGCAATTTTGTTTTGCGGCTGTGAAACGGGTAAAATTGGGGGAAAAGGTTCAACACAGATGAGTTCGGTGAACGATAATAATACAAAAAAAGAAAATCAAAACATATCAAATGCTGATATGTATGAGTATGTTTTGGCAGAATATAGCGACATGGTTCGGAATAATTTTTATGTGGAATTTCGGGATTCGGATATATATGAGAGCAGTTTTGGAAAGGAAATTGGCCTTGAAATCCGTACGCATGAACAGGATATTTATTACACATTTTATGATATAGATGGAAATGGGATAACGGAACTTATTATTGCAGGCGGAGAAAACAGTGTATCAGATCCTGTTTTTTCTCCCTGGAATTATGATTTATATGGCTATAATGGGACCAAAGCGGTTCATATTTTTCCGGAAATGAACTTTGGATACAGAACGAATTTCTCTTTTTATGAAAATGGCGTGATAGAAGTGTTTTACAGCAACAGTGCTTCTGAATCAGGTGTTGATTTTTACAAAATAGGCAATGATGGATTTACACCGGAGTTAATAGATTCTTTTACTATGGTCGGTCGTTTGGAAAAGGAAAGTCCTGTATTTACCTATTTGAAAAATGGAAATGAAATCACAGAGGAAGAATATAATGCTGACATTCAAAAATATAAGGTACCACTTAAAACAGTATTAGATTGGACACAGATTCAATAGAATAAATTTTATACACCTGTCATGTGGCAGTTTTCAGGGAGATATGGGAAAAATGTTTATAAGAAAATATCAATCATCTGACTGCAAAGAGTTAACGGAATTATTTTATAATACGGTACATACGGTAAATGCCGGAGATTACACAAAGGAGCAATTAGATGTCTGGGCGCCAGAACAGGCAGATTTGGAAAAATGGGATCAATCCCTTCAGGCGAATTACAGTGTGGTCGCAGTTGAAAATGAAAAAATTGCAGGATTTGGAGATATAGATAAGGCAGGATATCTTGACCGTTTGTTTGTTCATGCAGACTGCCAGAGGAAAGGAATTGGAGCTGCAATTTGCAATCAGTTAGAGCAGGCGGTTGAGGGAACGATTACAGTCCATGCTTCGATTACAGCAAGACCTTTCTTTGAAAAAAGGGGCTATGAGGCCGTAAGGGAGCAGCAGGTAGAGAGGCAGGGAATTTATCTCACAAATTATGTTATGATGAAAAAATGAACGGATTATGGTTTTTTTTGCATGCTCAGAGCCTTAGGTACATAGAATGTGAAAAAAGTGCAATCCGATAGTTTAACAATGTAAAGTGATAGTATGCAACAGCGAAAAGTATGGGGGAATTACCTTTTAACACAACCAAAAAGTTGTAGTTATTACAACTTTTCAACTGGACAAATAGGCGTCAATGATTTATAGTATAAAAAACAACAAATTCACAGCTTTGGGAAGCAGATAAAAGAATCCGGGAGGTAGAGAGCATGGTATCATTATATGAAGGCGGCGTTTATCTGGTAAATGGAACGGAACTGATTCCGGAGAAGGAAGCGGGAAAGGTAGAGGCACTGACAGGAAGAGCGGCAGACCGTGAGGCTGCGAAGAAGGGTACGATTGCCTATTCCATTTTGAAGGAACATAATACAGTGGAAGATATGGAGCATTTAAAGCTTCGTTTTGACAGCATGGCTTCCCATGATATTACCTTTGTGGGCATTGTCCAGACGGCGAAGGCCTCCGGTATGGAGCAGTTCCCCATTCCCTATGTATTGACGAACTGTCACAACACGCTCTGCGCAGTAGGCGGCACCATCAATGAAGATGATCATATGTTCGGGCTTTCTGCGGCAAAGAAGTATGGCGGCATCTATGTGCCTCCGCACATTGCGGTGATTCATCAGTACATGAGAGAGCGGATGGCCGGCTGCGGAAGGATGATTCTGGGTTCTGACAGCCATACCCGCTACGGCGCTCTGGGTACCATGGCAGTGGGAGAGGGAGGCGGAGAGCTGGTAAAGCAGCTTCTTAAGGATACCTATGATGTGGCCTATCCCGGTGTGGTTGCGGTATATCTGGACGGTGCTCCAAGACCGGGAACCGGTCCCCAGGATATTGCTCTTGCAATTATCGGCGCTGTATTTAAAAACGGATATGTGAAAAATAAGGTGATGGAATTTGTAGGCCCCGGCGTTTCGTCCATGACTACGGATTACAGAAACGGCGTAGACGTAATGACTACAGAAACAACCTGCTTAAGCTCCATCTGGCGTACGGATGAGGATACCAGAGCGTATCTTGCAAAGCATCACAGAGAAGAGGATTACAGACAGCTGGACCCCGCTGAGGTGGCTTACTATGACGGCTGCGTCTATGTAGACCTTTCTTCCGTAAAGCCCATGATTGCCCTGCCCTTCCACCCAAGCAATACATATGAGATTGATGAGCTGAAGGAAAACCTTACAGACATTCTGGCGCTGGTGGAGAAAGAGGCGGAGAGGATTTCCGGCGGCCGCGCACAGTTTACTTTGCTTGATAAGGTAAAGGGAAAGAATCTTATGGTACAGCAGGCTGTGATTGCAGGCTGTGCCGGAGGCAACTATACCAATGTAATGGAAGCGGCTCAGGCGCTTAGGGGAAGAAACTGTGGCTGTGATGAATTCTCCCTGGCAGTATATCCTTCCTCTCAGCCTGTATTTGCGGATTTGGTCAAGAAGGGCGCAGTTTCCGATCTGATGAATGCAGGAGCCATTGTCCGAACCGCCTTCTGCGGCCCCTGCTTCGGCGCAGGCGATACCCCATGCAACAATGGACTGAGTATCCGCCACACCACCAGAAACTTCCCCAACCGGGAAGGTTCCAAGCCCGGAAACGGACAGATGGCGGCAGTGGCTCTGATGGACGCCCGTTCCATTGCAGCCACAGCGGCAAACGGCGGACGGTTAACCTCTGCCTGGGAGATGGATGGCTGGGATCAGGTGCCGGAGTATGAATATGATGACACCTCTTATCGGAACCGTGTATATACGGGCTTTGGCGCAGGCGACCCGGCGGCAGATCTGGTATATGGGCCTAATATCAAGGACTGGCCGGAGATGAGCCCTCTGACGGACAACATTTTATTGAAGGTATGTTCCAGAATTATGGACCCTGTGACTACCACAGATGAGCTGATTCCATCCGGCGAAACCTCATCCTATCGCTCCAATCCTCTGGGACTGGCAGAATTTACCTTATCCAGAAGAGATCCGGAGTATGTAGGAAGGGCCAAGAAGGCGGGAGCTCTGGAAACAGCCAGAAGAACAGAAGGCGCTGGGGCGCAGCTGGAAGAGGAACCGGCTCTTGAAACTATCTTTGCAGCGATTCGGACCATTTCCGGAAATGAAATGGTGAAAATGGAGGATACAGAGCTTGGAAGCATGGTCTATGCTGTGAAACCGGGCGACGGATCTGCCAGAGAGCAGGCAGCCAGCTGTCAGAGAGTGCTGGGCGGCCTTGCAAATATTTGTAAGGAGTATGCGACCAAGCGCTATCGCTCCAATGTAATTAACTGGGGTATGCTTCCCTTCCAGATGGAGGAGGAGCCGGATTTTGAAGTGGGTGATTACATTTATGTACCCGGAATCAGAGCTGCCCTGGAAGGAGATTTAAAGGAAATTCCGGCGTATGTTCTGGGAAAAGACGGAACTGCACCGATAAAAGAAATCAGGCTTTATATGACAGACATGACGGCTGAGGAACGCCAGATCGTAAAGGCCGGCTGTCTGATTAACTATAACAGAAACCGTCATTAGGATTTAAGAAAGGAGAACCGCCATGACAAGAGAAAGCTATCTTGCACAGTTTTATGGAAAGTCTCAGAATTATACAGATATTCCCAATAAATGGTATAAGGAATATAATGTAAAGAAGGGCTTAAGAAATGAGGACGGCACTGGTGTAAGGGTAGGACTTACACGGGTTGCGGATGTTGTGGGCTACAGCGAGGGGGCTGACGGAGCGATCGTGGCGATTCCCGGGGAGCTTTATTACAGAGGCTATAATGTAATCGACCTGGTTAAGGGAAAGCTGAACAGCCATTTCGGTTATGAAGAGGTCTGCTTCCTGCTGCTGTTTGGCTATCTGCCCAAAAAAAAGGAACTGGATCAGTTCTGTGGAATTTTAAGAAAATGTTATGAGATTCCGGATGAATTTGTAGAAATGAACCTTTTGCGGATGCCGGGAAAGAACCTGATGAATAAGCTGCAGGATGCGGTTCTTACCTTGTATAATTATGATGACGATCCAGACAATACGGATGTATATGAAACGCTGGTAAAAGGAATCAACCTGGTGGCAAAGCTGCCGTCCATTGCCTGCTATGCATACCAGAGCAAAGTTCATTATTATAACAGAGACAGCCTCTTTATCCATTATGCCAATCCGGAATATTCCATTGCAGAAAATTTCCTGAGTGTTCTGAGAAAGGATCAGCAGTTTACGGATAAGGAAGCCAGACTGCTGGATACCATTCTGATGCTTCATGCGGATCACGGCGGCGGTAATAACTCTACTTTTACCAACGTGGTAATTTCCTCTACAGGTACGGATATTTATTCGACCGTATCTGCCAGCATCGGTTCTTTAAAGGGACCCAGACACGGAGGCGCCAATATCAAGGTGGCAGAAATGATGGATGCGGTTTTGGAGGAAGTTGGAGGCTATACGGCAGATGATAAAAAGCTGCGGGCTGCAGTGAATAAGATTATGGATGGCAAGCTGTATGACGGTACCGGCCTGGTATACGGATTCGGCCATGCGGTTTATACCATTTCCGATCCCCGTGCGGATATGCTTAGAGCCTGCTGTGCGGAGGTGGCAAAGGAGAAGAAGCAGATGACGGAATTTGACTTCCGCCAGCGGTTCGAAAATGCTGCTCTGGAGGTTATGAAGGAGAGAAAGGGCGTGGCCCTTCCTACGAATGTAGACTATTACAGCGGCTTTGCCTATGGAATGTTAAATATTCCCAGAGATCTGTACACACCGTTATTTATGTGCAGCCGTATGGTAGGCTGGGTAGCCCACAATATTGAAAACAAGCTCTATGATGGACGGATTATGCGTCCTGCTACGAAATATGTAGGTGAAAATAAGGAATATACGCCAATGGAGGAGAGATAAGCCATGGAAAAGAATACAATCACAGTGTTTAAGGGAGATGGGATTGGCCCGGAAATTACAGATGCAGTGCTTGAAATTCTGGATGCGGCGGGAGCCGGTCTGGAGTATGAGATTTTCCGTGTGGGAGCAGCAGAATATGAGGAAAATGGAGCACTGATTCCGGAAGCAGGCTTTGCGTCCTTTGAAAAGACCCATGTGCTTTTAAAATCTCCTATTACGACCCCTCTCGGAACGGGTTTTCGTTCACTGAATGTAACACTGCGCAAGAAATATGACCTTTATGCCAATATGCGTCCCGCAAAATCGAATGCCGCAGTTAGGACTCCCTTTGAAGATGTGGATATTGTAATGTTCCGTGAAAACACAGAGGATCTGTATGCAGGCGTGGAGGAGAAGATCGACGGGGACACGGCACACTCCATTAAAATCATTACCAGAAAATGCAGCGAGCGCATTGCACGGGCTGCCTTTGAATATGCGGTAAAGAATCAGAGGAAAAAAGTGACCTGCGTCCATAAGGCTAATATTATGAAGCTTTCCGACGGCCTGTTCCGCGATGTATTCTACGAGATCAGCAAAGAATATCCTCAGATTGAGGCAGAGGATAAGATCGTAGATAATGTGGCTATGCAGCTGGTAATGCATCCGGAGAATTTTGATGTGATCGTGACAGAGAATCTGTACGGTGATATTTTGTCTGATTTAACCAGCGGACTGATCGGAGGACTGGGCCTTCTGCCTTCCAGCAATATGGGAACGGATTTCGCCATGTTTGAGGCGGTTCACGGCAGTGCTCCTGATATTGCGGGAAAGGGAATTGCCAATCCTACGGCATTTTTGTGGTCTGCCTGCATGATGCTGGAGCATCTGGGAAAGCAGGAGATTTCTGCAAAAATCCGAAGAGCAGTGGATGAGGTATTAAAGGACGGCACTGTGCTGACGCCGGATCTGGGAGGAACCGCAGGAACAAAAGAGTATACGAAGGCGATTATTGAGCGTTTGTAAGTTTGCAGGCTTTTTTTAGCGGCATATTGACAGCTACTGTCAAATGTGTTAAATTAAGATTCAGTGTAAATGCGTTGACAGGAAGTAGTAGGTATTTATTTTGTCCCACAGAGAGCCGGCAGGGGCTGAGAGCCGGCGGCGGAAGAATGCCGAACTGGTCCTGAAGCAGCTTTTCTGAAGGAGGAATTTTCAGATACCTTTGGGTAGGAAAAGACGGAGCGCTCACCGTTACAGGGGCAGATGAGTGCACACAGGCTGCTGTGTGAATCAGAGTGGTACCGCGTGGAGGATATGACCGCGTCTCTTGAAGTGATTTAAGAGACGCGGTTTTTCTTATGGCAATGAGAAAAAAGGTTGCTGAGTGGACGCTCTGGCACTAATATTAACGGAGGAATGAATTATGGCATCACAGTACAATCACAGCGCCATTGAAAAGAAGTGGCGCGAGAACTGGGAAAAGAATCCGATCAATGTAAATGACGGAACGAAAGAAAAATACTACTGTCTGGATATGTTCCCGTATCCATACGGCAGCGGTCTTCATGTAGGCCACTGGAGAGGCTATGTAATCTCTGATGTATGGAGCCGGTATCAGCTGTTAAGAGGCAAATATGTGATCCATCCCATGGGCTGGGACGCATTTGGACTTCCGGCAGAGAACTATGCCATCAAGATGGGGGTTCATCCTGCAAAGTCCACAGAGGCCAATATTACCAATATTAAGCGTCAAATTAAGCAGATTGCCGCTATTTATGACTGGGATATGGAAGTAAACACCACAGACCCTGAGTTTTATAAGTGGACTCAGTGGATCTTTGTGCAGATGTTCAAAAAGGGACTTGCCTATGAGAAGGAATTCCCCATCAACTGGTGTCCTTCCTGTAAGACAGGCCTTGCAAACGAAGAGGTAGTAAACGGCTGCTGTGAGCGCTGCGGTACTCCCGTTACAAAGAAGAACCTGCGTCAGTGGATGTTAAAGATCACTGCCTACGCAGAGCGTCTTTTAAATGATCTGGACAAATTAGACTGGCCGGAAAAGGTTAAAAAGATGCAGGCTGAC
>JABLTT010042765.1_pt1 | contig 20371 bp, 19 predicted proteins | sample 7160061 | NCBI WGS metagenome assembly JABLTT01 (sample SAMN14651232, study PRJNA627086) | human gut metagenome | isolation source: feces | host: Homo sapiens
AAAAAATTCGCTTCGCTCATGTCGCCAACGACTTCGTCCGTTGCTCAAAATCTTTTTTACGCTCAAAACCAACTTATTGATATTACTTACATTCAGAAGTTGTCCACATTTTTTTAAGTATTATAATATCCTTAAGCGTAAAAAAGCTGTCTCAAATTTGAGACAGCTCATATTATATAAATTTACCTAGTCTATAAATTCTATTAAGTTTTTCCCTAATTTCTTAACTCTAGCAAGAGAATAAACTTCATATCCTTTTTCCTCAAGTTTTGAACGTCCAGGTTGGAATGACTTTTCTATAACTATACCTATTCCACTAACTTTAGCTCCTGCCTCTTCAACAAGTCTTACTGCTCCAAGTGCTGCTTCTCCATTAGCTAAAAAGTCATCTATTATAAGTACTTTATCATCTTTTGATATATAATCTTTAGATAAAGTTAATTCATAATCAGATCCTTTAGTAAATGAATGTACTGTTGTTTGATATACATTTCCATTTAATATTTTTGATTGTTGTTTTTTAAGTATTACCATAGGTAAATCCATTTGCATAGCAGTCATAGCCGTTGGTGCTATTCCTGAACTTTCTATAGTAAGTATTCTAGTTATACCATGTTTTTTAAAGTACTCTTTAAAATAAGTCCCCATATTATACATTAACTTTGAGTCTACTTGATGATTTAAAAATGTATCAACCTTAAGTACTGTTTCATTTAATGCTTTTCCGTCTTCTAATATACGATTTTTTAACTCTTTCATTATGCTCCCTCACATTCTAAATCTTTTATATTTTCAATTTCGTTATTTTTATCATCTTTTAATACTATATTTAAAACTAATGCAACTATTGTTCCAGTTGATATTCCTGATGAAAATACCATTTGTAATCCTTCTGGAAGATTAGATATAAAGTCTGGTCTAAATGTAACACCTAAACCTAAACCTATAGAAGTTGCTATTATAAGTAAATTTCTATCATTTATTTCAACTTTACTTAAAGTTTTTATACCTGCTGCTGCAACTGTACCAAACATTACTATACCAACTCCACCAAGTACAGGTTGTGGTATACCATTTATAAGTGCTGCAAATTTAGGGAATAACCCAAGTACTACAAGAAGTATTCCTGCCATAACTGCAACATGTTTACTTGCAACTTTAGTTAACGGTATAAGTCCTACATTTTGACTAAATGAAGTATTTGGAAATGCTCCAACTACTCCACCAAATATACTTCCTACACCATCTGCAAGTACTCCAGAACCAACTCTTTTGTCATTCATATCTACATTAGATACTTCACCTATTGCCTTTAAACATCCTACTGTTTCTATTGTTGTAACAAAGTATGCTGGTAAAAATGCTATTAATGCTTTTAAGTCAAATGTTACACCGTATTCAAATATCTTAGGTATAGATACAAAACTTGCATCTTTAACTGCTGAAAAATCAACTAATCCTAAAGGTATGCATATTAAATATCCTACAACCATTCCTATAAGTATTGATGCACTACTTAAAATTCCTTTTCCATATTTATTTAAAAATAATGTAATTATCATAACAAACATTGATATAGATACATTTAGTAAACTACCATATGAATCAGATCCTACTCCACCTGCTGCCCAATCCATTGAAACTGGAATTAAAGTAAGTCCAATTAAACATACAACTGTTCCTGTAACTATAGGCGGGAATAATTTCATTAAAGGTTTTATAAAATAACTTAATATAATTTCAAAAAATGCTCCTAATATTGTTGCACCTATTATTCCTGGAAGTCCTAAAACTGAACCTACTGATATTGCTGGTGATACGAAAGTAAAATCTGTACCCATTATACATGCCACTTGAGAACCAATTTTTCCTACACCATTTGCTTGTATAATAGTAGCTATACCTGCTGCTAGTATTGATGCACTAATCACTGCTGTTGACATAATTGGATCAAACCCTAATGAACTTGATATAACAAGAGGAACAACTATTATTCCTCCAAAGGCTGCAAATATATGTTGAAACCCTAGCAGTATCTTTGTAAGTAAATTTGGATTATCATTTACTCCATAAATTAAATTATTTTTAGTTTTGATATTATTTTGCTTCATTACACTGTCTCCCTATTTTTAGTGTATATGACTCGATTTATATAAGTTTAACTAAACATAAAAAGCCTCGATAAATTATCGAGGCTTTAGTAACAATCTTAAAAATATATATTATATATAATGTAAGTTAAACTATACCTCGTAGTCTACTAATTTATGGTTAGTAGGTAGAAACTTGCGGACCATATTACCGCCAAATATACGAGTCATTTTTATTTGTATTTTTATATATTCTAACATATTTATATAAAATTTCAATAGTTTTATACAATATATATTATTTTTTTACTTTTTATTTTATTTATCGTAAAATCCCAAAACTTTTTCAATATAAGGATTAAATATTTCATCTTTTTCTATGTATATTTCATGTTTTGCATCTTCAAACCTTACAAACTCACAATTTTTAGCTAAAGATACAAATTTATTATGTCCATTAGGCTTTACAAATGTATCTTTTCCTGCTTGGAATAAAAGTACATCTGCCTTTATATTTTGTATATTTTCTTCTTTTAAAAGTTCTTTAATTCCTTTAAATGCTTGATTTAACCAATTAAAAGATCCACCTGAAGTTTGTAATTCTTTATGTTCTAATTGCTTATTAAAATATGAATCATATCTTTTTCGTGAACTAGTTGCAGAGTTGATAAAATCTGGTTTACTATTAAATGGTCCATGTCCAAATAAATATTTATTACCCATACCTATTGTACAAAATAATTTTGATACTATCTTTGAAACTATTTTAGGATACTTTCCTGTATCTATTTCCATCATAGGACAGTTCAATATTGCTTTTTCAAAATAATTATTATGCTTTTCTAGAAATAAAGCTCCAATAGCACCTCCCATAGAATGTGCAAATAAGTATAATTTTCTATCATTTAAGTTAGGAACAACTATACTATCTAAAAATGTCTTTAAGTCTTTAATATAGTAATTAAAATCTTCAACATTTATTTGGCTATTATCTATCCCAAGTCTTCCTGATTTACCATGCCCTCTATGGTCTATTATGTATACAGAGTAGTTATTTTTATTAAATGTTTTTATAAGTTCTCTGTATTTTTCACTACTTTCACAAAATCCATGAGATATAACAATTACATCTTCACTATCTTCTACTTCATAGCTTTTGTAATAAATTTTTATGTCTTTTTCTCCCATAAAAAATCCATCTTCATATATTACATTGCTTTTTATACTCTTAGATTTACTCATACTAATCTCCTATAATATAATTAATATTAATATAATTATATCTAAATTTACCAATATGCACAACATAACGATTTACCTGTATAATTTTACCACAATTTATTGACTTGTTCTAAAAATCAATTTATGAATTAATATACCTAAAAGAATAATTTTCTGATTATAAAATATCTACATAATATATATTTTATAGTACCTTAGTATATATTTTATAGTACCTTAGTATATAAAAAGAGTGCCATTTTATGGCACCCTATTTATATAACATTAATTTTCTTTTGTATCTACATCTGACATTTCAAGTTTTACAATTTGTTGTATATCTTTTATCTGTAAATTTTTAAAGTTCTTTTCTACTGTGTATATAGGTAATATAATCTCAAATTTAGTACCTTTATTTACTTCACTATATACATTTATTTTTCCACCGTGAAGATTTACTATTTCTTCAACTATACAAAGACCTATACCACTTCCCTCTTCATGTTTTTTTAATGTGTCTGAAACTTGATAAAATCTATTAAAAATTTCATTTATCTTATCTTTTGGTATCCCTATACCATTATCTTCTACACTTATAAAAACTTCGTCTTTTACTCTTTTTATATATACATATATTGATCCACCTTTTTGTGTGAATTTTATAGCATTGGATAAAAGGTTAAGTATAACTCTTTCTATTTTATCTTCATCTATTGCAGTTATTATTTCTTCTTCTTCTGTATCAAATATTAAATCAATATATTTACATGTTGAGTAGTCAACACTTGCTAAAACTATATTCTCAACAACTTCTACTATATTTAAATTTTCTAATTTTAGTTCATAACTTCCCAGTTCAAATTTAGTTATATCTATAAGGTTATTTACCAATTTTAATAATCTATTTGAATTCTTATTTATTTGTTCTAATTTTTCCAATAGATATTTGTTATCATAGTCATTGTTATTTATTTTAAGCTCTGTTACCTTACTTGTACTTAGTATAACATTTAGAGGAGTTCTAAGTTCATGACTCATATTTACTATAAAATCAGTTTTTAACTTTTCTCTTTCTTTGGCTTTTTCATATAGTTGTTTGTTTCTAGTTGATTTTTTTCTTTCTGCTATAAACTTATATACTACATAAATTCCTATTGAAATCAACAAAATAAATACTATAAATATTGTTATTTTAATTGATTTAGGTAATAAAAGTTTATATTTAGGTTTATTTAATATTGTACTATCTTTTGGAATTTTTAAAGTATCTATATTATATTTATATATTTGTTTATAATCAAACATAAATACTCCACTAGGCTTTGGTAATATATCATATTCTTCTTTATTACCTTCTAATATATTAATTATTTCTTTAGCGACATAACTACCTTGATATTCTCCTACTGCTACAACTCCACCTATTACACCATTAAAAACATATGCATAATTGTTTGTATATATAGGATTTTTAGTTATATCTTTTATATCGTTAACAACATCTTTTAACATTACATGTGAGTTATCATTTTTATACATAAATGTTCCTGTAAGAATAATAGCTTGATTTTTGTCATCAATTTTTTTTAATTTATTTTGTATATCTTCAATATAATTAGATTGTATAAAGTTAATTTTTACTGGCCTAAAAAATAAATATTTTGATGACTCTATTCTTTCTTTCACCATATTTGAATAAGTAAATTCATCAATTATAATATTTATAGTATCTATATTAGGGTGAAGATATAATATCAAATTAAATAGTTCATCTGTATTAGATTGTAATATACCTGTTATATATTTTTTATGTTCATCTGTAAGTTCAACATTACCATTTATTCCAGTAAATAATATCTGTTTATGATACATTATACTATCTGGATTTAGAAACTCTGATTTTACAAACTCAAAGGCTTCATCATCTACAGCAAATATTACATCTATATCTTTATATTGGTACTTTTTATTTAATAATTCTTTAAAAGAATTTAAATAATCTTTATCATTTCTTTTTCTTATATCTAGATATTCTAAATCTATATTTAAATCTAAGTCTTGTGGCTTTATTTGTTTTAATTTTTCTTCAAATCCAGTTAATACACGGTTTTCCCATTCATTCTTAGAATCATATGAATTTATAACTAATATATCTAAAGTTTTGTCATTATTTTCTAAAATATTATATGCATATATTGAGGTTGTACCATTTAAAATGATTAATATTGTTATGCTTATAATAGTTGCATAATTTAATAATCCTTTCTTCATTTTGCTCTCCCTTATATTGGCTTTTTAGATTATTTTATTATTTCTATTATAGTCAATAAATCATTTACAATTCTATGGAAAATTATAGCAATATAATTACAATAAAAAATGAACCTAAAATTAGATTCATTTTTATAATTTATTTTATTAATTCTAAAGTTTTTTCTGTAGCATTTAACTTATACTTACATCCAAAAGGAAGTGTTATCATTGGAGTACAGTGACCTGATTTTAAGTTAAATATACAAGGCTTATTGTACTTAGATACTCTATCTTGTATAAGTTCTAAAATTTCAAAATCATCATCATTTTCCTTGTTACAATCACAGAAATCACCAAATACAATCCCAGCACAATCATCAAACTTACCTGCTAGTGATAGCTGAGTTAACATTCTATCTAATCTGTATATAGCCTCTCCAACATCTTCTATAAATAGTATTTTATCCTTTGTATCTATTTCATATTTAGTTCCAATACCTGCTGCTATTAATGCTAAATTTCCACCTATTAATTCACCTTCACACTGACCTTTTACAACTGTATATATAGGTTCATCATTTGGATTTTCAAACTTAGTAACATTGTTATTTAAAGCATTTATTAAAGAGTTATAAGTAAATTCATCCCATTTAGGAGATGTTCCTGCCATTACCCCATGAAATGTTACTAAATCAGCATATTTATTAAAAGCTATATGTAGTCCTGTTATATCTGAAAATCCAACAAAGAATTTAGGATTATTTTTTATAATATTATAGTCTATTAAGTCTAATATTCTAGGTGTTCCATATCCACCTCTTAAACAAAATATTCCATCTACAGTTTTATCTAAAAACATATCTTCAATATCTTTTGCTCTTATACTATCTTCACTTGATAAATATCCTTTATAAGAACCATAACAACTTTCTCCGAACTTAACATTATATCCTAAGTCATTTAATGCATTTTCTATTTCACCTAAAGTTGTAGCTCTAAACGGTCCAGATGGTGCTACTATACCTATAGTATCTCCCTTTTTTATTCCTTTTGGATATATCATATTATCTCCCCTTTAATTAAAACATTATGTTTGTTACAACAACAGCAGTTATTATACCTACAACATCTGCTATAAGTCCTGCAGGAAGTGCATGACGAGTCTTTTTAATACCTACTGCTCCAAAGTAAACTGCTAGTACATAGAAAGTAGTTTCTGTTGATCCATTCATTACAGATGCCATTCTACCTATTAGTGAGTCCGGTCCGTAAGTTGTAAATAAATCATTCATAACACCAGATGCTCCTCCACCTGATAAAGGTCTTATAAGTGCCATTGGTAAAACTTCTCCTGGCATTCCTATTTTACTAGTTATTGGTGATAGTGCATTTGTTATTAAATCAAGTGCTCCAGATGCTCTAAAAACACCTATTGCAACTAGCATACCTACTAAAAATGGTATGATTGTTACCGCTGTTTTAAAACCATCTTTTGCTCCATCTGTAAATGTTTCATATACATTAACTTTTTTAAATGCTCCAAATAATACTATTGATACTATTATAAATGGTATTGCATAAAGTGATATTGCATTTACTATATTTTCAAACATAATTAGTCCTCCTTACTAGCTGCTAATGTTTTGTTAGCTACTAATTTTGCTTTTTTATTTTTTGAAAACTTTTCAAATACTTTTACAGCTACTACTGCAGCTAATGTAGATGCTATTGTAGCAACTAATGTTGGCCCAATTATTTCTGCAGGATTTTTAGAACCTGCTGCTAATCTATATGCTACAACACTTGATGCAACTAATGTTACTGATGAAGTATTTATTGCTAAAAACATACACATTGCATTTGATGCTGTATCTTTTTCTTCATTTAATTCTTGAAGTTCTTGCATAGCTTTTATACCTAGTGGTGTTGCTGCATTACCAAGTCCTAATATGTTTGCTGCTATATTCATAACCATAGATCCCATAGCAGGGTGGTCTTTTGGAACCTCTGGGAATAAAAACTTCATTATAGGCTTTAGTGAATTTCCTATTAATTTAACTAAACCAGCTTCTTCAGCTATTTTCATAAGCCCTAACCATAAAGCCATCATACCTATTAGCCCCATTGATAATTCTACTGCTGTTTCTGCGTTACTCATTAACGCATCTGTAACTGCTTGTGTATTACCAGTTAAAACACCTATAGTTATTCCCCCAACTAGTAATACCATCCATATAATATTAATCATTATATCTCCCCCTTTTTAGATATTCTACTAGCTTAAATAATCTAATATTTTATATATTTTTTTATCTTTTATATATACTCTGGCAACTCTTCTTGATACTATACTTAATAGCTCATTTCTATTTGTATCTGCTAAATTAGCTACATCAAGTAAATTAGGTCCGCCATTTCCATAAAAAATAACTTCACTATCCATACTAACGTCTTTGATATCTGTTAAATCAACTATACATTGATCCATGCAGATTTTACCTAGTATGTTTGCTTTTTTTCCATTTACATAGACATACCCTTTATTTGATAGTATTCTTGGTATACCATCTGAGTATCCACATAGGACTGTTCCTACTTTCATATCTTTATCTGCTATATATGAGTAGTCATAACTTATTCCTTCGCCCTTTTTAATAGTTTTTATTTGTGCAAACTTAGATTTAAAAGTCATAGCAGGTTTTAAATCCATTTCTGATTTTCTACTATTGTATCCATATAAACTTGCTCCAACCCTAACCATATCCATATGAAAATCTTTATAAGCAACCATGCCTATACTATCGCATATATGCTTTATAGGTATATTAATACGTTTTACTTTATCTAATAGATTAATAAATTTATTAAATTGATCATAATCACTTTTCTCATCTTTAAGTGCTAGATGCGAAAATATTCCTTCTACATTTATACTTGGTAAATTGTATATATAATTGATTGTAGATGGTAAACTTTCGTCTATCTTAAATCCTAATCTATTAAATCCTGTATCTATCTTTATATGTATGTTAGCTTTTTGGGTTGTTTTTTTAGATTTATTTGATAAAATTTCAGCTTGTTCTTTTGAAAATATCGTCAATGTTATATTGTGTTGAATTGCTATATCAAGACAATCATCTGGAGTGTATCCCATTACTAATATGGGTAATTTTATATTGTTATTTCTAAGTTCGATAGCTTCATTAAGACCAGCAACGCATATATAGTCAACATTTTCTTCTTCTAAAACTTTTGCAACTTCAATTGCTCCATGACCATAAGCATTTGCTTTTACAACTGCTCCTAACTTAGTATTTTTATCTATAACTTTTTTTATTTCATTTATGTTGTGTTTTATAATATCTAAATCTACTTCAACGTATGTAGGTCTTAATAATCTCATATTATATCCCCCTAATATTACTTAATTTTTATCAATCTAAATCCCCATTTATTCCCTTTAACTTTTTTATTATATATCATTTTTAGATATTTTTTTTGAAAATAATGCTTATGATATTGCAAAAAATGCCATATATAATTTATTCCATTTTTATAAATACAATATTGATATAATTAAATTATCATTAAATAGGGGTGATTAAATGAACAGTTTAACAAACAAAATTAAGAATTTAAAGTCATGGTTAATAGATGTAAGACGTGATTTACATAAAACTCCAGAACTTGGTCTTGAGGAATTTTTAACTAAAGAAAAAATTATAAAATACTTAGAAGAAATAGGTATAGATTATATTACCTACCCTGATCATACAGGGATTATGGCTTACATTAATAAAAATGCTAAAAATACAGTTGCTATTAGGGCTGATATAGATGCCTTACCTATTGTAGAAACTAATAATAAAAGTTATAAATCTATACATAGTGGTAAAATGCATGCTTGTGGTCATGACGCTCATACTGCAATACTTATTGGAAGCTGTAAAGTTTTATATGATATGAGAGATGAACTAGATGTAAATGTTAAGTTTTTATTCCAACCAGCAGAGGAAACAGTTGGAGGTGCAAAACTTCTAATAAAAGATGGTTGCATGGAAAATCCTAAGGTTGACTACACTATAGGACTTCATGTAATGCCGCATATAAATACAGGTATGGTTGAGCTTCAATATGGTTCTATGAATGCTTCAACTGATACAGTTAGTATAACTATTGAAGGTAAACAAGGTCATGGTGCTTATCCTCATCAAGGAGTTGATGCAATAGTAGCAGCAGGTCATGTTATATGCGCTCTTCAAAGTATAGTTAGTAGAAATATAGATCCTGTAGATTCTGTAGTATTATCTCTTGGGGTTATAAATGGTGGTATAAAAGAAAATGTTATATGCCCAAAAGTTACAATTGGCGGTACTTTAAGAACTTTAAATCCTGATACGAGAAGATATGCTAAAGAAAGAATAAAAGAAATAGTAGACTTTACTTGTAAAGGGCTTGGTGCTAAAGGTAGTGTTGATATTGAGGAAGGCTATGCACCACTTGTTAATGATAACTTTGTTGTAGATATAGTAAAAGAAAATGCGATAAACTTATTAGGAAAGGATAATGTAGTATTTAGAAAGCATCCTTCTTTAGGTGCAGAAGATTTTTCATTTTTCTTAGAACATTCAAAAGGAGCTTTTTATCATTTGGGGTGTAGAAATCAAGAGAAAAATATTTTATCGCCTTTGCATACTGCTGATTTTGATATAGATGAGGATTGCTTAGAGATAGGGGTTATGCTTCATGTGTTGAATACATTGTCTTTTGCAAAGCTATAGTAATTCTTAAGATATAGTCCGCTCGAGTAAAAAACATAAGCTTCCCTCCAAACTAAAATGTCGGTTCAGCTTATGTATTTTACTCTTCTCTCATGGATTATAACGAAATATACTTGCGAGCAATATATTGGCAAAACTCTTCAGATACATCCGTTGCTTAAAATTCGCTTTGCTCATAGCGCCAACGATATATCCTTGCTACCGCTTTGAGCAACGTGTTGGCGAAACACTTTGGATATATCCGTTGCTTAAAATGTAGGTTTAGCTTATATATTTTCTTATTTCAAGGGTTATAAATATCGAAAAATATCAATAAAAAACACTTAAAATTTATTTAGGGGGTAGATTTATGAAAGTTTATATTAGTGCAGATATTGAAGGTACTTGTGGAATTGTTGATTGGGAGGAAACTAATTTACATGATCCTCAAGCTACATATCATAAAGAGCAAATGACTAAGGAAGTTAATGCAGCTTGTTTAGGTGCAAATGATTTAGGTTGTGAGGATATATTTGTAAAGGATGCACATGGAAGTGCAAGAAGTATAAATCCATCAATGTTACCTGAAAATACAAGAATACTTCGTGGGTGGGCTAGAAATCCACATATGATGATGGCTGGTATTGATGAAGGTTTTGATGCTTCAATGTTTATAGGGTATCATAGTGCTGCTTCGGAAGATGGCAATCCACTAGCACATACTATGAATAGTGTTGAATATGATTATATAAAATTAAATGGTATGATACTTTCTGAATTTATTATGAATGCTTATACTTCTATATATTATGGCATACCTGTAGCATTTTTAAGTGGTGATGAAATGCTTTGTGAAAATGCAAAGAAAATTTTCCCTAATTTAGTTACAGTTGCCGTTTCAAAGGGTATTGGTAATGGTTCTGTATCAATTCATCCAAATTTAGCTGTAAAAAGAATAAATGAAGGTGTTAAAGAGGCTTTATCTGGTGATTTATCTAGACATATGATAAAATTACCGGAAAAATTTGAAATTGAAATAAAGTTTAGAAATCATTTTAAAGCTTATAGAGCATCTTTTTATCCAGGTGTTGAAAAGTTAGATTCTCAAACTATAAAATTTGTTACTAATGATTATTATGAATTTTTAAGAATGTTTTTATTTATATAATTTATAAATACTTATTAGTGTATAAAAATAACTATATAAACACAAAATATAGTGAATTTACTTTATAGGAGGTATATCATCAATGGAAAATACATCATTTGAAATAGCCAAAGTAAAGGAAAGTGAAAGGGAAGCAATAGAAAAAGCTGAACGTACATTAAAAGCCGAAACTGGCAAAGACTTTGTCCTTATAGCTTGGGAGAGAAAGTAGTCTCCTTTAAAGTAATTCGCCCTGACAAATTGTCAGGGCTTTAATTTACTTAACCGCTTTTAATTTTGCTATATCTGCCCAGTTGCTTGCTGTTATTACTTCCACATTTGTTATATCTTTTTTTACTGCTTCAACATCACCTTTTATATGTGCTATATCATGTTTTATGTTTTCTTGTTCTGCTTTTATTACATCTACTTTATGTTCTAAAGCCTTTAGTATTTGAGTATTCTCATTTATTTGACTTTCAATTGAATCTATCCTAGTTTCTATTGAACCAATTTTGTTTTCCATTAAATCCATTTTGTTTTCCATTAAACCCATTTTGTTTTCCATTAAACCCATTTTATTTTCCATTGAGTCTAATCTAATTTCCATTCTTTTTTGGCCATCTTGTAATGACTGTAAAATTTCTAGTATTTTACTTTCCACAAAAATCTCCTCCTTTTGTTTTACTAATATTTATATTATAGTCTATTTTTGTCTATTTATAAACTAATTATTATTGTATTTCATTAGGATTATTTTTCCATTGTAATTAAAATTTTTACATATTAAAATACCTGTAGATTTGGTAATTTAACTATCTACAGGTATTTTTTATTTTATCTATTTGCCTCTGCATATATCTTTTCTGCTAAATAATGAATCATATAATTTTGGAAATTATTATTAGTTAAAATCTCCTTAACTAATCTATCATTCCTATTTTTAGTCTTAACAATACCTCTCTTAAAGTGATTCTTAGCAAAAGTACTTACTAAATCCTCATAACTGTTAGCTTTAGCTATATCCATAATATTTTTATCACTTTTGAACATTTCTTCATAGGTATCTATCATAATTCTATCAGCTTCTGTAAGACCTATTCCAAAAACATCATTTATCTTTTTAATTATGTCTTCTAAATACTCTCCTTCTCCTTCACTTACACGAGAAGTAGCATTTTCAGATATACCAACTAATTCACCTTCACCGTTATATAATGATATATCACTACCTTTTTTATCATCCTCACCTAACTTTTGTAACTTATAATAATCTAGGCTTAACATATCATCAAGGTCTATTCTTTCCTTACTCTTTTTAGGTAATTTCTTTAAAAGTGCTACTAAATAAACCTGTAACCTTAAAAGATTTAGATTTTTTATAGGATAAATTTGAATTAAGAAATTATAAAAAGTAATATACTTTTGACATTTCTTCTTAAATTCATCTGCTCTTTTTTCATCCTCTTCTTCTAAATAGCAATATCTTTCAACAGCCTTATCTATCAAGCTATTCATCTTAGCATCTTGAGAAGAAGTTCTTTTTTCTTTATAGAATAATATCGTAAATTCATTTATCTCATCATCATTATATATTCCATATTCATGTAACTGATACCAAAGGTCATTTACTACATTTGGATCTGTTACCTTATCAATATTCGTCATTTCAAAATATGGCTTATATGCATCTTGTATATCTTCCACACTATTTTGGAAATCTAATACAAATGTTTGCTTATTAGGATAAGTTCTATTAAGTCGTGATAAAGTCTGAACAGTCTTTACACCATCTAACTTTTTATCAACATACATAGCACAAAGTTTAGGTTGATCAAATCCTGTTTGATATTTTTCTGCAACTATTAATAACTTAAACTCATTCTTTTCAAATATATTTGGTAAATTTGAATCAGTAATATCAGATGCTACCTCTTTGTTCATACCTACTTCTGTGTACTCATCATCACCATCTTTTACAGTTCCAGAAAAAGCAACAAGTGCCTTCATATCATATCCTTTTTCTTTTATATATTGGTCTATTGCTAACTTATATCTAACAGCATGTAATCTACTTGCAGTAACTATCATACCCTTAGCTCTACCTTCTAACCACATAGACCTATTATCTACAAAATCATCTACTATAGTTTCAACCTTTTGTCTTATATTGTGTTCATTTAAACTAACAAACTTATTTATAGCTCTTTTAGCCTCTCCCTTATCAAACTCAGGGTTATCTAAAATCTTTTTACCTACTTTATAATAAACACTTACTGGCATAAAGTTTTTAAGTACATCTAATATAAATCCTTCTTCTATAGCTTGTTTCATAGAATATAAATGAAACTCATGAGGCTTATTATCATCACCTATTCTACCAAATACCTGCATAGTTTTATTCTTAGGGGTAGCAGTAAATGCAAAAAAGCTAATATTGCCTAAGTTTGTTCTTTTCTCTATAAGCTCATTCATCTTATCTATACTAGATTTTTCATTTTTTTCTAACTCTGAATCAAACTTCTTAGCTTCTTCTAAAGTTTTCCCTGCTAAAGTTTCCTTTAAGGCATTCATATTCTCACCAGATGTAGAAGAATGAACCTCATCTATAATTACAGCATAACGTCTTTTTTCAAGCTTATCTATCTTAGGTAATGCATATTGGAACTTTTGAATAGTAGTTATAATAATCTTTGCTCTATTTACAATAGCATCAGCTAAATCTGATGAATTTTTATCCTCATCTATCTTAACAACAAGTCCGTTTTTGTGTTCTAACTGATAAATAGCATTTTGTAACTGTTTATCAAGTACCTTTCTATCAGTAACTACAATAACAGAATCAAAAATAGCATTATTGTCTTCATCATGTAGACTAGATAATCTATGAGAAGTCCATGCTATAGTATTAGTCTTACCACTCCCTGCACTGTGTTGGATAAGATAATTTTTACCTGCTTTATTAATCTTTAAATCCTCTACTATCTTTCTAACTGCATCTAATTGATGAAATCTTGGAAATATAGCTCTTTTGTTACCCTTATCGTCTTCTTGTATAAAATAAAATCTCTTAACTATATCAAGTAAACTATCTTTTGATAATATTTCTTCCCATAAATATGAAGTCTTTTCCTTCCCTTCAACAACAGGATTTCCCTTACCTCTATTATTACCTTTATTAAATGGTAAGAAGAAAGTCTTGTTTCCTTTTAGCTCTGTAGTCATATACACTTCATCAGTATCCACTGCAAAATATACTAACACCCTTTGATTAAATCCAAATAAACTTTCTTTTGGATTTCTATCTTCTTTAAATTGTCGTATAGCATTATATACATTTTGACTAGTAAATTGATTTTTAAGCTCCATTACTATTAATGGAAATCCATTTAAAGAAAGCACCATATCTAAAGTATTGTTATGATTTGCACTATATTTTAACTGTCTAGTTACTTTAAATATATTTTGCTTATAGTTTTCATAGGCTGTTTTATTATTTGTTAAATTAGGCTTATTGTAGAATAACTGAAACTTTCCGTTCATCATAATATCTTCTACGCCATTTCTAAGTACACTTATAAGCCCTCTTCTTTTTATATTAGAATTTATTAAATCTATAAAAGCTTTTTTATAGTTAGCTCCTCTATTATATTTAAATTCGTCTAATAATTCTTTTTGAGTATTTTCTAAAAATCTAAATAAATCCTCAACGAATAAGCAATTTTCAAGGTCAAATTCTTGTGAGTGACCTTGTTCATATCCAATTGAAACTAAATGATTTTCAATAGATTCTTCTAGGTGTTTTTCTTTTGGTAACATAATCTCTCATCTCCCTCCCATTATATTATGTCTATTTATTTCTAATAGCTCTTATCAAGTTTATATCTAGCCCTGTTTTTTGCGATATCTCTTCATCACTTCCCTCTAATAAAGGAATTAACTTCTTAGCCATTTCTAAAGATGAATATAACTCATCCTTTTGCTTTCTTTCTTCTTTTAATTTACTATTTTGCTCTTGATATATAGTATTTCTTACACAACTAATTACCTTATCAAACTCAGGTCTATATATTTTATAAAACTCATATATAACTTGAAAATCTGGATGTTCATAACCATGTGCAACATAATTTCTACTTTTTCTAAGCTCTAATAAAAAATCTATTGATACATCTTTTAATTGTCCAACCGATTTATGTTTATGTATTATATCATCATAGCCCATTTTATCTTTTCTATCATATAAGCCTTTAGATGTATGTGCTAAATATTTTATAAGTTGTTCTTGAAATGCTCTTATATATCCTCTAAAGCCTTCTTCCATATATATTTTAGCTTCTACATTATCAATACTATTATATACATCGTTAAAATTCTCTAGTTTCAGTACACAATCTTCCATAACAAGTAACATATCTTTTAATCTATTAATATTGTGCATATCTATTTTTTTCCTCCATATAAAGAAAATACAATTCTCTATCTATTAAAGTTTCATCATAAAACTTATCAAACCAATTTGAAAAATCTTCTCCATATTCAAAGATTATCTCTCCAAATTCAAAGATGTTACATAAAAGATATGGACTAGAATCCTTATTTACAACTACTAAATCTACAGGTATTTTTAATACATCTTCTAAAAATCTTTCAAACTTTCCTCTTGTTACTAAATCTATATGTGAATTTGTAAACCAAGCTATATCTATATCACTTTCTTCTGTAAAGTATTTTGTTCCGTAGCTTCCAAAAATGTATATAGCATCAGTTTCTTGACAATTTAATACACTTATTATAATTTGTTTTATACTTTCATCTATTTTTCTCAATTTATACCACTTCCTTTTACTTTTGGCATGTTCCTTAATTTTAATTATAGCATATAAAATATAACTAAAAATCGATAAGCTATATACATAGTGGTTTATATACATATTTTTCTATATATTATATTTTATACATTAAGTAAGTTTAAAACTGTAGTATTTAAAATATGATATTAATAATGCTAAAGCCTATCATTATAGACTTTAGCATTACATTAAGTAAAATTACTGTATTTTTTATTTTTATTTCCAAATCCTTTAAACCATGATATTACATTTCATTTATTAGTCACTATATTAGAGTTTTTAATCTTATTATTATTACCAATAGCTATACTATTATCATATAGATTAACTTGAATATGTTGTATTATACTCTTTAACTCTTCTTCAGTCTTTGTTGATATGTCAATATCAAGGCCATCAAGATTTCCAAATTCTTTTTCAAGAAATAAAAGTGTTTCTAATATTTTTGTTTTTACTTTTGATATTATATCACTAACCATTCCTAAATCAATATCTACAGAGGCATCAGTTATATGTGCATTAGTGCTTGCCTGTAACATTCCATAGAATTCAGGAGGTATTGGTTTACCTAAACTTACTTCTTTATCTTTCATTTCTATTAATGTAGAAATACTAGAATATATATGTGTACTCAATAAGTTCTCCTGCATTTTTTCATCTAAATGAGCTATTCCAAATTGTCTTTTTGAGTATTGAGCATAACCAACTATAAAACTAGCCCTAACTATACCTTGTAATTTTCTATATTGAGGCAAATCGTCGTCTACATCATACCCTGATAACTCTTTAGTTACCCAATTAATTAATATATCATTATCTAAACAGTATAAAATTGCCATTAAATTTTGAAGAGCTATATCTATGTCCATATTTGAAGATATAAAATCTTTTATTAGCTTACTCCTTGCCAATCTTCTCCCTCCTAAAATGAGTTTTTAATAAACTCTGAAATTTTGTCCCAAAATCCAAACATCATTATTATACTTGCTATTATAGAACATCCAATTCCTATTAGTATGGGATGTCTATTTGCAAATGACTCTTTAGGTGTATCTTTACTACTAACAGTACTATTATTATAATCTATTATATTCGATTTTTTTATTTTATTATTATCACCTATTTTTATTGACATAAATTCTCCCCCCTTTTAGAAATATATAAATCCGTACTATATTAAAATTAATCCAATATCTCTATTTTTCCTGTAACTGCTTCACTTATTAAACTTTGCTTAGCTTCTTTTAGTTTTTCTATTTGATATTTAATATCATTCATAATATTGATGATTTCAATACTTTTTTGCTCAATATAATCAGTTAATATCTCAATTTCTTCTTTATTCGGATATAGTATATAAAAATTACCTAAATTTTCCATAGATAGATTAGGTTGAGCCGATTGAACTGCATATAACCACATATTCTCTTGTAGCTTCGGAGAATTTAACCAATAATATACAAATTTATAATTTATATCATCATATAGTCTTATGAAAGAAATAGCTTGATTTGTATTAGCTGGACAATGCTCTTTTTGCACAATAGCAACCTTACCTATAGTTGCACCTGCAATTACAAATAAAATATCATTTTCTTTTAATTCAGATCTTTTTAATATCTTATTTGTTTCTTCATCAATAAAAAATTCTGGTGTTAAAGAAATCTTTCCTTCATATATATTTTCAGCTTTTAAGAAACGAATTTCTCCTTTGTCTATTATTTCTTTTCCAACTGTTGAAGGTGTTGTTCCTTTCGATATAACTCTTGATATTTGTTTTATCCTTTTTACTTCCCAATCCTTAGGTATATCACCTAACCACTCAACTCCACTATCCTTCATCTCTTCACTACTTCTCTTTATAAGCTCATACCCATCATCAGTCTTAACAACCTTCAACTTACCAGTAACAACCTCACTTATAAGGCTTTTCTTTGCTTCTTCTAATCTTTCTATTAACTTTTCTTTCTTAGATATAATTAAGTTAAACTGTGAAGTCTTTTCATCAAGGAAGTTTGCTATTTTAATTTGAACATTCTTATCCAAATTAACTAAACTTAAATTTTTTACTTGAGTTCCAGTTATTAAAGGTTGTGCTGTTCCTGATGCTAATTCCTTTAAATTCATACTATTCAGTGAATATACTACATAATTAAAGTTGTAATTTTTAGACACTACATCTAATATTAATGCATTATCTGATATCCACCCTTCTGTAGCAATATTTACTTCTCCACAAGCTCCTACTCTTCCTATTATAATATTTTTTTTGACGTTATTTATCTTATTACTTTTTCCAATTACTCCATTAGAACCATATATATTATATTTACCATTATCATCATACTCGTCTTTAGAAATATACTCTCCACTTTTTAAATGAGATATATATTTAAGTTTTATTAAGCTCCAATCCTTAGGTATCTTACCAATCCACTCAACTCCACTATCCTTTAACTCTTCATCATTTCTATATCTATATCTCATTACCCTAGCACCTTCCTTATCTCTAGTGCTATCTCACTTTCTAAACTTTCAACTTCCTTCATAATATCTTCAAAAGCTCTTAGCTCTTCATACTTGTAAAAATGTCTAGTAAATGGTATCTCATATCCTATATTATTTATACTACTTTCATCTATATAAGCATCATTAACATGAGGCTTTACTTCCTTTTTAAAATACTCATAAACATCATCTTTAAGTGATATACTTTCTGTATCTTTTAGTGAACTATCACTTTCTATATTTCCTTTGCTATCTTTACAAACTTCTGCATCTTCATTTCTTACACCTATAGCATTTACTATTGCCTTTATAAGTCCTGCTGGTAGTGCTATATCAAATTCTTTAGACTTAGCTTTTAAATCCTTTATAAACTTATCTCTGTCCATATACTCTAAAGTATTGTCAAAGCTTTCTAATAGTTTTATTAATTTTTCTTGCTTTTGTCTTCCTTCATTTTCTTCTATTTCTTTTACTTCTAAGTCTTTTTTCTTAGATACTGCTAAGTTTATAAATTGAGTAGTGTTTTTTACATTTTCTATCGCTTCTTCATTAACTTTAAAACTTAGCTTTAATGGTCTTTCTACAGTTATTTTTCTATATCCAAAGTCTTCGTTGTCAAATATTTTACTGTTTTCACTTTCTTCAAAGCTACTGTATAAATTTGTTATTTCTTTTATTTGTTCAGGAGTTATTTCTTTTCTCTTGTTTCCTAAACTCTTTCTCATTAATTGGTAGTATTCACTCGCATTTACAAGCTGTATCTTACCTTTTCTCTTTTCTTCTTTTTTGTTAGTAAGTACCCATATATATGTTGCTATACCTGTGTTGTAGAACATATCAGTAGGTAGTGCTATTATACCTTCTAATAAGTCTTCTTCTATTATCCATTTTCTAATGTTTGATTCTCCACTTCCTGCATCTCCTGTAAATAATGGACTTCCGTTAAAGATTATAGCTATTCTACTTCCTTCTTCGTCATCATACATTTTGCTTATCATATTTTGTAAGAATAGTAATGAACCATCACTTACTCTTGGAGTACCTGCTCCAAATCTTCCGTCAAATCCTAAGTCTGCTTCTTCTTTTACTTTCTTTTCTTCATCTTTCCAAGTTACACCAAAAGGAGGATTTGATATTAAGAATCTTATTTTTTCTCCACTAAATCTATCTTGTGTTAATGTATTTCCAAGTCTTATGTTATCTGGATTTTGTCCTTTCATTAGCATATCTGCCTGACATATTGCAAAGGATTCGTCTAGTAATTCTTGTCCATATACATTTACTATTGCATTTGGGTTTATTTTTTCTATATAGTCTTCAGCTATTGAAAGCATCCCTCCTGTTCCACAGCAAAAATCTGCTATTGATATTACTTTTCCATCTTCTGTAAGGAAGTTTTCTTTGCCCATAAATAGCATTTCCATACAAAGTCTTATAACTTCTCTTGGTGTATAGAAGAATGGTTAAAATAGTTTTTGTCTAAATACTTGTAATCATTGTAATTTAAACATTGTATCTATATTATACATCAAATTTTAA
>JABLTT010007118.1_pt1 | contig 20356 bp, 16 predicted proteins | sample 7160061 | NCBI WGS metagenome assembly JABLTT01 (sample SAMN14651232, study PRJNA627086) | human gut metagenome | isolation source: feces | host: Homo sapiens
TCCGGGAGAACAGAGGGTGTACTTCGAACTGTTATCAAATAAAGCAATTGATGCGCATCTAATGTGATAACTCAGTCAGTTAAGATATAAAGTGTCGTGGGGATATTCTTGCATTTTATGAAATAGCCGATAGTATTCATGAAGGATTTAGATTTAGATAAAGTGTTATACGAATTTTTCAATCTTCATAAAAAATACCTCCTACATATAGAATGAATTACACCTCTATTGTAAAAGGCATCTGAGGTTATTAGGAATATGTAAATCAACAATTCTATGAATTTTTCGAGGGAATTGGAAAATGCTTGAAAGTCATCAGGAAAAATAGAGCAATTTTTCTTAATATTTTGGGCTTCCTATTTAACACTCCTGATAACCGTTTTATACAAGCCCCGAAAATGGCACAAGAAAACGGAGGTGCATGCTTGTCTTACTGATATGTACCCAGAATTCTGGACACATAAAAAATTGAATTAGGTGCACATGGATGCCTCTCTGAATTTTGTAGGAGGCATCCATTTTGTTTTCTCTTGGATTCTTTCGTTGTTGTAGTAATTTATGTAGCCGTCAACAGCCTTGGCAAATGTTTCAAAAGAGGAATACTCTTTTTCATGCCCGTAGAACATCTCGTTTTTCATCCGTCCAAAGAAGGTCTCCATGATGCAATTGTCGTAACAGTTGCCCTTCCTTGACATGGATTGAATGATTTTGTGATCTTTAAGTGCCTGCCTGAAGTACACGTGCTGGTACTGCCACCCTTGATCAGAGTGAAAGATCAGGCCATCTACAGAGGGAAACTTCGTAAAGGCGCCGGCCAACATTCTCTGGATCTGTTCCATATTGGCACTTTGAGATAAATCATAAGAAATGATTTCGTTTGTGTTCATGTCGAGTATGGGAGAGAGATAACACTTCCCCCACGAAAAACCGAACTGAGATACATCGGTAGTCCATTTTTGCATAGGAGCTGTCGTGCTGAAATCCCGGTCAAGGATATTCTCAGCAACCTTGCCGACCTCGCCCTTGTAGGAATGATACTTTTCCTTTGGGCGCTTTCCTGCCAACCCCATAGTGTGCATAAGCCGTTGTACCCGCTTATGATTGACCTTGTGGCCGCGCTTTATCAGTTCCTGATATACTCTTCGCACACCGTAGCGGCCTTTATGCTGTGAGAAAATGTCTTTGATTTCATCTGCCAAGCAATGGTTTCGAACAGCAACTTGATCGGCCTTGCTCAACTCAAAATAATAGGTAGACCGTGCCATCTGCATAGATTTCAACAGATATTTCAATTGGTATCCTTTTTCACGCAGCTCTTTGATGATCGCTGCTTTCTCGCCTTGAGTTGCGCTGCGTGCCTCTCTTCTCTCAAGGCGATCTCTTTTTTTATAACTTCATTCTCCGCCTTTATATGCTCGTTTTCTGCCCGAAGCCGGATCAATTCTTCTCGTTCGGATTCATTCAGTGGCCTTGCTTCTTCCTTTTTCATTTGGGGTACCCCTTTACTTGGACGACCTTTTTTCATTTCTACCAGGCCATTATACCCCTTTGTTTTATAGTTTTGACCCCATTGATACAATAGTCTATCTTGAATACCGGCCTCGATTGCCACTGACACACAGGATTTTCCGGACATTACTTGGGATACTAGTTCCAGCCGTTCTTCTGGTGTCCAGTTCCTGTTGAAATTTTTGTGTTTCAGTGCTTCTGGAACGCGGCTATCCTCTGCTCTTACCCATAGTCTACTTTATCCCGAAAGGATTTATCGCTAACACCTTCCGGCGTTTCTGGCCATTTTCCTTCTCGATACAGTTCTACACATTTCCTTTTGTACTCATATGTGTACCGCATAATAATACCCCCTCTACTGGGTGTCCAGTAAAGGGGGTACATATCATACACATCCCCAGTTTCTTTAGCCGTTTTCATCGCTTGAATTGCGGCTTCTACAATTTTTAATTCTTTTTCGTCCAGGGCGTTGAGCACGGCGTAAATCCGCTTTCTGTACTCGCTCCCTTTATTTTTGGACGGATAGAAATATTGATCTACCAATATATCGAACATTGCCACCATCTGATAAAAGGTACTGAGGCTAGGGTGCTGGCCGTCATTCTCGTTATATACGATGGTGCGCGGAGCCGTGTTGATTGCTCAATGTAAGGGGGCAGACGGAGTCTTTTTAAATACTGGCCTTGCTCTCACTGGGATCTTCTTTGATTGTGACTATTGTGAGTCTGGCAACCTACCAGCCGTTATTCAAGATGTTAAATGTTCCAGCAGATGCATATCAAGAGGTCTGCGACTATATCCAGATTATTTCCCGCATGGTGTTCCTTACTTGTTGCTTTAGTGATAGCCTTGTATTATAATAAAAACACTCTAAATTTCGATTACATCCTCCCGCGTTATTTATATTCCATCTAATCATAAACTCATTTGGGACTTCACTATTTCTTAGTTTAATATCATGTTTCACATGACTTTTCTCCATTTTTTACATAAAGGTTGGATAATATAATTCATGAAAAAACGACAGATTCCGTCCGCTTCTTTTTCATTGAAGCGTCTGTTCATCTCTCTTTTCGTTCTATATTTTGTGTTTGCTGTTATTTTTTATTTTTTAGCTGGCTATCAACTCCACTTTCGAGCATCTCGTGGTAATCTTGAATTCCCAGTCGCTGAATCAGGCACTGTAGAGTTAGTACAAGGCACTACAATTGAACAGGTGTTCACTGCAAAAATTCAACGTTTGGAATCTGTCTCCGTTCAATGGGGGACATACTTGCGCCAAAACACGGGTACAGCATACATGGAACTCCTCGATCTGCGTAGCGGCGCAGTATTACTGAGTCAAAATTTCGACGTGTCTGCGCTCACAGAAGGTGCGCAGCTGACGCTCTCTTCTTTCTCCCCATTGGAGGGATATTATGATGTACCTCTGTTGTTGCGTATCTACGCTGACTCCCAACCTGGCAGTGCTGCATCACCGCTGATGTCTTCTTCCGTCCAGCCTGATGGTTTTTCACTTTCCATTAATGGGACACCGGTCCAGGGAACACTCTGCTTCTCTGCTTCTGGAGAGGATTATATCTGGACTGGACTCCACTACTGGAAATTTGTAGCTGGTTTTGGTGCGGTGCTGGGGGTCTACTTGACTGTTACCTATTGGCGCTGGAGTAAGGGGAAAGATGGTTTGCTGGTCAAAGGCATTGCCGCCCTTCAGAAGTACCGCTTCCTCATAAAGCAATTGGTAGATCGGGATTTCAAGGCAAAATACAAGCGTTCAATTTTGGGGGTATTTTGGAGCTTTTTGAATCCCTTGCTTACCATGATTGTTCAGTATATTGTGTTTTCCAATCTCTTCCGCTTTGATATTCCCTATTATACAGTCTATCTTTTGACCGGCATTATTATCTTTAATTATTTTTCCGAGTCCTGCGGTATGGCACTCTCTTCCATTGTGGGAAATGCTAATCTGATCACAAAGGTGTATGTACCCAAATATATCTATCCCCTGACGCGCATTCTATCCTCTCTGGTCAACCTGGTCATCTCCATGATCCCGTTGCTTCTGGTGATCTTGTTCTCCGGACTGCTCCCGACGAAGGCATATCCGCTCATTCTTTTTGACCTGATCTGCCTTGCGCTGTTCTGTCTCGGACTTGGGATGCTTCTGGCCTCCGCGATGGTTTTCTTCCGGGACATTCAATTTCTCTGGGGGGTGCTGACCATGCTGTGGATGTATCTGACTCCCATTTTCTATCCGGCTGACATTCTGCCGGAACAGGTTGCATGGGTCTTGGGCGTCAATCCGCTCTACTATTTTATCACCTTCCTGCGGACATGCGTGATGGATGGCGTATCTCCGGAACCTGTCCTGTATGTGCAGTGCTTCCTGTCCGCCATGCTCTTTCTGATTCTGGGGACGGTGGTATTCAAAAAGACGCAGGACAAGTTCGTCCTCTATTTGTAAGCAGGTGTTGTCGTGAAAAAAGAGAAACAGGCCATTGAGGTACAGGATATCTCCATGCGCTTCCAGCTGATGGACGACCGCATTCTTTCCCTCAAGGAATTCGCCACACGAAAGCTGCGTGGCAAAGTAAGCCACACGGATTTTTGGGCGCTCAAGCATATTTCCTTTGAGGTTTTCCGCGGCGAGGTGGTAGGCATCATCGGCCGCAACGGCTCCGGGAAAAGCACGCTGTTGAAGGTAATCTCCGGGATTTTAAAGCCGACGGAAGGTGCCGTGAGCTGTCACGGCAATATCGTCCCCATGTTGGAGCTTGGCTCTGGCTTCGACCCTGATTTGACTGGCCGCGAAAATATTTTCCTAAACGGTGCTATTCTCGGATACTCGGAAGAATTTTTGACCGACCGATATCAGGAAATTCTGGACTTTTCCGAGCTTGGCCAATTCATTGATGTCCCCATCAGAAACTACTCCTCCGGTATGATGGCCCGCTTGGCCTTCTCCGTTGCCTCGATGGTTGAGCCGGAAATTCTGATTGTGGATGAAATCCTCTCCGTAGGCGATGCAGCTTTTCAGGAGAAGAGCCGCGCCCGCATGATGGAAATGATGGGCGGCGGTACAACCGTGCTCTTTGTCTCCCACAGTCTGGAGCAAATCCAGGAAATGTGCAACCGTGTTTTGTGGCTGGAACAGGGAGAAATGCGCATGCTCGGCCCCACCGAGGAGGTATGCTCCGCTTATGCTGAATCGTGAGCCTCTGGTCTCCGTTCTGATGGGGGTTTACCAGCCCAAGCCGTCCAGTTTATCCATGCTCCGCCGCGCTGTCGATTCCATGCTGTTTCAGGATTACCCCGCGCTGGAGCTACTTCTGTGTGACGACGGTTCCGCGCCTTCCGTCTGCCGCTGCCTGGAAGAATACGCCGCCCGGGATAGCCGCGTTCGGCTGATTCGCCGGGGAGATGCCTTTACTTTACCGCAGAAGCTGAATCTCTGCCTACTGCATGCAAAAGGAGCTTATCTGGTCCGAATGGACGACGATGACTATGCTCTTCCTAGCCGGTTGTCTATTCAGATGGAATTCCTGAAATCTCATCCAGAGTTTGACTTTGTAGGATCCAACGCGATTCTCTGGCGGGAAGGCTCAGCCTGCGGGGAACGGATGTTCCCCGCAGAGCCCACCGTCCGGGATTTTCTATTTAAGCAGCCCTTTCTCCACCCCACACTGCTGTTCCGACGGGAGGCACTGGAGCGGGTGGGAGGGTACTCCGAGCTGCCCCGGTGCATTCTGTGCGAGGACTATGACCTGTTACTCCGTCTCTATGAGGCAGGCAGCCGAGGGGCCAATCTCCAGGAAAAGCTGATCTGCTATACCCTGCCCCTGAACCCGAAGGGTAGCCGACGGCTACACCACCGCTGGAACGAAGTTCGGACCCGCTTCGTCCGCTTCCGGGCGCTGGGCTTACTTCCAGGAGCCTTTCCCTATGTGATAAAGCCGCTCGTTGTAGGTCTGATCCCCTCCGGGCTGCTGAGGCGGCTGAAATCCCGCCGTTACCATGAGGAGGCACACTCATGAACTCGATTCAAATCTATGTCTCCCACCGCATTGATATTAACAGTGAGCTGGTGGACAACCCGCTCTATATTCCGATGCGGTGCGGAGCGGTGTTTGACCAGGAGAACCCCATGGGGATCGCGGGGGACGACACTGGGGACAACATCTCGGAGCGGAGGATGAGCTTTTGTGAGTTCACCGTGCAGTACTGGGCGTGGAAAAACATCCGGGCGGACTACTGCGGGCTGTGTCATTACCGGCGGTATCTCTCCTTCTCCCCCCGGCGGTTCCGCACGGACGAGTATAACATGGTCTATGTCCCCTCCCTGACGCCGGCGGGAAAGGCGCGGTATGGCCTGCTGGACCGTGCGGCTATGGCGGCGGCCATTGAGTGGCATGACGGAGTGGCATCTGAATGCGCCGATGTAACTCGGATCCCTACGCCGAAAGGGCCGCAAAGGACGGTACGGGACATGTGGGAAGCTCACTACGGGGAATTTTTTGAAAAGTCCTCCATTGATCTGCTCTTCACCCTCATAGATGAGCTGGCGCCGGAGTACAGTCAGTCGGCCTGGGAGTACTTCAACGGCGGACAGCACCGGGGCTTCAACTGCTTTGTGCTGCGCTGGGAACTCTTCGACCGGCTGTGCCGGTTCCAGTTCCCCATCATGTTTGAGGCAGAGCGGCGGCTGGACACCACCGGCTACACCCAGACTATGAAACGCACCCCGGCTTTTCTGGGGGAGATGCTCTACGGTATTTTCATGTACCATATCACCGTCCACGAGGGGCGGGATATCCAGACCCGCCAGATGGTTTTTTTCAGCAACACGGAGCGCATCCGCGGCCGGGGGGATTTACTCCGGCGGTATGTGGGGGACAGCGCGAATCGCCTGCTGCGGGCGGTGGTTGACCCCATCCTCCCTAAGGGCTCCCGGCGGCGGGAGAAGGTCAAAGATATTTTCTATCGCCTCACCCCCATTAAGCGGAGAGGCGTGGCAACTATCAAAGAAAAATAATACGTAGGATGTGAACGACTTGGAGAAGCAGTACAAGCCCGTCCCCGATGTGGAGGCCCTCCGCTATAAGGGGACTCCGGACAAGCCGGATATCAAGATCTTCGTCTCCCACCGCATTGATCAGGATAGCATGACCATTGACAATCCACTCTATATTCCAATCCGTTGCGGTGCGGTCTATGATGAGCGTGAAGGAATCAGTATGCTGGGGGATGATACAGGGGATAATATTTCGGAAAAAAGAGAGAGTTTTTGTGAGTTAACGGTTCTTTATTGGGCGTGGAAAAATGTTAAAGCAGATTTCTATGGCCTTTGCCATTATAGAAGGTATATTTCTTTTTCAGATAGAACATATTCCGATTCGTATAATAAGTCAGGAATTTTATTTGAGCAAGTACTTTCACAAGGAAGTATTGACAAATATGAACTAGAAAACCAAGGGAAAATGTGCTGTACTATTCAGAAGAGTGATATAATTACTACACCACCTGAAGATGTGACTTGTTCAGGTGATGGAAATCATAGAACAGTATATGGATTATGTGAAGACCGTCGTAGAGATTTTGATATGCGCGGAGTTGAATTATTATTTGAAGTTATTGAAAAGAAATACCCTAAATTTCTATCTTCTTCAAAAAAATATTTTAACTCCCAATATGCTAAGTTTTATAACTGCTTTGTTATGAAAAAAGAGCTGTTTGATGAATTTTGTGAATTCCTATTTGGGACACTTTTTGAAGTTGAAAAAAAACTCGATACCCAGTATTACAATGTATGGAAAACACGGATGCCTGGCTTTCTGGGGGAACATTTGTTTGGGATATTCTTGGAGTATTATACTGATCTTAATAATATTAATGTTTCTGTTCGAGAATTGGTATTTTTTCAAGAAACACAAGTATTTACATCCCATATAACACCTGCATTTTTAAACAATAATATTCCAATTGTATTTAGTTCTAGCGATTATTTTGCACCATTTGCGGCAGTATTTATTCAGTCTGTGATAAAACAATCAAGTAAAACTAATAATTATGATTTCATTATTTTGGAGAGTGCTATTAGTGTAAGTAATAAAAAATTGTTAAAGCAACTGGCCTATGGCCATCCTAATATGTCCATTCGATTTTTTAATCCAAAGCCTTTATTACGTGGTGCAAAATTATTTATAAATTCGGCAAACCAGTCCGAAGAGGCGTATTACCGAGTACTTGCTCCATTTATACTCAGCCAATATGATAAAGCTATTGTTATGGATTGTGATTTAATCGCAAAGTGCGATATAGCAAAATTATTACAGACTCCTTTGAATGGAAATGTAGCTGCTATTGTTCCAGATGCGGTTTGGCATGGTTGGGCAAATGGAATGATCAAAGAAGTAAATGACTATTGTAAAACAGACTTCCCAATTAAAAATCCATTTTCCTACGTAAATACTGGAGTTATTGTGTTTGATTGTGTTGCCTATCGTAGAATATTTACTGTAGATGGTATTGTTGAATATATCAAAAATCATAAATTCAATATCCAGGAACAAGATGCCTTAAATCTTTTGTTGGAAGGAAAAATCGAGAACTTAGATATAGCGTGGAATATGTATGTATTATCGTCTGACTTCATAAAACAATCAATAGACGATTTTGCGCCAGTTTATGAAAGGAATGCTTATCATACTGCTCACGAAAACCCAAAATTGATTCATTGGGCAGCGCAACCAAAGCCTTGGAATGATCCAAATGTTGATTTAGGAATAGAATGGTGGCTTGTTGCAAGGGAAACCCCATTTTACGAATTAATTCTTGCTAGGATGATGGATACTAAACTTGGGCCTCTTCATCCGGTTGTGTTTGACCTTCAAAACCGGATGGGTATATTTGATACTCGTTCTGGGGCAAGAAAATTTGCGGATAAAATATTGCCCAAAGGATCAAAACGCAGAGAATTTGTTAAAATCCTTTTACCGAAAGGTTCACTACGTTGGCGTTTCTGCAAACAGGTTTACTATATCTTTAAACCAGAGTACCGCCCGAAAAAATAAGAAGGGAAAATAATTAGAAAGGGGGGAGACGATGCCGTCTAATTTTTGGCCCATGTCCTCCAACGAATCGGACTTCAACTTCAAGATAATGTGGGATCACTTTCAGCAACTGAAGGAGCAGATTCAAGCTGTCTCAAATGAACTTCCTGTCATAGAGAAAATGGTAAAGCGGTTGGGAGAGCAGAGCACAGAGCAAAATGCGGAGAGGAGCGAGGAGGCGGGAAAACAATATAATCTGTTATCAGAGCTGAATAAGAAAGCAGATTCTATATGTTCTGCGATATTTGCAAAAGAGTATCCAATTGATGTACGGTTTGAGCGAGAATACTACAAGAAATTTCCCACGGCTCCATCGGAAGAATTTCCAGACTTTCAACAGAAATTTCTAAATCTTGTGCGTGGACTTGACATAAAGAGCATTGAAGATGTTGTGCTGTCGATTCAGCGGTTGAAAATTGTTCAAAATACGCAGGACCCTGTCATTGCGCTTTACTCTCAGGAAGAAAAGAACATTATGCGGAAAATTATTGAGCATATGTTCAGCAGCATTCTTCCGCTATCACACAATGTTTTTTATTATCGTGGATATCTGCTTCCGATCAATCATTTTGAGCCATGCGTCTTTTGGGATCGATATGGAATCCGCCATCTGACAAAGCCGGAACATTTTTCAGATACGGATATCATTGACGCCGGCGCGTTTATTGGAGATTCAGCACTTATTTTTTCCCCACTTACCAATCGCAATGTGTATGCTTTTGAGCCGGTCCCTCAAAACTATCACTATATGCAAGACACTATAAAACTAAACGGCCTGACAAATGTTGTGCCGGTTCAGGCCGCACTCGGGGAAGAAAACGGGACGATATCAATATCTGTAAACGATTCAAGCAGTACACAGTTTGAAAATGATGCCTGTCAATATGCGGAAAAAGTAGAGGTGAAGGTGGTTCCTCTGGATGAATTTGTCCAGGAGCATAATCTTCATGTGGGACTTATCAAAGCTGATGTAGAAGGTGCTGAACAGTCGCTTCTAAAGGGGGCAATGCAGACCATTAAGCACCAAAGGCCGACCCTTCTTATCAGTATCTACCACAACGCAGATGACTTCTTCCACATCAAACCTATGTTGGAACAACTGGATTTGGGGTATCGTTTTAAAATCAGGCATCCAGTATGCGGGTCTGTTATCACAGAGACACTTCTGATCGCAGAAGCCGAATAGTAAGGATTTGGGGTTATATTTATGAAAGTTGTAATTTTGGCAGGTGGCTTTGGCACCCGCATCTCAGAAGAGTCCCAGTTCAAGCCCAAGCCCATGGTGGAGCTAGGGGGTATGCCCATTCTATGGCACATTATGAAGCTATACTCCACCCATGGCTTCAACGAATTCATTATCTGCGCCGGCTATAAGCAGCACGTCATCAAGGAGTATTTCGCGGATTATTTCCTCCATACCTCCGACATTACCTACGACTTTACCAACGGGAAAAACGAGATGATTGTCCACCGGAACACCTCGGAGCCATGGAAGGTGACTGTGGTAGACACCGGTCTGAACACCATGACCGGCGGCCGGGTGAAGCGGGTAAAGGACTACATCGGGGACAAGCCCTTTATGCTCACCTACGGCGACGGCGTCGCCGACCTGAACATCACCGAGCTGGTGAAGTTCCACAAGTCCCACGGCAGGCTGGTCACCATGTCCGCCTACAACGCCGGGCAGCGCTTCGGCGTGCTGGACACTGACAGCGAGGGCCATGTGCGAGAGTTTCGGGAAAAGACCCAGGGCGACGGAAACCTGATCAACATTGGCTTCATGGTCTGCCAGCCCGAGTTTATCAACTATATTGATAGCGACGCCACCGTGCTGGAGAAGGCCCCCCTGGAGACGGTGGCAAAGCTGGGTCAGCTGATGGCCTATAAGCATGACGGCTTCTGGCAGTGCATGGACACCGTGCGGGAAAAGGAACAGCTGGAGAAGCTGTGGACCGCCGGACAGGCCCCCTGGAAAGTGTGGGCAGACTGATGGAACAGTTGGATCTCAATTTCTACCGCGACAAGCGGGTGTTCGTCACTGGCCACACCGGCTTTAAGGGCGCGTGGTTGTGCCGCATCTTGGTGGGTGCTGGAGCGGTGGTGACTGGCTATTCACTCCCCGCCCCAACCCAGCCAAACCTCTTTTCCCTGGCCGGCCTGGAGGGGAAGATGTCCTCTGTGCTGGGCGATATTCGAGACCGCGGCGCACTGAATGCCGCATTTGACACCGCCCAGCCGGAAATTGTCCTCCACCTGGCCGCCCAGCCAATTGTGCGGGACAGCTACAAAGACCCGGTCTTTACCTATGAGACCAATGTTATGGGAACGGTGAACATTCTAGAGTGCGTGCGCCGCATCGGCACCGTCCGCAGCTTCCTCAATGTGACCACTGACAAGGTCTATCACAACAACGAGTGGGTATGGGGCTACCGGGAGGACGAGCCGCTGGACGGCTTCGACCCCTACTCCAACTCCAAGTCCTGCTCGGAGCTGGTGACCCACAGCTATCTCAATAGCTTTTTCTCCGCACAGGACACCCCCGCCATCTCCACTGCCCGGGCGGGCAATGTCATCGGCGGCGGCGACTTTGCCAACGACCGGATCATTCCGGACTGCGTCCGTGCTGTCCAGGCGGGGGCACCTATCATTGTCCGCAACCCTCACTCTACCCGGCCCTACCAGCATGTGCTGGAGCCTCTGTTCGCCTACCTCATGATCGCCCAGAGGCAGTATCAGGATAAACAATATTCGGGTTGGTACAACGTGGGCCCCGACGAGTGTGACTGCGTCACCACCGGGCAGCTCACCGACCTGTTTTGCCGCTCCTGGGGGGGGGAGGCGACCTGGATCAATCAGGCCGAAGTCGGCGCCCCCCACGAGGCCAACTTCCTCAAGCTGGACTGCTCCAAGCTGAAGGCTGTCTTTGGATGGCGCCCCCGCTGGCACATCGAGGATGCCGTCCGCTTGACAGCTGACTGGACCCGGGTCTGGCTCTCCGGCGGGGATATCCCCGCTGAGATGGACCGGGAGATTGTCGTCTATCAGGAGGGATGCTGATATGAAATCTGCCATTGTTACCGGCGCCAACGGCTTTGTTGGGAGTAACGTAGTCCGTGAACTGCTTGAAAACGGCTATTCCGTCTGTGCCATTGTTCGAGACGGACACCGGGACCACCTCCCCGATGCTCCGGAGTTGACGGTTCTCTCTTGCGGTCTAGAGCAGATGAAGGATCTCCCCAGCCTGCTCCCTCGGGCAGAGGGCAACCTGTTCTACCACTTCGCTTGGCAGGGGAGCGCCGGTTCGGCCCGGGCGGATACCGCCCTTCAGCTGCAAAACGCTCAGTGGACCGTGGACGCCTTGCGGGCGGCGAATGAGTTGGGCTGCCGTCGGTTTGTCGGCGCAGGCAGCATCATGGAGCGCGAGACTATGGCCGCCGCATACACCCAGGGAAACCGCCCCGGCCCCGGTTATATTTACGGCGGTGGCAAGGTGATTGCCCACATCATGTGCATGTCCGTGGCGGCGGAACTCGGTATGGAACTGGTCTGGCCGGAGATCACCAACGCCTACGGCGTAGGCGAGAAGAGCCCCCGCATGGTCAACACCACCATTCAGAAGTGCATCCGTGGAGAAGCTCCGCAGTTTACGGCAGGAACTCAGAACTACGACTTCGTATACATCGACGATGTTGCCCGAGCCTTCCGACTGATCGGTGAAAACGGTAAACCCTTCCACGAGTATCTCATCGGCAGCTCCACCGCCCGCCCCCTGCGGGATTTCCTGACAGAAATGCAGGCCGCCATCGCGCCGGAGTTACCCTTCCTCTTCGGGGACATCCCTTTTACCGGAACCGATCTTCCCTTGTCCAGATTCGACTGCACGGAGACGGAACGGGACACCGGATTCCGGGCGGAAATCACATTTGCAGAGGGTTGCAGGCGCACAATGGAGTGGTGGAAAAAGATGGAGGTCACACAATGATTCAGAAATTTGAATTTCACGAAACCAACATCCCCGGATTGATTGAGGTCATCCCTTTTAACGCCGATGATATTCGTGGATGTTTCACCAAGGACTACTCCAGGGAAGTCTTTGAGGCCAATGGCATCCACCACGATCTGATAGAGGTCTTTTATACCACCAGCCACAAAGGCGTCATCCGCGCCCTCCATTTCCAGCGGGTCAAGCAACAGCCCAAGTTGGTACGCTGCATCTGGGGCCATGTCTGGGATGTTGTGGTGGATCTCCGCAAGGACAGTCCCACCTTCAAAAGATGGCTGGCATTCGACCTTGTGGGTAAGCAGCACAACGAAATTCTTGTTCCTGCCGGCTGTGCTCACGGGTATCTCGTGCTGGAGGACTCCATTGTTTCCTATAAGTGCGGAGAGAAGTTCTATGCGGAGTATGACGACGGCGTAATGTGGAACGACCCTGATCTGGCCGTAAACTGGCCCTTGGAGAGGATCGGCGGAGAAGCCAACCTAATCCTTGCGGACAAGGATAAAAACCTTCAATCCTTTGCTCAGTTTATGAGCAACTACGGCGGTTTTTAATATGGGTAGTCTGGTCATTGGCTGTGGCCTGTCGGGCGCAGTAATTGCCCGCCATCTGGCCGAGCAGGGAAAACAGGTGTCTATTTGGGAGCGCAGGGCCCATATCGGCGGTAATATGTACGACTATGTGGACGAGCATGGATTTCTGGTTCAGAAGTACGGTCCACATACGTTTCACACCAGAAAAAAGGAGCTTTACGACTACATGCTCCGCTTTGAGGATTGGCAGGATTACAAGCTGACATGTGGCGCTGTGTGGGATGGGAAATACACCCCGACTCCCTTCAACTTTACGACGATCGATACCTTCTTTTCCCACGAACAGGCTGAGCGGTTGAAGAATAAGCTCCAGACTGCTTATGCTGGCCGCGAGACCGCTACGGTAGTGGAAGTGCTTGAGCACGATGACCCCGACATTCGCGGCTATGCCGAATATCTTTTCCGCAACGATTATGCCCCCTATACCGCCAAGCAATGGGGAGTCTCTCCTTCAGAAATTGACCCAAGCGTGCTCAAGCGGGTTCCCCTACGGTTCTCTTACGACGAAGGCTATTTTGAAGATCCTTATCAAATAATGCCAGCCCATTCCTTTACTAGATTTTTTCAAACCCTACTGGATCATCCTAATATCCATATTGAACTGGGAGTGGAGGCACTGGAGCGAATTCAGGTATCCGATGGGCAACTCTATGTGGACGGGAATCGCTGGGATGAACCGTTGGTCTACACCGGCGCATTAGATGAACTTTTCGGGGGTATCTTTGGCAGACTGCCCTATCGCTCCTTGCGGTTTGAATGGAAGTATACTGAGGCAGACAGCGTTCAAGATGCCCCGGTGGTGGCCTATCCTCAGGAAGCCGGCTATACTCGGATCACTGAGTATAAAAAACTTCCCTTTCAAGCTCGTCCAGGCAGCAGTTATGCGCTGGAATTTCCACTCCCATACCAGGAGGGGGCCTCACTGGAACCCTACTATCCTGTCCTAACCGAGAAAAGCCAGATTCAATATAAAAAATATTTCGAATTGGTCAGTGCGGTACCCAACTTGATCTGCTGCGGTCGACTGGCTGATTTTAAGTACTATAACATGGATCAGGCACTGGAGCGGGCTTTAGGTGTCTGCCAGAGTCTTCTCTGAGTGCCTGAAGATAAATACTGGGTATGAAGCAACTGATTCATACCCAGTATTATTTATTGGGTAGGGAAATCACTGGCTCTGCCGGTGGAGGTGCCCCGTAAAAAAGATTTAGCTTCAAGCATCGAGCGAAGCGAGCTGCTACTAGAGGCCGAAGGGGAAAAGTTGATACAGGATATCCGGTACGAGCCCAATTAACAGTGCCAGAATTACTGTGGCAGCCATCACAGCCGAAACCTCACTATCACTTCTTGATAAGTTACCCTCAGGCAGACCCCACGTCATTGGACAGTAGCACCGCCAGAAAAGTTTGTAGATATATTTGGCCGATGTCTCCGTCCGGCGCGTAGAGGATATCACAGGAGCTCTGTGGGCAGCAAGGTACCTTTGCCCGCTATCGACACTGCCACTCCACCGCCATAGAATTTAGGATCTGCTGACAAAGTCTTGCTTTAAGAGCACAGCTTTGTCAGCAGATCCGTTCTTCGTAGGCGTATTTCAAAGATAAAGTATTTTATGGCTCATGAGCAATAAAATCCGCATAGAGGTATAGTACCTCGGAAAGGTCTTGATAACCGCAGAGGCCAGCCACTTCTTCGGCGGGATGTCCTGCCTCCAACAGGCGGATTGCATAGTCGTGCCGGAAGTCAGTCAAGCTCAGATGATTCATGTGAAGCGGCCGCAATAGGTTCCGAGTCAAATAAAACAAATAGGGAACAGAGAGTGGACCCTGTTTCTGAGTGGTGTGTACGACATAGGCATCCGGGAATTCGACCCGCTCTGACAGGTAAGCGGCCAGATCTTCGGGAATAGGAATCGAACGGCCGGAGACATGCGCAGTCCTGGAGATGAGGTCGACATGCTTCCATTGTAGTAAGCGGATTTCCTTATAATGCAGGCCGAGTTGCCACGCCAAGCGAATAATCAACACATCTGGATAGCGCTCCATATGGAGCAAGTGAGACATAAGCTCCGAAGTGGGACGACTAGCGGCGATTGGGCGGAATTTTTCAGGCAGCATAAGGGGCGGAGCGGATTCCATGAAACCGGAACTAACAGCAAATTGGCGTATTTGGTTTAGAAGGGCAATGTGTTCTGGAAAGTTCTTGAGGCTACGGTGACTGTGCCGCAGCGCGCGCTGATAGTCTTGTACACGGCGCTGATTGAATTTACGCACATCGGAAAAGCCAAGCTGAGGCAAGAGGTCTTTTATAAGGTAGGAGCGATAACGCTCCATCTGATCCGGAGGGGTATGGCCTTCTATACTGGATAGCCAGAGGGGAGCGAGCTCTTTTAGCAGGAGAGGCTTGGGTAGATCTTCAAACAGGCCGGAGGCATCAATCGCCCTGCCGACGTAAAAGTCTAAAATACCATAAAGAATACGGGGATGAAACTGAAAGCTGGAGGGAGCCCCACCCTTCTCTAAATAGTATACCCGGTATTGCTCCAGCATAACCCCATCCAGAAGCTGAAGATCTGTCTGTCCGAAATAGGGGAGAAGCGACCGCTCCAAAATGGAGTAGTAACGGCGGACGGTGGCTGGTTCGTTTTGCTCGGAAAACGAAGAGAGCCATTGTGGAACAACTTCCGCCAATTGCAGAGGAGGAAGCTGATATCCAAATAAATCTGGGGCGACCTTTGGGCTACCCAAGGAGACACCGTAGGCTACAAATGCGTGGAGAATGGGGAGATAGTCCCGGCGAAACGCCGCAAGGCTGACGCCACGTCGGGACAGACGTTGACGCAAATCCTCCACGACCGGCTGCTGAAGACGGTCAATTCGGTAATGGCCGGCCAAAGACAGCAGGGAAGACAGGGCATCGGAGCTTAGGGAGCCCGGCAGATTGGGTGCTGCATCCGAAAACGAGGGCATAGTATTCCTCCAGTGCTACATAGTGCCAATCAATTTTATATTATTATATCACGAATTTCCAATGAAAGAAAAGAATCGGTTGCAATATTACGCTTTCGTTACAAAGAGAGAGCATCCCTTGACGGGGGGCCCAGGCTCGTGTATATTATACACGTAAGTTCGCGAAGGGGAGGTTTCCTCCTCTCACGGACTAATAAAAATGAGGAGGAAATCCAAAATGAGAAACCTCAAGAGGGCTCTCAGCCTGGTAATGGCCATGGCCATGCTGATCGGCATGATGACCATCGGTGCCAGTGCTGTGAGCGCCAGCGATTTCACCGACGCGGATGAGATCGTCAACACCGAGGCCGTCTCCGTTCTGACGACTCTGAACGTCATCAACGGCAAGGAAGACGGCAGCTACTTTGATCCCACCGGGATCGTGACCCGCGCCGAGATGGCGAAGATGATCACCGTGGCTCTGCACGGCGGCGAGGAGCCCGTTCTGGGCACCAAGACCAACCCGAGCTACTCCGACATCAAGGGCCATTGGGCTGAGTCCTACATTGAGTACTGCACCAGCGTGGGCATCATTTCCGGTCGCGGCAACGGCAAGTTTGACCCGGCTGCTACTGTGACTGTGGCCGAGGCGGCCAAAATGTTGCTGACTGCCCTAGGGTACGATGCTGCCGTGTTCGGCCTGACCGGTTCCGACTGGCAGGTGAACACCGACGTGCAGGCCAACAACGCCAAGCTGTATGAGGGCCTGCCTGCCAGCGTTACCACCTCCGATGCTCTGACCCGTGACAACGCCGCCCAGATGATCTACAATACTCTGGACGCCTACATCATGGAGAAGACCTTTGACAAGGTTCTGTCCAACGGCGAGGTCTCTTACAGCTACAAGCTGTCCGAGACCAAGACCATGATGAGCGAGAAGTTCGGTGTGGTCAAGGTCGAGGGTGTTGTTACTGAGAATGAGTTCACCGAGGGCTCTGCGCTGAAGGGCAAGACCACAATGACCGTCACCAACGGCGATGCTGGTAGCACGAAGGGTGAGCAGAGCGTCTTTGCCAACGGCACTCAGACCTTTGCCGTCACCTCTGGCGCCGATGTGGTCGGCAAGAGCGTGACCCTGTATGTGAAGCCCGCCAAGAACACCAATGCCGCCTCCAAGGCGACTGTTGTGGGCTCCGCCATCATCAACAGCAACAATACGGTCTACACCACTGCCAAGGCTCTGGTTGACAACTCCAGTAAGTCCAACGACATTACCAAGACCCTGAAGGCCGAGGGCCTGAAGTTTGATAACGCCAACGATGTCACTCTGTATACCAACTATGCTGACAGCACTCTGAGCAACCCTGCTACTAGCGATCTGGCATCCCTGTTGAACACCAAGGGTGTTGAGGCCCAGTACATTGACAACAACGGTGACGGCATTGTAGATGTGGTTGTGAAGGTCATCAAGGCTTTTGGTAAGGTCACTGTCTACTCCGACGCTAAGGACGGTAGCCTGAGCATCTCCAAGCTGGGTAAGTACGGTGCTGACGGCCTCACTAGCGGTGCTGGTCTGTCCACCACCGACGCCAACGAGGATGTCTATGACTTTGCCAACCTGGGCGTGGCCAAGAATGACTATGTCTTCTACTATGAGGTCAACGGTGGCATGTGCTACGTCGAGGCCGCCAAGTCTGTAACCGAGGACATTACCGCGACCAAGGGTGACAGCATCTATGCCGGCGATACTGAGTACGGCACCTCCGACCTGGCCAGCACTACCGACCTCTCTGCTGAGACCGGTGCTCAGGCCACCTTGGTTAGTGCCGTGACTCTGGGCGAGGAGGCTGTCCTCTATCTGGATGCGGCCAACAGCGTGGTCTACGTGACCGATGCCGAGACCAGCAGTTCTTACCTGATGGTTACTGCCACCGCCCTGAGCAGTTACAAGGATAGCGTAACCGCCCGCGTTGTCTTTGAGGATGGCACCACCGGTGAGATCGAGGTCAACAAGCTGGACACCACCACTGTCAACAATAGCACTAATGCTTCCAATGTCCAGGGCCTGCTGGACAATCAGAAGATCGGTCGCAACACCACTGCTAAGGTTTACTCCTACACCAAGACCTCCGACAATACCTATAACCTGACCACTGAGACTACTGTTGTTGGAACTCAGGATGCCGTTGACATTACTAAGGGTAACCCCACCGTTGTGTCCGGTCAGATTACCGCCAACAACGCTACCAAGTTCATCTTGGGTGACGAGGATGGTTACAGCGCCTACACTGGTATCAATAACGTGTCCAGCAAGGAGGACACCTCCGTGTTTGCAGTTGTGGGTACCAATAAGGTCGCTAAGGTCCTCTTTGCCTACGGCGGCACTGGTGCCGAGAACGCAGACAACTACATGTACGTCCTGAACAAGACCCCCTATGTCACCAGTGACGGCAAGAACGACGTTTACACCTACACTGTCATTCGTAACGGCGAGGTGACCACCATTGAGGGTACTTCTGCCTCCGTGTTTAGCGCCGCTGGCCTGAACAAGGTCACTCTGAAGGGCGACAAGGCCAACAGCGCGAGCACCAGCGGCGCTCTCATTGTTGCCTCCGGTAAAGCTACCACCGCTGGCGATGGCGTGCTGGCCATCAATAACGGTACTGGCTACTTCTACGATGAGAACACCGTGTTTATCCTGATCACCGGTGGCGGTAAGGATGATGTAAATACCTCCGCTAGCGTGGACAGCATCATCACCGAGGGTGGCGCTCAGGATACCATCTCCATCCTGGTGGATGAGGATAACACCACCACCGCTCAGTACGTCTTCATTGAGCGCGGCTAATCCGGCAAGATACATAGACGTAACTAGAGGTTAGCTCTGATTTCACCCCCGCGCTTCGGCGCGGGGGTGTGTTTTTATCCCTTATTGTACCTATGCAGCTACACCTACGATCTGATATAATAGAAAGAGAATATGGAATTTTATCTCAGGAGGTGCCTGCATATGACAAGTTACACGCAAAGTGTATTCTTTACCTGGGGACATCTGCCCGGAATAAAACTATCACTCCTCTTACTGTTGCTGGCATTCCCGCTCCTTTATTGCTTCTATTGGGATGCGTTTGAGAGCAGCGGAGTTGTGCAAATGAAGGGGGTGTGGAAAAGACTTCCGTACGGGAAGCGAATCCGCGCGTCGGCTACAGTAGCTGCCTATGCATTACTGCTTCTGGCTGGCATACCGCAGACAGGCCTACTGCAATCGCTGGACTTCCTGGATTGGGCCGCAGACCTCTATTTGAGACTGGAGCCGTTGCAGGCTATCGGAGTACTACTGGCGGCACTGTATGCCAGGGTACTTCATGGAAGTCGGTACGAATATCTCCAACCCATCAACTTCGTGACTCGGCTTCTTATTTTTCTCTCTGTGTTCTCGACTCTCCTGGTCGGTCAGATTCCGCTCGTCTGGTACAATGTTCCGTGGTTTCTGCTGGTGGGCGTGATTTTTGCTTGGTTGGAGCTGGCCGCACTGCGTCCGCCCCCCGTCGGCTTGCCAACAACGAAGAATCTGTTTGACCCTGTTGCCGCTTATGACGGGCTTTTGCCGCTTCGGCAGGCGCAGGCCGACAAATTGGTCAATATTATCCGTAGCCAAAATTCCAGTGGCACCTCAATTTGCGTCTCCGGGCCGTGGGGGTGCGGAAAGACTTCGTTGATGTTGGGCGCGTTGGACAAGCTGCGCTGTGAGGGAGACTCGCGAAGTAATGAAGTCCTCTTTATCCGTGCGCTGGAGTTGGATACGCTGACTGCCCTGTTTACCTATGTGTTCGGTCGGATTAAGGCTATGCTGAAAGAGCGCGGAGCCTATGTCGGAGCCGGGAGTGAGTGTCAAAAGCTACTGGCCTCGGCGGGTGGCTTGATTACAAATGAGCGCATCACCTCTCTGCTTGAATGGAAGCTTTTCCACACTGCAGAGGATTACCGCAGCCAGCATGACCAGCTAGAGCAGCTGATATGTGAGGTCTTTAAAGATGACAAGCTCATCATCGTGGTGGACGATATTGAGCGGTGTGCGCCGAAAAAGGCACTGGAATTTCTCTTCTTCATCAAAGAGTTTGCGGTCATGCGCTGCTGTATCGCGGTCTTTCTGACGGATTATGAGCATCTTCCAAACCCGACCGGTTATGTATGCCA
>JABLTT010072165.1_pt1 | contig 20187 bp, 13 predicted proteins | sample 7160061 | NCBI WGS metagenome assembly JABLTT01 (sample SAMN14651232, study PRJNA627086) | human gut metagenome | isolation source: feces | host: Homo sapiens
TGATGTCGTGGCGTTGTTGTTCATTGCTCATGGGAACACCTCTTTCGGCTCTCTTGCTCCCATTATACCATATCGCTCGTGTAAACACTATTTAAGGGAGACAATTAACCGGGAATTAAATCCTCCCTTAGATTGATGACGATATATGAGCTAGGTATCCCCACGGTGTGAAACCTTATGATAAGGCCTCCCATCATGAATTTCACATCGGTGGTGTTGACGTTAGAACCTGATGATATAGAGTGTCATCGAGAAAGAAAAAGTCGCATGAAAAACGATGTACTCATTTGAGGTATACATATCTCCAAGCAATTCTTATGAACAAGCCTATGGATGCAGCAACAAATTAACATCTTCCCCAATTCTAGGAGCTTTTTTCCCAGCCAAGGTGACCACCCTGACCACCATTTGACCACCATTGCAGCAAAAGCCCGCGGAGCCAGTGTTTAAAAGGCTTCGCGGGCTTTTTATATGGTTTTCTTATTTGTGCACAACCGACGAAAAACGGCTTTACACCGCCGTTTGGCGTTGTGTGTCTGGGAACTCCGACCAGACTACTACGACAAACTGGATTATTGTTGACTAAGTTTCCCTTAACTATTATACAACATTTTCGTCAATCCGTGTATGCTAGTTGTGTTCTTTCTTGCTGTCTCGCGAGAGAAAATGGATTATTATTTCACAATTTTTAGATTTTAGAGTTTTTGCGCCGACAATACTGTCCGTTTTTGTTATCGCACTCTGATTTGACTATTTGTTGCGTGCTGGTCGTTGAATCAATAACATAGCGATCCACGTTTGTTTTTAATCCATGCCCCCTATCTACACCATTGCTCATTTGAGAACTGCGCTTGCTCTCAATTCTGCTTTCACCTCTCCGTTCAACATAACTGCGCTATAAATTCTGTTTAAACATCATTTTCACTTGACCATGCAGGCAGCGCACTTCGCCCGTGTTTGTAAGTTTGTGCTACCAAAAACACAGCTTAGGCTATTGCCATTAGTCCTTTTTTGAACCACTCGCCCAGCAAGTGGTTTTCGACACACAAAAATCGAAGGCAGACAGTCAAACTGCCCGCCTTCTGGATTTGCAGCTCTTTCTTTCAGCACTGCTTTTGATTCAACATCTCGATGAGTTGGTCCAGCGCTTCCTGCTGCACCGAATAAATTCCGCGAACGGCATAAAGCGGAAGTTCTTTCAGCTCCTCACGCAGATAAAGCGAATTCTCGTCTTCTCCGTGGATGATCTCATTCAATTTGGGGCACACCTCTGACAAATAGCGCAAGGTCATCTCCCATTGCTGCGGGTCTTGCGCGATCTCGCTCATCAGGGTATCCATGGCAAACGATTTGACGCAAGGCGCGGCCTGCACCTGCATTTTCACATCGGCCCATGCGCGCAGATCTCGGGAAGACGCGCCAACATGTATGCGGTACTCTCCCGGATTGCACCGCCATTCTCCCCGGCCTGCGTCATACCAGGCAAAGCTACGGCGGTCCAGCATAAAGGTCACCGTTTTTCGCTCCCCCGGATCCAAAGCAATCTTTTCAAACCCCTTCAACTCTTTTTCCGGTCTTGCCGCAGATTTTCCCGCTGCCGAAATGGCGACCTGCGCTTTCTGGTCCACATGCCAGTCCGTCTGCTGTTCTTCGGTGCGGTCCTCCACATAAAGCTGTACGACTTCCTGCCCGAACACCTTGCCGGTGTTGGTAACATCTACCGAAACCCGCACCTGCCCGTCATCGCTTACCTGCGTACAGTCCAGGCAAAGGTTTTCATAGCGAAACGTCGTATAGGAAAGCCCGTGGCCAAAGGGGAACAGCACTGGGCGTTTCTTTTTGTCATAATACCGGTACCCTACAAAGATGCCTTCCTGGTACCACACCGTCTCTCCATCTCCGGGATAAGACAAATACGACGGGTTGTCCTCCAGGCAAAGCGGATAGGTCTCGGCCAGTTTCCCGCTGGGGTTTGCCCGCCCATAAAGCAGATTTGCCGTGGCACTGCCCACGCCCTGTCCGCCTGTGTGCATCTGCAGAATCGCCCCTACCCGATCGGCCCACGGCATTTCCACAGGTGAGCCGCTGTACACGACGACCACCACATTTTTCTGCACATCGCAAACGGCCTGGATGACGTCATTTTGACAGGCGGGTAGTTTCATATCCACGCGGTCGTAACACTCGCTTTCGAAGGTCTCCGGCAGTCCCGCGAAAATCACCGCCACCTGCGCTTGCGCTGCCGCCCGAACCGCCTGCTGCTTCCAGAGTTCGTTCTCCTGATCGTCCAGTTCTGTAAAGCCTGGAAAGTAAGAAATGCCCTCTACCTTTTCAAGCTCCGCCAAGGCATTGGTCAGCCTGAAAGGGTTGACGCAGGCGCTGCCGCCGCCCTGAAAACGCGGTCTTTCCGCAAAGCGCCCGATAAGCACTACCTTCTGCCCGCTCTTCAGGGGCAGAAGCTCCTTTTCATTTTTCAGCAGCACGGCCGCGCCCTCCGCCGCTTCCACCGCCAACGCATGATGCGCCTCACGGTCAAAGTCCACTCCTTCCGGCTCAGCGGCATAGCGTCGCATCTGTTCCACACAGCGCTCCACGGCCGTGTCCAAAACACGCTCTTCCAGTTTTCCGCTTTTCACTGCCTCCACAAGCTGGCGGTCCGTGATGCCGCTGCTGCCGGGCATTTCCAGATCCATTCCCGCCGCAAGGCTGGCCGCGCGGTCATTGGTCGCGCCCCAATCGCTGACAACAAACCCTTTAAATCCCCATTCGTCACGAAGAACCTCCGTCAGAAGATGCGGGTTTTCCGTGGCAGGCAGCCCGTTTACGCGATTGTAACTGGCCATGACTGCGCAGGGCTGCTCTTGCTTGATCGCCCGTTCGAATCCGGCGAGGTAGATCTCCCGCAGAGTGCGTTCATCCACCCGGGCGTCGATTTTCATGCGCCAGGTCTCCTGATTGTTGCAGGCATAGTGCTTCATGCAGGCGCCCACATTTTTGCTCTGGATCCCCCGAATCTCCGCGGCTGCCATTTCGCCGGTCAAAAACGGATCTTCCGAAAGGTATTCAAAATTTCTCCCGCACAGCGGGGTGCGCTTGATGTTGACCGCCGGGCCCAAAACAACATTCACGCCCACCGAACGCGCCTCTTCGCCAATGGCCGCGCCCACCCGCTCCATCAACCGGCGGTCGAACGAACTGGCCATTGCGCAGCCCGTGGGGTAACTGACCATCTCCGCGCTGGCGTGCACACCGATGTGGTCGTCTTCTTCTGTCTGAAAACGCAAACCGCTGGGGCCGTCGCACATACGCAGCGACGGCACGCCTTTTTGCGGGAGCGATTTTGTATTCCATCCATCCAGCCCGGAGCACAGCGACGCTTTTTCCTCCAGGGTCATGCTCTGCACCAGATCTGCTGTTTTGCTGTCCATACGTTTACCTCTCACAAATTTTCACCGTTGGCCTCGATCACTTGCTGGTACCAAAAGGACGAATCTTTACGGATGCGTTTTTGGTTTTCGTAATCCACATACACCAGGCCGAAGCGCTCCGTGTAGCCGCTGGCCCACTCAAAATTATCCATCAACGACCACTGGAAATAGCCCAGAATATCCACACCATCCGCGGCCGCCCGCCGCAACTGCTGTAAGTAGCGGTTCAGATAGTCGATCCGGTTCGGGTCGTGCACCTTTCCATCCAAGGAAACCACATCGTGGCAGGAAAGGCCGTTTTCGGTCACGATGACCGGCGTCTTGTAGCGCCTGTACCAGAAATAGGGGCCCCAATACAGGGCCTGTGGGTCAATGGGCCAGCCCAACGCCGTTCTGGGATGTCCCACCGGGCGCTTTCTCACTGCCACCTTCCCCTTTTCATCTATTTCCACCGGTTCGCCTGAGTACACATTATGTCCGTAATAATCCAGCGGCTGGCAAATCGTTTTCATGTCCTCCTGCCAGTTCTCCGGGAGGTAGCAGGAAAACTTCGCCAGTCCATCCTCCGGATAGCGCCCCAACATCATCGGGTCGCTGTACCAGGACAGCCCGAACGTCAGACTCTTGATGTCATCTCCCGCACGGAAATAGAATTTTTCCGCCAGCTCCAAGCTTTTGGGGTCGGTCTGCGTGGGAATCACCGGATCGGAACAGAGCGTCACTCCCACACGGGCATCCGGAACTTTTTCACGCAGCACCTTCACAGCCCGCCCATGTGCGCACAGCATATTGTGGATCATGCGGATCACATCCGCGTCCGACATGCGGTAGCCGGGCGCCAAATTGGTCTCCACAAAGGTGTTTCCGAACATCATCTCCGGCTCGTTGAACGTGATAAAGTCTTTTACGCAATCGCCCAGCTCCTCCGCCACCACACGGGCATATTCCTCAAACCAGAGCGGGCTGTCCGGGTTCAGCCAGCCGCCTTTTCGCATCAACTGCGCGGGATAGTCCCAGTGGAACAGCGTCACATAAGGCTTGATCCCGTATTTTTGCAGTTCCCGGATCAGATCGCGATAAAAGCGCACGCCTCTCTTTTCCACGCGCCCGCACCCGTCCGGCATAATGCGCGTCCAGGACAGAGAAAAGCGATACGCTTTGAGCCCCATCTCTGCCATGAGGGCCACATCCTCCCGGAAGCGGTGATAATGGTCACAGGCTGTATCGCCCGTATGTCCCTCACGGATCCTGCCTTCCTGGCGGCAGAACTCGTCCCAGACCGAAAGCCCTTTTCCGTCCTCGTATGCGCCGCCCTCTATCTGATAAGCAGAGGTCGCTGCGCCCCAGATGAAATCCTTTCTGAACATTAACTGTCCTCCTTCTTTTTACGCCTCAGCAGCGTTACGCACAGCAACACCCCTGCCAGGCAAACCGCCTGCACGAACGGCAGCACATAAAAGCCAGCCGCCGAAAACAATTTTCCTAAACTCGACGGCACGATCAATATTCCGACATAAGCGCTGGCCAGCTGGATCCCCATCAGCATATGCAGGTCCTCATTGGGAAAAAACGCGGGAGTCTGATGGAGCATGGCGGGATAAATCGGCGCCATGGCACAGCCAAGAAGCAAAAACACCAAGAGGATCACCGCCGTGGCTGCGCTTGCCGCCAAGGCCATATCCAGCGCAACCGCCAAAAGAATGCTGACCGCGATCATTTTTTCATTTCCGATTTTTTCCACGGCCATGCCGCCCAAAAATCTTCCCACCGTGACCCCCAAAAAGAACAGGGAAACGCCCTGCGCCGCCAGTGCGGCATCCATTGCCTTCGCATTTACCAGATAGCTGGCGCCCCACAGCATGACGGCATTTTCCATGGAGCAATAGAGAAAGAACTGCCCTGCCATGCATATTTTTCTGCCGCTGCGCCAGGCGCGGCCAACTGCCTTATGGGAAGAGGCCGGTTGCTCGCGAACCGTCGTGGCCCTTGCCCAGCGGGGCAGAGTGAGCACAATGGCCCCAAAGAGGGCCGCCTCGACCGCAGCCACCGCCCAGTACCCTCCGCGCCAGCCAAACCGCATCGTGCTGAAAGCAGACAGCACGAGCGGTCCGGTCACGGCGCCGATGCCCCAGGCTCCATGAAGCCAGTTCATGTGGCGCGCCGTATAATTTTCCGCCACAAAATCGTTGAACAGCGTTTGGAGCGTTCCGCTTCCCAGCCCCAGCGGGAAGGAAAAAAGCCATGCGGTTTCTATGCTGCCGCTCAGCGCATATCCGCCCAGGGATACCGCGATCAGCAGCAGGCCCAGCGCGGCGGTTTTTCCAAACCCGAGTCTGCGCACCACGCGATACGCCGTCAGGCTTGCCGTAATGATTCCCGCCGAAATGGTCATGGACAGGATCCCGGCGCTCCCCACATCGATTTGGAACTCCGCTGACATAAACGGCCACGCAGTTCCCAGAAGAGAGTCCGGCAGACCCACGCCCACAAACACAAGATATACCAAACATAAAAGCAGCAAAGACGCATCCTCCCAATCTCAAACGCGGAACACTGACTCGGTTTCACAGCTCCTGCTTTTCAAATGCTTATCCCTTCACCGCGCCGCCTGTCAGACCGCGGATAAAGTATTTGGATCCAAACACAAACAGCACGATCAGCGGCAGGGTCCCCAATGTCAACGCCAGGATCTTCGCCGCATAATCCGTTCGATACATGCCGTTCAACATTGCCACGCCCAGCGGAACGGTGTACAAATTCATATCGTTGATGGTGATCAGCGGCAGGAGGTAATTGTTCCACGACCACAAAAACAGCAGCAGCGCGATGGTGATCAAGGACGCTTTCACAAACGGCAGAACAATGGAGAAAAACAACCGTATCTCGGAGGCGCCGTCGATCCGGGCGCTCTCCATCACTTCGTCCGGCACGGAGCCATCGATGCTCTGCTTCATCCAGAATACGCCGAACGCGCTATAAGTAAAGGGAATGATCACCGGCCACAGCGAATCCATCAGGTGCATATTGCGCATTTCAATCACATACGCGATCAGGCTGATCTGCGAAGGCACCATCATCAGTGCCAGCACACCTTTCGTGATGGCACCGCGCAGGCGGAATTTGTACTTGGACAATGCAAACCCGGCCATGGCGCTGGTCAGCGTACCGATCACGGTCGCGGCGGTGGATGAGACCAGGCTGTTGATATAGAACTTTCCGAACGAGCTGTCCGCCACGGTTTTCAGGTTTTCCAGCAGATAGTCGCCAGGCACCAGTGCAATTCCTTTAAACAGGTCCGCCGAAGTATATGTGCCCATGCAAACCATCAAATAAAAGGGAAAAATGGTCAGCAACGCCAGAGCCAGCAGCAAAAGAGTGGTTCCCCAGCCGCTTGGTTCTCTCCTCGTCATTTTCATTCGTCAAGGTCTCCTCTCCGTCTCGCAAGGACTTTTTGCAGGCTGTTCCAGGTGAACACCACAAGCATGATCAGCACGAAAGACAAATAGCCGATGGCTGCGCCCTTGCCATACTGCAGATTGGTGCCGTTTCCGAACGCTGTGTCGTACAAATACCACACCACGGTCAGGCAAGAGCGGTCCGGGCCGCCCACGGTCTGCCCCACCGAGGCCCATCCGTTCAGCAGCAGCTGAGGTTCAGCCATTACCTGCGATCCCGAGATAAAGCTGGTCAGCAGCAAAAAGGTGGTCGTCGGGCGCAGCATGGGCAGTGTGATGTGCCACAGGATCTGCTTGCGGTTTGCGCCGTCGAGAGTTGCCGCTTCGTACAGGTCCTCCGGGATCCCCGCCATTCCGGCCAAATAGAACACCGTGCAGTAACCAAAATACGCCCAAAACAGCATAAGGCCGGTCACAAAGCGCGCAGTTCCCGGCTGCCCCAGCCAGTTAATGCCCTCATCCAGAATGCCCAAGTTGATCAGCCATGTGTTCAGCATGCCGGTCTGCCAGTCAAAAATCAGGGCAAACATCAGGCCAATGGCCACCGCCGTGGTCACATTGGGCAGAAAGAATGCAATTTGAAAAAACTTTTTGAACTTCGTTTTTTTCTGGAAGATCAAGTTGGCCAGCAGCAGCGCCACAATCAGGGACGCCGGAATGTACAGCAGCATCAAAAGAAGCGTATTGCCGATGGACTTCCAGAAATAGGGATCGCTTGTGATCAGTTGAACGTAATTATCCAGCCCCACAAAACTGACTTCTTTGCCAAAAGACCAGTCCGTCAGACTGATGAAAAAAGAATATACAATGGGAAACAGCCCGAACGTAAGGTACAAAATCAAAAAAGGAGCCAGAAAAAAGGCTGCATGCTTTGCCCCGTTGTTCAGCTTGCTCAGCCGTTTTGTACGCATATCTTGATCCACCTCTCATTATAAAAACAGGGGCGAACATCTGTTCGCCCCTGTTTTTCATTTACTCAACTGCCAAATCCGGGGCCTGGTTCTGCATCTCCGCCACATACGCATCTACCGCGTCCTGTGCGGTCATGCTGTAGTCGGTGTTCAAACTGCTCAGCACCACTTCAATGGTGCAGATGTCCGCGTAATCGTAGGGCGTCGGAACATGGCTGTTGATGGTCGGAAGGATTTCATTGATGAACACTTCGCCTGTCTTCTGGCCGCCGAAGTATTCGTTTTCTTCGTCCACTTTGTCGTCCATGTATCCGGCTGCGCTGGGCAGTTCTCCGCCTTCCTGCTGACGAATGTCCGCACCCTCGCCGAACATGTCAAATTCCACAAAGTCCCATGCCAGCTCTTTGTTCTGGCTATCTTTGGTGATGCCCCAGCAGGTGCCGCCCCAGCTGAAGCCGCCTCCCGGAGGAACGATCAGGGCCCAGTCCCCTTCGCCGTCGGGTGCGTTCGGGATCAGCCAGTTGGCTTCACCGTAACTGGGCATGGGAGAGAACATCGCGTCCTCCGTGCCGAAAGAGGCATACCATGCCGGGCTCCACTGATCCAGCTTGCCCACAATGCCCGCATCGCGGAACTTGCAGATCTCCTCAAACAGCTGAAGCACCGCGTCCTTGTGGATCACGCCATCGGAGATGCGCGCCTGATCCATCTGGCCGTTTACGATGTAATAAACATCGCCCAGAGAGCTGAACATCATGACCTCGCCGTTGCTGTCCGCTACCACCTGCTTGCCAGCCTCGATAAAAGTGTCCCAGTCCGGGAACATAGCGGTTACTTCATCCGGGTCACTGGTTCCCAGATACTGCTCGGCCAGCCCGCGATGATAAGCAAGGCCGCTGGGCACCAGGTTACGCTCCACACCCAGGATGGTGCCCTCTTCGTTTTTCATGGTGGGCAGAACGCACTCTTCCACGCTGCTGGGGTCAAAATTGTACGGTTCCCCGGACAGATCATCCAGGATATCCATCTCAAAGATCTGTCCGCGGTTGGAGATCTCGCCCCAGATCAGGTCGGGCAGCTGACCGCCGGAGGCCACCGTGGTCTGCAGCTTTGTTAAGTAGTCGCCCGCATCGATGACCACCTGCTCGATCTCCACATTCGGATTAAGCTTCTGGTAGGCTTCGATTTCACTGCTGATGTCGGTCCACACCCACATTGTAAAGGACCCGCTCAGTCCTTCTTCCGATGAACCGGCCGTAGGTGCAGACGCTGCCGTCGATTCAGACGGGGACGCTCCGCATCCTGCAAGGCTTGCCGCCAACAGGACACCCGCCAGCAGCAGAGACAGTTTTCGCATCATAATGAAAAACCTCCTCTTTTTGGTGAGCGTGCGCTCATTCGTTTTGTTGCATAAATTATAACAATAACATTGAATGTTTTTGTATCATATAATCCAACTATTTTGTTTGCAAAACCATCCCTGCGGCTTCTTCTGCGAACAGCACAAAGAATTCCTGTTAATTTGTATGAATCGCCAGTTCCTCCGGGAAGAGCACTTCCGCTTGAGTCCCCTGCGACGGACAGGAACTCATGCGGAACTCGTACTCGTCGGCATACAAAAGGGCCAGTCTTTTTCGGATATTCTGCACGCCCACATGGTTTCTCGAGACTTCCGTCACTTGCAGGCGGCCTTCCATGATATCGTTTATCTTCTCCTGCTCAATCCCCACTCCGTCATCGGCCACCGAAATATGGATCCAGGGCGAGCCGTTCCGCTCTTCTCTGCACAATCTGAGCCAAATGCGGCCCCGCCGCTCCAGCGGGACAATACCGTGGAAAAGGGCGTTTTCCACCAGAGGCTGAATGACCGAGGATGGGACCCTGACACCTTTCAGCTGTTCAGGACATTCCACGATCAGCTCAAACTTATCCTGATAGCGGTAGTTCTGAATGCAGACATAATTTTCGATGATCCACAGCTCTTCTTCCACGGTCGAAAAGTTTTTGTTGTCGGAGAGCTTGATCCCGTCCTGCAGCAGATCGATCAGCGCCCTGGTAATGCGCACCACGTCTTGGTGTCTTTCCTTTTTGGCAAGGTAAATGACCGTGTTGAGCGTATTGTAAATAAAATGCGGATTGATCTGCGCCACCAGCACTTCATACTCCAGATCGTGCTTGTCCTTTTCGTTCTGCAGCGTAGCCTGGATGTAGTTATCCAGCTTTTGCACCATTCGGTTCAATTCATTGCCCAGAACTTCGAATTCATCGTTGGTGCGGATCTGTACCTGCGCGCGCATATCTCCCGCGCCCACACGTTTCATTGCATCCGCCAGAACAGCCACCGGACGCGTCAGATGCAGCATGATTGGGATCAGAAGAACAAGAATCAGAATGCCGGCTGCCAGCAAAATCGGCAGCATACTGCGCACACTGGACCAGGGAGTCTGCATACTGGACGGATACTCCATAGCGCTGACCAGTGTGCCGCCCAGTGCGGTCTGAGCAGAGAAACAAATGGGAAAATCTTTCCGGTCTTCTCCCTGCTGTGCGGTCTGCCGCAGTTCATCTTCGCTCATTGTGCTGCCTGCGGCTGCGAAAAGTTCGGTATCGCAGCAAAGGTAACCCAAGCCATCAAACCCGGCGCTGTTTTTGTCCAGGATTTTTTGCACAGCATCCACACTGATGTTTACGACCAGACTTCCGATGCAAAGATCCGCCTGCTCCATGGAGTAAAGCGGGACCTGAAGGCTGATGTAGTGCATTTGCTGCATCCCTTTTTGGGAAGCGAAAGAAAACCTGTAGTGTTCGCTGATTTGCTGGCGGCCACTGTCCTGATTTCCGACCGCCTGGCGGAACTGCGCATACCAGTCCTGACAAAGCGCACGGCTGGAATCATCCCAAAAAGGAACAGACGTCCACACCTCTACCTGCTCGCCCCTCACCAGCGCGATGCTGTCAATTGAGGTGGACAGCGTCTTGATTCGCGTCAAATAGTTGGAAATCTCCCGTCTTTGACTCATCTCTTCCACGACCGACGCATAGTCGTCCTGGGATAGAAACGACTGAACGGTGGAATCAATGGAAATCTGCTGGGCAAAGCGGACCGCCTCATAGCAGAGCTCGTCCAGTTCGTCAAGCACCTGCTCAAACCGTATTTGATTGTCCCTCTGCACGCGCTCGGTTAAAGCCGTGGAAAAATAGCGGTAGAGTATCATACCGATCACAGCACTGACGATGATCGTGGTCGCGAACACAATACGTATGATCTTGCCGTTCAAGGTTTTGGTCTTTCTGCCCATGCCATCACCTTCCCTGATTCGTATCGCCGTAGGTTTTATATTCCAGCGGCGTCTGACCCGTCTCCTTTTGGAAAATCTGGCTGAAATACTGCGGCGAGGCATATCCGGTTCTCTCCGCAATTTCATAAATTTTATAGTCGCCGTTTTGAATCAGGTACTTCGCCACTCCGATCCGGTAATTGGTGAGATATTCGCCGAAGGTGACACCTGTTTCTTTCTTAAACAAATTACTGAAATACACTTCGCTTAGGCCGATCTGTTCGCCGACTTGTCTGGCGGTCAGACGATGTTGGTAATTCTTGTGGATGTATTCCAACGCCTGTTCGATTTTCCGGTTTTTGGGCGTTCGCTTTCCCGGTTCGGACAAGCCTTCCAGTTGGCAGAACTCCTTCACCAGCCAGTTCCAGATCTCTTCCGCGCTCAGCAGCTCTACAGCCCCCTGCCGGGTCTGACGCAGGTATTCTTTCAGCGGCGGCAACGAATTTCTCTCCAGTAACCCGTCCATCTGTTCCAGCAAATGGCCGCATATATAGCGAAATTTACCCAGATCGCAACAGGGGGTGGTGAACTCGCATTTCAGCCGCCGCATCTGCTCCTGCACCGCGCAATCATCGGCGCGTTCCACCGCCTCGATCACTTTTTGCGCGATGCGGCGAATCTCCCCATGCTTTTCGTCCGTGTTTCGGAATTGATACGGGAGGCGGTGATAGAGGCATACTTCGGTTTTTGCAATAAAGGGACTGTACTGTGAAAACGCCAGAAGCTCGTCAAACGTCTCCTTCAGCCGCTCCGGGGTACCCGCGCTCACATCAAACAGGGCAAACAGAGAAAGAGAATGGCGTTTTTGAAAATCGCTTTGCAGCGCGTCCCAAAACTCGCGCAGCGGTTTCTCCAAACGCGAAAAATCCAGGACGTCCCGCCCGCGCTCGGCCAAAAGGATGCCCCAGCTTCTTGCGTCCAGCCATATCAGCTGCTGTACTATCAGCGGGCTGTCTGGCGGCAGCAGCGCTTCCGCTTCTTTCTTGCGCAGAGAAACATCCGGCATGGGCGCGATCCCCAGATGTTCGGCAATGTACGGCCTTCTGCACTGCACCAGCATACAGCAGCAGGGCCGGTTCTTTCCCCCGGGCGCCTGTGTGTCGGGCGGGACCATGTTGAGCATCATGCTTTGATAATAATGATGTTTCTGGGCCTCTTTTCTCCGGCGCTCCTGTTCGATCTCTTCCTGCATGCGCTTGAGCAAAGGCAGGACCGTTTCCGGTTCGATCTGATTCTTCAGCAGATACTCCGTCACGCCGTAGCTCAGCGCCCGTCTGGCATAATCAAAATCCCGATATGCCGTCAGAATGACCACTTTCACATCCGGATGCTCCTCGTGCAGACGCCGGCACAGCTCCAGCCCGTCCATGATCGGCATGCGAATATCCGTAAACACGATCTCCGGCTGTTTGTCCTGCACAAGCTGAAGCGCCTGTGCTCCGTTGGCGGCACAGCCCGCCAGGGAAAAGCCGTACTTTTCCCAATCCAAAAGTTCAGCAAAGCTTTCCAGCGCAAGGGGCTCATCGTCCACGATCACAAACTTGAGCATTCCATTCTCTCCTTTCACGCCTGTGCGCACAAAAGCCGCATGGGCGGAATGCACCTATGCGCAGTTCCACCCTTGCGGCTAAAAGCAGGTTTCATTCAGATTTTTCCGCATCCGTTTGGAGATGCTTCATTGTGCGGTCGACCAGGTTTTCCACGGAAACTTTTCCCACGCCAAAAAGATCCGTGTCCAGCACACCGTGGATCGGTTCCAGCCACTGGGCGCCGATCGCCGAAAAGCCCTGCATCATTCCCACCACAGAGCCAACGGTGGCTCCGTTGCAATCCGTGTCAAAGGCGCTCTGCACCGCAAGGCAAATGGACTTTCCGAAATCTCCCTGTCCGTACAAAAGCGCCGCGGCCACAATCATCGCATTGGGAATGGTGTGGTCCCAGTGGTGAATGTTTTGATCGTCGTATCTCTCATAGAGCTTTTCCAGCACGCGGTCATGCGGGTCTCCCTGCGCCTTCCAGTCCAACACTTCCCGAATGCTTTCATACAGCCTCGAGGTGGAGGGGATCTGGGACAAGCCCGCGGCGATGACCTCTTCCGCGCTGCCGCTCACCGGCGCCCATGCCAGCATGGCCGCGGCGAACATTTCGCCGTATACGCCATTCTTGACATGGGACACCACCGCATCCCGCCATGCCATCTGCGCGGCAGTCTGCGGGTCGCCGGGATTGATGTAGCCGAAATAATCCCCCCGGATCTGCGCGCCGATCCATTCCCTGTAAGGGTTCTTGTAAACGGCTGCAGCCGGCGGCCGATATCCGTTTACCAGATTCCGGAACGCCACCCGCTCCGCGGTGCAATACGCGGATTTCGGCTGTGCTTCCATCCACAGGTCTGCCACATCCTGCGAGGTGAAATTTCTGCCATACCGTTCGATCAGTTCACCAGCCAGCACCGTGTAATTGGTATCGTCGTCTGCCGGGGCGCCGTCCAACGTATCCGCGTAGCAGCGGTGATACACATCGAACTGGAACTGCTCCCGCAGCTGCGGCGAAATATCCTTGCGGGCAATGTACGAGCGAAGCGGCCAGTTTCCCGTTCCTTTCAGCAGAGGAATCATTTCAGAACGCCAAAACCCCTCGATCGGCTTTCCCAAAAGGCAGCCGCTGATCCTTCCGTACCAGGCTCCGCGCACTTTCTCCCGCAGCGCCTGGTCGGCCGGGACCTTCCGGGGCGTCCAGTGCGCGCATCTGCTTTGAATGGCGTCATAGCCCGTCGGTTCGTCATATGCATACCCCGCGCGAACGGGTGCAGCCATCGCCATGCGGTGCAGAATATCCGCCAACTGTGCTTTTTCATGACTTTCCGGCAGATGGGAAACCACCTCAAAAACATCCTTCAGACCGGACATCTCCCTGCCTTCGTCCACGCATTGCTCATACTCCACCAGCAGCTGTGCACTGTAGTTGTCCCATGTGTGCAGAGCGGCATAATCCGGCTGCGGCAAAGCGGCCGAAGATTTGGGTGCAGTATCCGTCATAATCTCCGCCAAGGCCAATATCCCTCCTGCTTTAAAAACATTATAGCAAAGAACTTTGGTTTTACAAGCGACCGTGCCGATTATTTGTCCTCTTCCAGAATCTGGATACCTTTCATTTTAAACAGGTAGCCGAACACTTTGCGATAGTCGCCAAACACCGTGACGTGATGCCAGCTGGGAGACCACTGCTCCAACAGTTTTTCGGCATTGGCCGAAGCGACCAGCTTGGAGCGGCACCCCTCCTCCAGGCTGCAGTTCCCCACAGACACAGACGAATGAATGGATGCCGTTTTGTCCGGGAAGCTTTGGATGGTCGTCAGTTTCTCGCCGGCCGGGAAGATCACCTGCACCGATGCGCCGCGCCGGTCTTCCGCGTGACTGCGGATGTTGTATCTGCAGGTGCGCGCATCATGGATCCCGAACACTTTTGTGCAGGCAACGCAGTGCGCGTATGTGATCTGATCGGAGGAAGTGTCAATGGCGGGATCTGACACAAAGCCCGGCCGCCCTGTCATAAATTGAATCAGCAGCGAAGAAACGGTGGAGTAGGCATCCGCCTCACAAACAGCAACCGTTCCCTTGCACAGCATTTCGTAATGGGACAGGCACGGATACATATGCTTGTTGTCCATGTACTGATTCTCATACGAGAGATTCAGGCAGTCCAGCGTCACCGCGTTGCAGTCGTGCGCTTTCATCATATTCCGAATGGCAATGTGCAGTTTGGCGCTTCTCACGATCTCCTCACGGGTAGGCTCGTAGACGTTGTCCGCCTCGTCCATCCACTGCTGCGCAATGGTTTGCGCCTCTTCATCCGAAGCCTGCGCGAAATACTGGTTCAGCTCGGCACCTTTGCAGTTGATGAAAGTGCATCCCCACAGTTTTTCAAACCGCTCCTGGCCTTCCTCTTCCACGCGGTAATCCTTGTTGCCCACGACCAGAATGCGGGCCTCTTTCATGCGGCGGATGGCGTCAAAGCAGCGCACGGCCTGACCGATCTCGCGGTAGTCCGCGGTGGAGATCAGGGGCACCGGCAATTTCTGATTGCGGATCAGCTGACTTGCCACCGCCAGCGTCGAGCCGCTTCCGTAAAACAATACGTCCGCCACAATGGTGGGAAGCCCTTCCGCAGCCTGTTCCATGTAAAATTGTTCCACATACTTCCAGCAAGTCATCTCCAGGACCAATACGCCGTCGTATTTTTTCAGGTCCGCCTCATAGTCCGCCTTTGCCTGCTCCGGCGTGGAATAGCTCACGACGTCAAAGGTCATATCTGCATTCATCTCACGCACGACCGACATGATACGGTTCAGTTCTTTTTCATACGGCCAGTCAACGCAGGGCCATCCGGCTTCCCCTTTCTCCGCCACCACAGCCACGACTTTCACCAGTGTATTCCGCATAACAGACACCCTTTCTATGAAAACTTTTGTGCATTTTGCCTTAAACACAAAATATCCCAAAAAAGCACCTGCGTCAACACAAGCAAAGCGTTCGGTCAACGCAGGCAGGGTTCCGATCAATATTCTTCCTTTTTGGAACTGCCGGTCTCTCTGCGATAGCGGTTGGGAGTCATCCCATATCTCAATTTGAATTGTTTGGAAAAGCTTTCCGCCGATGCGTATCCCGCAACCTCTGCGATCTGTTCCAGAGAGCGTTCCGACAAGGAAAGCATCTGTCTGGCCTGCGCAAATTTGATTTCTCGCCAGTATTGATAGGGCGTGGTGCGGGTCTGTTCGTGAAACGTGCGGATCATGTACTCTTTGGAATAGTGAAACTTTTTCTCCATCTCATCCATGGACAGGCGCTGCGTGCTCTCCGCGCTCAAATAGAGCAGCATCCGGTCCACCAGATCCGCATTCTTCTCACGCGCACAAAACTCCAGCAGCAATTCCGACAGCAATTGGTTCAAAAGCACCGAGGCCACCAGTTCTCCGTTCAAGGTGGAAAAGCATGTATTCAGGCAGCGCTCCAGCAGCGGTCGTACCGAAGAGACCGAAAAATGTGCAGAAAAGCCCGCAAGCGACAGCAGATCCCGAAACAGATTCAGCGCATGGCTGCCAGAAAAATGCAGCCAGTAAAACTCCCACCACTCATCGCTGTCTGTCCAATATTCACAAGGAACGCCCTCCGGCAGGAAGCACACCTCATCGGCATGGACCTGAAAGCGTCTACCATTCACGTTCACGCCGCCGCAGCCGGCCACCGTAAACAAAATCAACGGCGCACCGGCCCCTTCCCGCCGCCGAATATGATACTGCCGGTTCACTTTATGCCACCCCGCAGATTCGATCCGGTCCGCGGAGCGATACCTGCCCGTCGGCACATACACCGAAAATATCCGCACATCGCCAAAGGAATCGGGTCTGCTGTAGGCCTGGTCTTCCATCGCGTCTTCGGAAAACAGCTTTTCCACACTTCATCCCTCCTTTTCATTCATCATAGCATTAACTCCGTCCGCGTTAAACAGATCCACAGCGGAAAAGTAGGATTCGGAACAAAATAGTGGGAACGCCGCATCGCTCTTTATTGTCACATATTCTATAATCATTTTTGCAAGTGGACAATTATTAGTTTTTTCACCGAAAGGATGGAGCGCAATGAACAGGATCTTTATCAACCCGGACGGAAGCCGGCATACCCCCTCGCAATTTTGCGAGGATGTGCGGCAGGAAAAACAGATCAGCCTTTCCAATGGCGCCGCCTGCAGTGAAAGCATCCTTTGCAGCGGGTTCCGCTATACGCAGGGACACATTGATTCTTTCTGCCAGGTATACGAAGCCGCCGGCATCACCATGAGCCCCGGTCAAAAAATCTCCTGGCGCACCGAATCGCCGGACTTTGAGCCTTCCCGCATTGACCCGACGGCCGTAAACGGGGCCATCCTGGTGTTTGAGTATGCCATGGGAAACGGTGCTCCCTATCCGCAGCCCAACGGTTTTTTCGAGCTTTCCGTGGATGGCGAACCGCTGATCTCCTTCAGTATGAAAAAATCAAACTGCCTGTTTGAAGGAAAGAACGGTACGCGCCTTTACCTGGAAGTCCACCGCAAAAAGGCAGCCTTGCACTTTGGCGAACTGTTCACGCTGGATGAATTTGTTCAAAATGAAAGTCTTTATGTAAATGGCTTTGCCTATCTTTATCTGCCGCAGGAGATCGTCGCCGGACGCACCTCGCTTACTCTTTCGGTGGATGCTCACAATCAGGAAGCCCATTCCCGCCGCTGGTTCCGGGTGGGATTCAACTATTTCACGCTGGCAGGCGATCTGAGCACCGGAATCGAGGCAGTTTTAGCCCCCGTCCGCCAGCGCACGATCGACGGCCAGACCGTCTATTTTGGAGACATCCATGTGCACACCGCGCAGAGTGAGTTCCTGAATGGCGACGGCTGCGGCGTGGGCAGTGTGGCGTCCAACCTCACCTACGCGCGCGATGTGGCGCGGCTGGATTTCTGCGCTGTCACGGACCACGACTGGCAGTTGGACGCCCGCGACTGGAAAACGCTCCGCGACACGAACGACGCCTTCAACGAAAACGGCCGCTTTGTCGCACTGAACGCATTTGAGTGGACCTCGGCCAATTATGGACACCGCAATGTGTACTTCCGCAGCGGCGAGGAGATTCCCGCCGCGTTGAAACCCTTTGATTACCAGAAAGAGCCGTATGCTCCAATCAAGTACGGCGTCAGCAGCCCGGACGACCCCACCCCCGAAGCACTTTGGGATTGGCTGGAAAAGAACCATCTCGAAGCGATCACTATCCCCCATCACCCTAATGCAGAGCAATTTGTGATGGATTTTGAAAAATTCTACAATGAAAAATTTGATCGCTGCGTGGAAGTCTATTCCAGCTGGGGCTGTATGTTCCGCACAGATCATCCGCTTAACCTTTGCAGCGAACGCATCCCCGGCTACGCATACAGCCGGTATGCCTCTTCGTTCCATTTCGGCTTTGTCGCGTCCAGTGATGGCCATGACGGCAACGCCGGCGACGCCAATGTCACGCACGACAAGCACCACCTTGCCCACTATGCCGGAAGCGGCCATGTGGCGGTTTTTGCAGAAAACTTGTCACGGGAAGCCGTTTACGACGCCCTTGCGGCGCGCCAGTGCTATGCTGTTACCGGCGAACCCATCCTGCTGCAATTTCGCATCGGAACGCATTCCATGGGCGAAGTGATCGCCTCCCGCTCCGATTCGATGCCGCTGTTTGTCCATGCGGTCGGAACATTCCCCATTTGTCAAATCAATCTTTATCAAAATGGCGTTCTCTGTCAAACGCTGCCCGTCAACGGCGGGGAAGACGTGGAATACAGCGGCAGCTTATGTCCGGATGCTTGCGCCTCTTATTTCGTGGAAGTGGTTCAGGAAGACGGCGAATGCGCCTGGTCGAGCCCCATTTCCTTTTGTGACTGACCCAGCTTTTCCTGGACCTGTCCCCCGCCCGTGAAGGTAGCCGTGACATGCTCGTCCCGATTTGAAAAAGCAACTGGAACATCTTTCGAAAGCCCGCCGCCCAGAAGGAGGCGGGTCGCTTAAACAAAGACAAAAAAGCAGTGAAGAGATTTGCGAGCAGCGAAGGAGGAATAAATCAATGGGCAATATTTCAATGGACTTTTTCTCGCAGGCGCTGGAACGGTATGTAACAGTGAAGGCCGTGCTTCCTTTTGATGAAACAGAGTCAGCCGGCTCTCCCCCTTATAAAACGCTCTATTTCCTGCCGGGTTACTCCGCCAATGCGTTCAGCATTTTATCCAGTTCGATTTTGGATGAGCTTTCAGCTGTTGAAGGATTTGCATTGATCATTCCTGATGGTGAGAATTCTTTTTACACGAATCAAGAAGACGTTCACGCGCTTTATGAAACTTTTATCAGTGAAGAGCTGCTGACGATCACCCGCAAGCTGTTGCCCCTGTCTGATAAGCGCGAGGATACGTATATCGGCGGTATTTCCATGGGGGGATTCGGCAGTTTGATGCTGGGCAGCCGTCACATCGATACATTCAGCAAAATCCTGGCGCTTTCGCCGGTCACGGACCCGTACTGCAGCAGTCTTTTCAAAAACAGCAGTTTCACAAGGAAGCAATTCGACCGATACTTCGCAAACGAAGAACGCTATCGTGCCGATTATCATCCCTCCAATATTCTAAAAAGGATCAAAGCGGAGGGGAAAAAGCTGCCTGATATTTTCCTGTGCTGCGGCGAACAGGACCCCCTCACGTATGATATGGATCGCAGGTTTGTCTCGGAGCTGGAAGAAGCCAATATCCCCGTAACAGCAGAATGGGGCCGGGGCGCTCACACTCCCATGTATTGGAACGCATTGCTTCCTGCTGCCATCAATTTTATGTTGAAGGATTAAATTCACTTTTTTGCTTGCATAGCAAAGCCAGTGCCCTTGGTAAGATGTTTTGATAGGCGAATTTCCTCCACCGCCTCTTGTAAGTATATCTGAGAAACATCTTCCCCGGCCGCAGCATCCACTTTGACCACGTGTTGACCACCACGCATGCAAAAGCCCGCAAAGCCTGTGCTGAAAAGGCTTCGCGGGCTTTTTATATGTTTTTTATCTTTGTGCACAACCAACGAAAAGTGGCTTCACAAAGCCATTTCCCCTTGACTGTCAGGGAACTCCGACAACTGTGATACGTTTTCATTTCAACATCGAAGGGCTTGCAAACATGCGGTTTTATCGTGTGTTCAATTCTGTGAAAGCAGTAGCCTGACTACTGTTTGACGACTAAAATTAAATAGCTGAATCCCGTCCTGCATGGTCGGTTTTCATACATGTGCGTCTGTAGCTCAGCTTGGATAGAGCGTTCGGCTCCGACCCGGAAGGCCGCTGGTTCGAGTCCAGTCAGGCGCACCAAAACAGCCCTCGGAATTCCGAGGGCTGTTTTTCCTTTTCCTCTATAGTCCCATCGCCTCGGCCAGCTTCTCCTGTGCGAGCTTTTTTGTTCTTGTCGAAAGCATGGCTGTAAATGTCCAATGTGGTGCCGGGCTGTGCGTGCCCCAGCA
>JABLTT010055304.1_pt1 | contig 20138 bp, 13 predicted proteins | sample 7160061 | NCBI WGS metagenome assembly JABLTT01 (sample SAMN14651232, study PRJNA627086) | human gut metagenome | isolation source: feces | host: Homo sapiens
TCCCTTCAAATGCTATTCTTCCAAAATCTTAATCTCAGATGGTTTCACCGCGATCTCTTTCCCGGAATCCAATTCAAGAATGGCGAGGTTCGCGCTCCGCCAGCTACCCGTGTTCTGGTGGCAGGAAGCAGGGGTGAGTCTGCGCATGTGGTTAATGAAAAATAGTGTAAAAATAGTGAAATTATTCCTTTCCCCCTTCCTCCACACCTAACCAATCGCTGACGGAAACGATGAAGACGCAAAAAAAAGATTTGTTTATTCATGCATAATAAAAAAGCTGCTTTTATTTTTACTTTCCTTGCGATTTTCTCTTCTGACACCATTGCAGCGTATGCTCCGGCAGTTACCCGTACTTTGGCAGCAAGAAACTGGGGCGAGGAAGGCATCGGCAGAATAAACGGAAGCAGCATGGATTAGCTTTCATGGTCAGCGCCCGCATGCCGGAAAAACTTTTTTATTTGATTTTTATAATTATATTGACATGTGCCATAATAACTATTAAAATGAAAATACAAAAAAGATTGACATTGTGTTTTGTTTGTGATAATATATACAGCTGTCGCAATACGCTGATGCAGTATGGCAGTCTTTTCGTAAAATGGTTTGTAGGAGGTGGGAAAATGTACGATGATGTAAGGCTTTTTGGAAATAATTGCCAATTACAAATGCAGAAGAATAAGATCGGCAAAAGTGAATTTGCAGAAAAATTAGGCTATAGTGATGACGAGGTAAAAAAGCTGTTAGAAGGGAAATTACCTTTATTTAATGATGACATCAAAGATATTGCAGCGTTTTTTAACATCTCTGAAAGTGAAATGTTCAAAAATTATGGAGATCAGGCATATAATGATGCTGGATGTATGCATTGTATGGGAGATTTTATAAATCCTGAAAACAAGGAATTAATATTGGATATATTTGATCAATACTGCACATTGGAAGAATGCATAGAATAATAAATATGAGAAGAAAAATAGCCGCTTAACTCAAAGTGGCTATTTTTTATATGAGGTGGTCTATTTTTATGGAAAAAAAAGTTGTTGAATTGATTCAGAAGTTATGCGATGAAGCTAAAGAACAAATGCATATTACAGACCCGGTTATTCGAGACGATGTATTTGAACTTTTACAGGCCAATGACTGTATAGTACTATATTATCCTTTGCCAGATGAAGCAGAATCTGGTGACAGGGGATGTGCTGGATGCCATGTTGAAAAAATCGTAAATGGGGAAACACGTCAGTTTGTTTTTATAAATACAAGTAACACAAGAGAACGTCAAGCATTTAGTGTTGCACACGAATTAGGGCATATTCGAGGGATTGACAAGCAGGTTTATAAAAAAATGCCTGAAGCTAAATCAATTAAAGCAGAAGATATTATCAATCGTTTTGCCGCGGAATTATTAATGCCTGAAAAAGAATTTTGTTCTGTGTTGAAGGAACGTCTGCAAAATATTCATTATAATGGAAAAACAATCAAAGAAACGGAACTTGTAGAAATATCTGCTTATATGATGAACTACTTTTTTGTGCCATTCAAATCCGTTATAATGCGTTACAGTGAGATAAATCGTCTCCAGAAAGAAGATCTTCCAAAACTAGAAAAATACAATGATAGCGACTATTTACGCGAGATCATAAAGGCAAAACAGTACACCCGTTTGCTGATTGTGAATGAGGAAAAAAGTATGGATAATCTTCAGGAAATTTTATCTAAAGCGGATAAAGCTCATATCCTGGAAGGAAATTTAGTATCTCGGTTACGTGAAGAATTTGATCTGAAAAATACACAAGAAGGAGAGGACTATACATTAGCGTTCTAGGTGAATATAATGACAAAAGATTGCGATCAGGTGGCTGTTGATACTGCCTTTCTTATAAAAATAGTAGAATCAGATAATGGAATTCTTTTCGAAAAAATTATGAAACAAATGAATCGAATACCTGTGATCCATGAATATGTCTATCAACATGAAATAATGGAGAATAGAGCCATAAAAGCTCTGATTGATAAGAATATAATTAATATAATTAATTATTCAGATTTTTTACTTGAAGAATTTGATAAAGAACAGTATGAAAGAATTTTTCGTCAGACTTATAAAGGCATGAATGGACAAAGTCTCCATGAAAAGGAAAATATTTTTCTCTATCACCGTGCAGAGGAAAATATTGGCGAAATACATACGGCATTAATGGCATTACACTTAAACATCGATCTTATGGTATCTGATGATAATGGCGCGAAAAATTATATTGAAAAGAATTTAAGTAGTAAAAGACATAAATTATCAGTGCAAAATATTCCTGATGTTTTACTTTCGCTTGCATCCTCTGATCGTTGTTTTTTACACTGGCAGGATATTAAAGGCTTAATAAAACGGCTTTATGGAAAGAATTCCAAAATATATATTGAAATTCGCAAATGTTGGCAATCTGTATAATATTCATGATGTGCTTAATGAATAAAATCAGTGCTTATATACTGAATATAAGCAGCAGAATTTAAGGATCATCCATAGCGGTGGTTCTTTTTTTGTGTGTGGACATTGGGAAAGAAAAAGTGGACATTGAAAAAGTCAGATCAGCTTTCCCCTATTCCTTTCCCTGCCTCCGTGCAAAGTCCGCTGCTGACGGAAACGATGGGAAAAGAGGAGGAGGAAAAAGAAAGGGATAGCACTGCCAAAAATTCATGTCGCAGTGTAAAGGAAGCCCCGCCCCAGTTGACCTTTTGTGGTGTTAGGGCGGGGCGGGCAAGCTTCACCTGTGCAATATAAATTTCAATCCATGCACCCCGGAGGGTGTACCTGTGCAAATATTTTATTTCTTGTATTCAATATTCATATCAAACGAATATGCCGCCAAATAGTTTCCACCAGAAAGACAGCTCTGATGATCGCTGCCAAATTCATCAAGGTAAGGCTTACAAGGTTCAGCCATTCCAATATTGTCAATGACATACACATAAGTTTGTCCTTTTTTGAGTCGGGTGGTAAACTTGATTTTGTTAACAGGATGTTTGCTTACATACTCTGATTCATCATTATAAGTTTCATCTATAGCATCCGCATATTCCGGATGCTCTGCTTTGTAATTATCAAAAATGATGCGGAATTTTGCGAGGTAATTGTTTTCGTAAAGAAACTCATAATCACCGATTGTATAAACAGAAATACTTTCTGTACCATATTTTTTTCCATTTTTAATCACTTTATCAAAATAAATATTCTGTAGTATTTTGACGGATTGTGTATCTGTTCCCTGTAAATTTGTACATGTAATTACATATTTTCCAGTCTTAGGAGCCTTAAATTTTAAGAAAGACCTATAACAAGGATTATCTTTTTCTTTAGATAAAGATTTTACCGAGGCTGTTACGGCTGGTACGTTAATGGTTGTTTTCCCTGTTTTAATAGCCGGCAGAGAATTCAAATCATTATAAAAAGAGGTTTTTGAATAAAATAGATCATTCCCTTTTTTATCATATCCTTCTAAATGATACTTATGAACAGAAGTGACCTTCTTTGTGGCAGCTTCAGCGGTAATGACATCATCAGCCATTGCAGGTACAACAGCAGTGGCAACACATGCAGTGGCAAGGACTGCACACATCAGTTTTTTTAAAACATTTTTCTTCATGATAAAACCCTCCTTTGGTCTTGTTAAAATTTATATGAATAAGCAGCTGAAAGGAAATCTTTTGTCCCTTTCACCTTATATATTGAGCCATTTTGGAAAACGTCAAGGAAAACGGAAAACTTTTTTACTATACACTTTTCCCTTTTTACGTTTTCACCTTTTCCCGTTTTTCGCTCCTCGCATAAAAATAAGGCTGCAAAAACAGCATTGCATACTAGATATTGTAACATGTGATTATAAAAAATGCTACCGCAGGAGCGGTTTTATAATAGACATTCTTTATTTAGGAGGAAAATCATGGAAGAAAAGAACAATGGTATTTCAGACAGCAGATACAAAAGCAGGTTTTTCAAAAAGCTTGCTGCGTGGATGGGAAAGCGCGGGGCAGTGCTGACAGCAGTGGTCTTGATTGCAGTTTCAGCCATCCTTGGGTGTGCCGAGGCCACAATCATTTATGCAGCAAAGGGTAACGGGGCTTCGAATGATTACGGAACCAGGGGCAATACATCCAGCCCATCCTATATTGGCGGGAGTGGGAATAATCCAACCGTTTACGAGCCCGGCGTCATCGGGGTATCGGTGGTTACATACGACTTGAACGAGGTCAACAAGAAAGGGACACTAGAGTATGGATATGGAGCAAAAAAAGGAAAAAATCCAGCTTCCCCGGTAGCGTCCACCAACGATCCGAAAGTCGTAGAGGCTGCTAAGGGGGAATATAAGAAACAAAACAAAGCTCCCGAAGACCAGCCGGACTATTACCCATACTGGATCGAGATGGGTACTACAAACGATGGTAAGAGCATCTATAAGTACAGCAACAGCCTACATCATGCGATTACTTCCAATATTCTCGCAATGCAGACATCATATGAGTACGATGATAGTACAATGATATTTGTGCCGAGAGTCATCGCGAGCAACGATCATCATAAATGGATCATGAACGAGACCAAGTCGGTGGTGATCGGCCGCGCAAAAAAAACGAAAAACCTGAATAATGCGGCAATCTTTTATAACCTTAACCCTTGGTACGCGGAAAAAGATGCCGGCAACTTCTCCAAGACCTCCAAGAGCGTAACGGATGGAATTGCCGGAAGCAGCAAGAACAAAGCAGGTATCTATTACGCTGAACTGAAAAAATACATTAAGAATAAGGAAAAGAAGAAAACCAAGAAGTCTTTTGTTACCGTTACGTCCGGTGACAGCGGTAAGAAATATGACATCTGTAATTACTCTTACTTTGCGAACCTGAGTACAGCCGATATTAAGGAAATTATCGGCTTCAAAGGAAACTCGTTTACCTCTGATGGACAGAAAAAGCTTGCTCGCGCAAGACAGCTGTATTCATCCATCGCCAACATTAACGAGACAAGTACAGGGCAGTATACAACAACCCCTGAGATGGCAGATGTATTTTTGCGCTATACAACAGCAGCCAGCCTTGGCAGCGATTCCTACGGCACCAGCATGTTCTCAAAGAACGGTATCAAAGAGGGATTGTACGGAAAACAGAAAGGGGTAAGGGATGCCGCAAACAAAAACATGGTCGGCTCCCAGGTACTCCGAAGTATCTATCAAAGCAACAAACGTTTTAAATCGGTGATTGCCTCTGGTGCTACAAAAGAGATGGACAAGACAAAGAAAGCCGTATTAACGAACGAATACAATAGTCACTACCTCGATCTTCTGATCAGTGGCTATGCACTTGCGCTGGCAAGCGGAGATAAACAGGTTGCGTCCAAATGGCTTGAGGGGGTAAAGATCTACGCAAAAACCGCTGCTGACGGCAGCGATGGAAAGAGTGGAAGCGCAGGAATGGAAAACGTCGTTATCCGTCTGGATATGGGTATGGTGTATGCGACCTCAAATGAGGTCACCTATGCCTCCTGTGGAAGCGTAATAAATAAGCATTACAACTTCTCTGGTAAAGTTGATGCATTTGAAAATAAGAAAAGCACGAACAGCAAGAGCTTAAACAAGGGCTTTATAGGCTTCAGCGCGCCTGACGACAGTTCGGGCCAGAACTATCAGGCACACAATCAGGAAGTTGCCACAAAAAAGGGTGTTGTCACTAAAAGTTCCTATAAAAATGCGGGATACGGGACGTACTACAACAGACTTTCCCATGCTGTAAAAAACACAAAGGCCGTCACAGGCAACGGACAGGGATGGTACAGCCGCATGGTCATTATGCGTACAACTGCGGCTTATTACAGCATGTCCAGTAAAAACGGACCAGTGAATTCGCGTGTTTACAATAAGCTGGCAACCGCGGAACTGCTCCGGATGGTAGCGTCGGGCTATGGTGTCAACCCGCGTAAAGGAGATACCAGTAACCTCGCATGGCAGTACGGCACTTATGCTGTGGATGGATATTACTGGGCGTTCACTAACGATACGGATGATTCTGATATCAGTTTTAACCTTACCATTTACAGCAAGGATGTCAACGGCAAGGAACCGGCCCAGAATGGAAAAGATATCAAGGATACCTTCCAGTCTTACAGTATGACGGGGAAAACACACACAGCAACTATTAAGGACAACCTGTATGTGAAACTGTCCCCGGGGAAAGACAAGGAATCCAAGAAACTTTTCGATAAGGTGCTTGCATCGGATAAATACTATGTAAAGATTGTGTTTGAAAATGCAGACGGGACAACCGCTGCGAGCCTGCTTGATCCGAAAATCGTAAAAAGTGTCCAGCAGGTAACGGATCCGGAAACAGGAACCAAATATGATGCAAAAAAAGAAGCTACCTATTATAAGAAGCTCAACGCATACGATTCCACCAACAAGGGAAGTGAAAAGGGAGATGAACAGAATTACAACAAGCTTGTGTCTGCAAAACAGATTGGTGGTAAAGACCTGCAGGCAAACCGGAGCCTGATCTGGCGCATTTCCAATGCAGATGTGCGTACCAAAGGGTTTAAGATTTCCGGCACCGGCAGTTATTATGTGAACTGGAAAGCAAAAGTGTACATCATGCAGAAATCCGGCAGTGGTGCGAAGACAAAATGGACAAGCGTGATAAATGGAAGTTCGGTCACAAAAACAAAGCCATCCATGTCTGACCTTAAGGCAGGTGGCTGCGCAACAACAAACAATGTCATTGCACAGTATATCTACCACAAGGATGATGCGAAGGATGTGAACCTTTCCGGTACCTATGAATCCATTCCGGAAGCATATGCAGAATTAAAGGAAGGGTCCATTTATAATGAGACATTTGAAGCAATGGCAGGTGTGCCGAGCACACGGTCCCTGTACTTTGCAACCGGCGGGTCAGAATTCATTGTCAACATGCAGGCAGTCTATGATGATTATTATCTTAAAGAAGTCCCGGGCGGGAATAAAGACAGCTACCGTTCCCGAAGACGCTATAAGAGTATTTTCAACGGCGTGGACTGTGAGTACAAAAAAGGTGATACTTTAAAATCACTTACCGCAGGGAATACAAAAGAAGAGACTTTTGTTGCAAATGCCAATGATAAGAAACAGGAAAAAACGGTCACGGCGGAAAAGAACAGTGCCGTAAACCCGCAGGGCGCTGCCGGTTATAACACGACCGTAAACGGACACGACAGCACAACCAAATTCCACGCGACATGGACAGGGACGATCGGGAACAATACTTCCCGGTGGTCACAGAGCGGGTCGAATGTAAGCCCGTCCGGAAAACCATGTGAGGGCGGAAATGCCGGTAAAGTATACAGCATGTCCCCGACCCCGGCAAACTGGGATGTTTCTGCCTACAATACGGCATTAGGGCAGGCTGCAGACTGGGCCAAGAAGATGGAGGAAATCGGTAAAAGTGCAGATGGTACGGTTTACCGTATTGATGACTCTGACGGATATAAAAGGGTATATCACGTAGGGACTGCCACGATCAATGTAACACTGACCGGAGGGGAGAAGAGCTATGATACCGGTTCTTCACGGTCTTATGGAGGTGGAACCTATACGTCATCAAACCTTGTATCAGGTGCAAAGAGGACAAATACGTCATCCGACCTTGGAACAGGATGGAGCTATACCAAAGGTAATATAGCCTCTGCTTCCGGCTCCCACACAACGGATAAACATGGAAAAGTAACCGGACACTCCAGCTGGAGCGGATACAAGGGATCCGTGGATGGGAAATCTTCCAGCATCCAGTACAAAATTGAAGTAACCTTCAGGGATGGAAGCATTACGGCAAAGAACTATGATGGCAATGCCGGGGAAAGCGGGCTGAAAGTAGAAAAGAAAAGCGGCCTGACCCAGTTTGGGGCACATGACCTCTGTGGCGCATGCTGCCAGCATGTACTCCCGGCAATCGAGGATACCTGGATCCAGAAGCTGCGTTTCGATACCATCCGTTTCACGAACCTTAAGGTATGGAAGCTGCAGGAAGGCTATGCCGAAGGCATGGGGGAGATCCGTAAGACAGACGATGGCAGCGGAAGCAGCATTGAAGGGGAAGCAGGAAAAGCAGAAGCAGATGCAGTAAAGAAAGAGAAGGAAGATAATAAGGATAATACCCAGGTCGTTGACCCGGACCTGTCCGGTGTGGAAGGCACGGAAGCTGCAAACGATAAAGAGTATGATGAAAACGGTGACCTTGTCGTCCCGGACTATGAGACTGGGGATATAGGGGATGACCCGGATGCAGAAGGGGAAGAAACCTGGACGGAAACCTCAGAAAATGACCTTGATATTGTAAAATCAAAGATCGTAAGGTACGACCCGAATATTTTTTATAACATCGCACAGGCAGATACTTCAAAGGCCGGACGTATCCGTTACAGCCTGCAGACCGGGCAGGATGATGATGTCACATGGACAGAGTTCAATAGTGATAAAAAGCTGACCCGTACAGATTTCTGTGACGGACAGACTGCATCCCATGGAGGAAGCCCGGTTGTGGTTACGGCAAACGGCCATAAAAAGAGCTGGTGCAGGGGATGCCTGTATACAAACAGTACATACAGCAACCTCCGCAACAGACACGACAATGCCAAGACAAGCGGGAAAGAAAAAGGAGAAGCCGGGGAAGCAGCAAAAACCAAGACCGGATATACCGATAACACAGCCGATGCAGTGGACAAGACAACGTTTGAGTGGAAACGTTTTGATAAGAGACGTAAGTTAAACTGCAAGGCAACCGTTATTTCAGATTTCCTGATTTTACAGACCAGCTCAGGCAATGAGAGTATAGTCTACTATCAGGATACTGCAGAAACAAAACACCATGAGTGCCAGGAAAATTATGAGGATACCCTGTGGTATTCCAAGCCGGCAGATATGAACAATCTCAAAAAAGAGAATGTCAGCAAGGCAAACTGGATGTGGACCGATAAGATGTGGACGGATAACCCTCTGGTTAAGAAGACATCAAACCTTAATGTAGGAAGCTATAATGGCAATTACAGCAGTACATCCACGAAGTACCAGGGCACCGGAGGCAATGCAGTTGTAGAAACCGCATTTGATAAAGATGAAGAGAAGTATAACCATATCACAGATACCGATGAGAATGGAAATACCCTGGATCTTGCAAAAGTAACATCTGCAAGGACGATTGAAACAAAACAGAAGCAGATGGACGATGTAAAAACCATCATGCAGACAAAATCGGATTCGATTGATGGAAATATCTGTTCCCCTGGATGTGGAAACACTTATGGCGGAACAAACTATGATACTTATGGCAGCGGATCAGCGCGGATGGGAACAAATACTGCGGATGTTTATACTGCACCTACCAAGCAGGATGTATGGGGAAAATACAGCTGGATTAACCGGATTCTCCCTTCCTTGAACGGACAGACGGATGCACCGGAACCGGCGCAGTTTGGTAATGCCGGACTTGTGCTTATGCAGGACGGTATTGCACAGTGCCCGACGAACCCGAACCAGGAATATGTCACCGGGCAGTCCCGTGCATTCTTTATCCCGCTGGTTACATATACGAACTTTGGTGCTGATAAAAACGCCGAATCGCACGATATTACCAACTATACATTCAAGTATACAGACGGGAACGACAGCGTAGTCGGGAGAGTCGGTTATACCATGGATTCCATCTACACAAACGGACAGACGAAAGTCAACAACATCGTTGTCCATGACCCGGTTTCCGTACAGGGGGCAAATATCCTTACGGTAAACAAGGAAATGGATCAGCGTGTGCTCGGCGATGATAAAAGCGGGGCAGCGGAGATGAATAAGGAAGCTGATGATGCGACTTGTCCGGGAACAGCAGAAGAATGTCAGTACCGGCTGTTAAACTGCCAGTATGGAAAGCCGGTGCGCAGGGCGGCATTTAATGTTGACAATGCAAAGCACAGTGATGTGGAAGATGATGACGGGGTGGTACACAGCTATGATTCCATTATCAGCAATATCCTTGCCCCGGGCGGCACTTACATGGATGTAAGTCTCGCAGACAGTGGATTTTCGATCAAGCGCTATGACGGGCTTGGGGCATTTGAAGGGACATCGGAAGATGATAGGAACCAGCCGGACCGTTACCTTTCTGGAAACGGCAGTGCATCGCTTGCAATGTCATGGAGCGCAATGGGGGTAGATACGGAAGAAGCAAAGAATGATACTTACGAACTTCAGGGCGTATTTAATTTCCACAATGCACTGGATTCAGAAAAAGCACTGTTTACCACCCGGGCAACCAAGCTTCTTGCAGAGCCGGATGGTTCCTTAAAGATTGTGCTTGCAGACGGATCCGAATATACATCTGCGGCTTCCCTCCTGGCAAAGGATGGGAAGAATGCCATCCAGTATCATTTTGGAATGGATTCCGTGATGTTATCCCCTAAGAAGGTTGACTACAAAGGCGGTTCTTATACCGTGGATGCTAATACAGGTGTAATTGTTGATGGAAAGGAAATTTCCTTTACAAAAACAAAGAATCCTTCCGGGGATATGACGAATTACATTGGTGACGGCATCTGGTTCGGTAACCAGGACGATGCAGTTTCCGATGGTACAGCTTATAATTCCGTTTATGACTGCAGCTATTCATTGGATAATCTTGCAGTTACAAGACTTGCACCGGAAAAGGACGCAAACGGTATTTCATACAGGCATACCTTATCCTGCTTTGCAGGTGTAACAGAACACGCCAAAACAACACAGGATTATTACAATGGCATAAGTGATAAAAAGGTACAGTATACTTACAATTATACAGGTGATGTGCAGACATTCACTGCCCCGGCAGACGGAGTCTATACCCTTGAGGCATGGGGAGCTTCTGGCGGTGATGGATATGATGACAGCGTTGACAGGGAAACTACAAGTTCTGTCGCTGGAAATGGTGGATATTCCAAAGGAAATATCAGCTTAAAGAAAGGACAGAAAATTTATGTTTTTGTTGGCGGCGCTGGAAAATATGGAGCCGGGACAAACCGCTTTGGAGGACCAGCTGGTGGTTACAACGGCGGTGGTGACGGTGGTGTTGCTGACAGCGGTTCTGGTGGAGGAATGTCACATATTTCCACCACAAACAATCCTGCAGCAACAAGCTGGAACCCGGACGGAACACTTCTGGTTGCCGGCGGCGGTGGCGGAGCAGACAACAGCGGGGGAAGCCGTGGATCTGATGATGGACGCGGTGGAAACGGCGGTGGAAAGAATGGTGAAAATGCATACATTGAAAACATGAAATCTACCGGAAATGCGACATGGACACCAACAAGTGGTTTATCACTGCGTACCGGGACAACACTTTCTGGTAACAGTGCAGTAACGAATGGAAGTGAACAGGGTGTATTTGGCCCATATAAAACCTATCTTCCGGGACAAAAGGTTACGATAACAGTAAAAGGTGATAATCTTACAAATGGATATCCGGTTGTATATACCAATTATGGAAGATACCAGACAAGAAATTATACGGTTGAAGCAGCAAACAGTAATGAATACAGATATTCATTTACCGTACCAAGTGGACTTACATCTACAACAAATACCGACGGGACTTCTGCAGATTCCGGACAGAATCCATATACTATCTGGGAATTCTGTTTCCATGCAAGGGGTTCTTCACGGATGAGGATAGACTCTGAAACTGCATCCTGTGACTATAACTCAGCCAACCAGAATATGGGCGGCTGCGGAATGGGAGGAACCCAGGGCAGCGGATATAAACAGGGTGTTGGGGAATCTGTAACATTTGGAACTGATTCTGGCGGTGCCGGAGGTGGCTGGTACGGCGGATATGTCACTAATGCAAATAATGGCGGCGGTGCCGGCGGTTCGGGATATACAGCATCCGGTCTTACAAACACAGAAATGAAGTCCGGGGTACGCCGTGGAAACGGTCTTGTAAAAATCACTGCAGCCGGAACGATTGATTGGACACGCAAGTTTGATGATGGCTACCAGAAACAGACATCAGAAAACAACAAACATGTGCATACGGAAGCATGTCTGGATACACCATCGGAAGGATTTAAGATTGCAGTAGATGAAGCAAGCAGCGGAAATACTGCAGATCTTGAGAAGATGCTTGGATCTGCGGTATGGAGCAAAATTAAGGATCAGCTGAAGAACTGCTATGGAAGTGGCAGCGACGGATCTGCAGGTGGTGTAGCTGCTGGAAAGACATACACCTATGACTATTCTGGATCCGTGAAAAGTATTACCCTCCCGGCTGGTAAATATAAGCTGGAAGCATGGGGAGCATCCGGTGGAGGCAGAAACCCTGGAAAGGGTGGATATTCAGCCGGAACAGTAACATTTGCAAATGAAACTACCGTATACATTGTAGCTGGACAGTCTGCAGGTACATATAATGGTGGAGGTATCGGATGCCATGGATATGGCGGCGGTGCAACACATTTTGCAACAGCAAACGGTGAATTAGCTGCATTATCAAATAATAAGAACAGTGTCTTGCTTGTAGCAGGAGGCGGAGCCGGAGGAAGTTCCGGAGCTGGTGGAGCCGGAGGCGGCGCAAACCAGAGTGGTACAACCGGTGGAAACGGATGTGGCACGAAAGGGGAAGGCGCAACTGTCAGCGGACCTGGAAATGCTTATTTCAGCGGATCATTTGGAAAAGGAGGATCGAATTCCGGTTGGAATACCTGTGGCGGGGGCGGCGGTCTCTATGGAGGTGGCGGAAGCTACGAAAGCTATTCGCGGAATGATGATGACGACGCTGGTGCTGGCGGTGGTTCGGGATTTGCTTCCCCTTCTTTGACAGATGTATCCGGTATAACCGGAGAGCATAGCGGAAATGGGTACGCAAAGATCACTGTTATCGAAGCACACACTGACTATGATCCGGACAAAGTGTTTGACCTGGTTAAGAAAGCAACCGGAAATAATTATTCACTGATTCCGAACAGTGTCACTACAGATGGACATACCATCGTGAACCCGTTTTGGAGCTGCCAGTGCATCTACGACAGCCATGTATGCACGAAGCACTGCAAGACCACTTATGTCCTGCAGTGCAAGGAACCGCATCATAAGGCAGTTAACGGAAAGATTGGACATTACGATGCTGGCAATGAGATCTGTTATGATGCATGTCATAATGATGAGCTGCATAAAAAGGGTGCAGAGCAGGCAAATGCAGGAAAACCGGGAACGTCCAAGCCGCTGAAATTTGGAGATTTCGTCCTGCTTGATAACTATTTTTATATTTACTTCCCAAACAGTGGCGATTTTTATGAGTCAGATGATTATGGAATCGCCCAGACCGAACAGCGGAAGGGAAAAGGATATGCGAATAATTATGACTGCACGGAGTGGACCAGGGAGAAATGGATTAAATTCCCATTTTCTGTTTTGTATAATCGGAACGGAACCTTTGAGGAGCACCCTGCGGGTCAATGGTTCCAGCTGGAAATTACGGACAAGGTGACGAACCGCAACGTTAAAAACAACTGTTACGATCTGACCAGCTTGTCGGAGCGTGATGATGGATTTACATATCAGTTCTACGCCCAGCTTGACAACCATGAGATGAGTGGGGCTACCATTGAGTATGCTGTGGAAGCAATCAACAACCAGCCTTCCCCGAGCGGCAGTGAAAACCCATATGACCGTGACGGAGCGTTATCACTTGACTGCTCCCAGGACAACTCAAGCATTACAAATGCAGGACGTGCAATTGACCTGACGGCAAAACATTCAGCATACAAACAAACATTTGTCGATTTAATATCACGCATAGGAAACCTCATGGTGCAAGACAGTACCGACCTTCGCTTTAGCAATTTGTTCAAACGTAAGACAAATGATGATAAATGGTATATAGATGGTATTGTTCATGCAGTCGATAAGAGTATACAGAACGCATACCTGTCATGGCATAAAAATAATGGAGATACCGCAACGGATATCCGGGGCGAAAAGGTATCCGCATATAACCAGTGGTACAATACATGGCATACAGCAAAGTGGTCTGATGTAGGAGAGGACTCCAGCAGGTGCGTATCAACCCCGCTTGAGTCAGCAAAGAATAACATCGCAGCACTGCGGGGAAAGAGTGAGCAGCTTCAGCTTGGATACAACCTCTTATGGGATATCCAGGTATTAAGCCGGGATTTCGCGGACGGAAACGTCCAGATCGAGCCGAAATATTACATCCTCGATACTAAGAAGGATAAGCTCATGGCAGTTGATGTGTGGGGCAGCCGGAATGAAGATGTAACGCTTGTCAATGAGTTTGGTCTCATGGATAAGTATGGAACAGATTACTTTAATCAGCAGAAAGACAAAATTTATGACCATGCCATGTTGCTGAACTGGGATGACGAGAAGGCACGCCGGAACTACAGCGATGAAGAGAAGGCTGCGACCGAAACGGCATCGAAAGTGCTCGGCCGTACAATACTCGATGCAAATGGAATGCCGATGACCCAAAAAAATCCATTAACTGGTATGGAAGAAGAGGTTGTTGCACCGCTGTCTATCCCGATGGGGGATGGCTACCGCGAGGGTAACGCGCAGTTCCTGTATCTGAATGGACGTACCCGTACTTTTATTGGAAACAGTAAAGTTACAGCACTCCATAAAGATATTAATGGTGATGATGACCAGGAGCTTTTCAAGGAATTTGATGCCATTGGAAATGACCTTGGACCTAATGGGGTTTCAGAGGATGAGTATAGTTTTTGTGCATCCCGCTGGCACGTAACACTCGGACTGCCGTCTTCGGCCAAGTTCATGGAAGTAACCGTGGACAAAGACGGAAATGAGAAACATCTCAATCCTTACGAGATGATCACGGATGAGGATACCGGGGATAAGATTTATGCTTACCAGAGATTTGATCCGGATTACCTTAAAGAGCATGGAGATGAGAACCGGTACATGATCCTTGAAACAGCACGTATCACAGCATACGGATCTGTTTTCAACCTGAGATATTCACAGTTACAGGACAACGGATCAATTACCGCTGCCAATGGCAAAACGTATAATTTTGCTGATAGTGCTACATACAAGGCAGAGGATTTACCGAAAAATATATTTCCGATACCGACATTGCTTGCGGTTTATGGGGTATCTAACTCAGATAGGGACTTCTCAACACTTCAGACGCATTGATGTTTTGATAATCACTATTGATATTTAATAGTGTAACGCGAAAAGAAAAACCATTCAAGGAATTTTCCAAGAGTGGTTTTTCTTTTGTTTTGCTTTTTGAATCCATGCACCCCTCGCGGGGTACAACGTAAAAAAAATATGGTGTCCCTTATTTTATATATTTGTTTCAATCCATGCGCCCCTCCACGGGGCGCCACTGCATACTGGACAAAAGACTATGTGTTTCAACCCATGCACCCTCGCGGGGTGCAACGACCCTTGGTTTGCCGTCTTCAGCAAAATTTACATTTCAACCCATGCGCCCCTCCACGGGGCGCCACTACAAACGCGAACGGAAACCTGTTTTTCCCGCCCGCAAAACTACAAAATAAATCCTCTAATTAACCTGCCCGCAGCTGCCTCGCGCAGTTGGGCTTCGCGCCCTTTTGTACATCCTATACCTCCGTTTCCCCCGGCGCGTTCCATCAGAAACCACAAGCGGGTAAATGGTCCGCGCCATTTTCTTTTTTTTGTCTTCACTACACATATTGCGCCTTTTTGGATTTCGTCAAAGACTTTTGGGAAACTTTTCAAAGAATAACCTTTAAAAAGCAATTGTTATACATTTCATTGTAAAATGAACACTTTTGTGGTAAAATATAATTAAACAATTAGGAAAGGAGCTGATTATTATGGCACAGGCAACAATTTCGGCAAGAGTTGACAGCACTGATAAAATCGCATTTGATTCTTTTTGCAATGATGTAGGCATCAGTTCTTCTGCTGCAATTAATATGTTTGTTAAAGCGGTTCTTCGTGAACACCGTATTCCTTTTTCAATTAACAATGATCCATTCTATTCAGAAAGAAATATGGCCTTTTTACGGGAAGGAATTCAGGCACTTAATTCTGGAAAAGGCACTATTCACGATTTGATTGAGGATGATGAGTGATGAATAAAAACTGGTTTGATAAAGCCTGGGATGATTATCTTTATTGGCAGTCTCAGGATAAAAAAACACTTAAACGTGTCAATCAATTGATTAAAGATGCTGAACGCGATCCATTTAGCGGAATTGGTAAACCGGAACCATTAAAGGGTGATTTGTCTGGTTTTTGGAGTAGACGAATTGATGACACTAACAGACTGGTATATCGTGTTAACGGAAATTTACTAGAGATCTTATCTTGCAAAGGTCATTACGAGTAAGGGTTATCGTGAACCAAACTACCCATTGGAACAAAATCCATGGGTAGTTTTTTTGTGTGATATAAAAGCGATGCGGAAGGAGAGTGCTGATCCCATCCTTACTTTTTCTTCTTTTTCCTGGACATATTCTCGGCATACCATTGCTGGTATTCTTCCAGCCGCTCGATGAAGCCGGAGAATTCCGGAACTGTAAAATCAAGTTCCTTGTACCGTACGGAATATATGATCCCTTTGCTAATGAGCTGCGCTCGCGAAGTGGACACAGAACCGACTTTTTTCCCAAGGTTGTCAGCTACATTTGCGATCGTACATGGAAGCTCCCCGCAGGCAACCATGGCAAAAATGAATTTCTTGTCATTCTCCGAACAGCGTTCGTAGCGGGAGCGGAAGAACCCGGTATCCAACGTGTCAAAGAATGCCGGAATGTTTTCTTCAACGCAGGAAACGTTGATTGTCTTGGAGTCGTTGCTTTTATATACGATATAGCATAACTGCTGTAAAAAGAAGGGGTATCCTTTGGTTAGATCCACAATTTTCAAGACAGCTTCATCTGTATAGGAGATGCCAAATTTCCCAGCCGGCTCTGTAATAGCCTTCCGTGACTGCTCATCGGAGAGCGATCCGATTTCCCGGTACAGGAAAAGTCTCTCGGAATACGATTTCTCATCGGATAGCATCTTGTATATTTTCGGAAGACCTGCGCCGACTGCCATGACCGGATAGCCGAGCTGGTTTGTGCGGTGCAGTGCGGCGATCAGGGAACCAAGCTCTTCCTGCTTGATGTACTGGATTTCATCGATAAAGAAGCAGATTGGGGTATTGGTCTTTGCGGCGGTGTCTCCGATACAGACAAAAACTTCCGTAAGGCTCTGGGTCAAATTTCCGGAAGCATACAGTTCCCGGTCCTGTAGGGAAAACGTGAAGGTGCTGTCTTCTGGAGAAAAGGAAATCATCAGGGATTTGATTGCATCCAGAGGTTTTTGTACGAGATGTTTGAATTTTTCAACTGCGCTTACTTTCCGTAAAAATGCCTGGGAACACTCAGCAATCTGCGAAATAAAGTCATTTCGTTCTTCGACTTCAATATGCCGACAGAAAATTCCTTTTTCTTCTGCGATTTCCTGCAGACGGTTAATAAGGACTGTTTTCCCGACTCCGCGGAGTCCACTGTATATGATGGACTGTGTTGGGACACCAACTTTTAACGCTTCAAAAACTTGTTCAACATCAGCAATCTCATCGTCTCTTCCGGCGAGATATATCGGCATAAGCCCGGCACCCGGCCTGTATGGATTAATCTTTATCATGGTATCGTCCCCTTTCTTATTCAAAGTATACCGCTATTTTCTGCTGCGGTCAATCAATATCCGTTGATGCTCGGTTCCTCGCGGCCATATTCGGTAATTCCCGGTTAAAAATGTCCGATAAGTTGACAGAATTTTGGTACAAAAAAAACTACCCATTGGAATTAAACACCAAGAGTAGTTTTTGTTTTGCGTATGTAATTATACCGGGAAAGCTATCAGATGCGTTTGAATCGACGATGACCGGCACATTTTGGACAACGATGACCATTGAGAAAATTGTTTGGAGTCATGGTAAACGTGTTTCCACAAGTGTTATGGTGGAAATCAATTTTTGCAGAAGATCTTTCGTAAGTCCCCATAACCGTATATTCATCCCCGACAAGTATATTCACTTCTGTCTTGAACTGTTCGTTTGTCTTATTTTTTCTCATTGTTTCTTTCTCCTTTCCATGAAAACATTTCTTACATCTCTAATATGCAATGGAATAGCTACTTTGTTTTTGTAGCTCGGCGTCTTCCAAAAAATTGCCTGAAAGCCTTTGACGACTCCTCAGATGACGCAATATATCTTGTGAGAACAATGTTTTTCTCTTGTAGTATTTTGGTTAACCTAGAGAACGTTAACCGTGAAGGAACGAAGGAATAGTGTTGCATATTCTATAAGAAAGAAGGTGAGTGATATGGAAGGAGATTAAGAAACAATAAGTCGCACCCCGGAAAGGGGCGCGTGGGTTGAAATAACAAATTCTTGTGTGATTGTTCCTATTGGAGAATGTTTTTTGTGATAATTCTAGGTGATATGCATCCTCCTTCCTATATTTCCGGTTTCATTTTTGATGATGTTGTGGGGAGAAACAGGTAGTCTGCGATTCCGGTTGTACATTGCAACGCAATGGTTGTTTTTCCTTCACTTATTTGTTTGCAAGTACGACAATATCCCAGTATCTGGAAATATCTTTGACCATTTCTTTTGTGAAGTCGTTTTCTTTTATTTTTAAAATATCGCAAATGGAATTTGCCGTAATGATGATTCTGCAATCCACATGAGATAGTTGCCATAATGTGAGCAGATTGCTATTGGAAGCTACCCACGCATTGTCATCGAACACAAAAGTTGCATTTCTATCATTTCCAAAATATCCGTAATCACACCCCAGAATCAATGCATGTAAAAATTCAGAATCCGGTACAAATTGTCGTAGGCTCTTGTAAATATAGTATTTTCCGTTTCTTTGGGGAATAAAATTGTAGGCACCATCTTTGTCCTCATACTCTTTTAATTTTGGAAAATTTTTTTCGTAGTAACTCTTATCGGCACAACCATTGCATATAAAGGTTGTCCCTTTTTTCTTTAAGGCCATGTTTAAAGCTGTATACGATTTTCCAGATCCACTTTCCCCGATAATTATCGTCTTGTTCTTTTTTAATTTTATCATAGCGTTCGCCACCTCCGTAAGTGCTGTACCATCGGATAACCGATGTTTTTACTATGTATATTGCGTCATCTGAGGAATCGTCAAAGGATTTTGTGGTATTTTTTGGTTATTTTTTGAATCTTTTGAGGCCAACAGGACAAAGGCACGGCTATGACTGTGTTTTTTTATTTCATATTAGTAGTGTAAATAAAACTATTTCAAAAGCGAAAGGAGAAAAAGGAGACTATGCGAAAAAAGAAAATAAAAATCATCGAAAAACCTCCTCGGTCTTGAAATTTTTGTATAAGTAAGAAAACAAGAGTTTCCTATGGAAGATTAAAGGAGATAAATATGGATAAGATAAATCAAATTAAAAAAGAAATCTTTACATCAATGAAAATAATGAATACAACTATCAAAGGTATCAAAGAATCAGAAGAATATAAAATTGCACAAGCATATAATCAAGGATTGAGGGATGCTATGGCTATTTTTGAAAAAGTAATGAATCAATGATTTATAATACTCAGGATTTGTTATAAGGAGAGATGTATTATGGTAAGAATTAAAGATGGAAATTATATAGCAATATTCTATGATGGAATGATTGAAGTAAAGGCAGATTCAAAAAGAGATGCTTATAATAAAGCAAAAAGATATTTTGAATCAAGAGAACATAGAGAATTATTTGATAGTGAACTAAAAGTGTGTAAGATACCATCTATGATATGTGTTCTTGATGAGTAAATGAAACGATGATTTCATCAAGAAAATAAACAGGACAAAGACACGGCTTCGGCTGTGTCTTTTTTTATCTCATATTCCTGGTGTAAACATCAAAGCCAACGAAAGGAGAAACAATTATGGCAAAATACAACATTACTTACAGCTGCGGTCACGAAGGAACGGTCCAGCTTTTTGGAAAATCAGAAGAACGCGAACGCAAAATCAAATACTACGAGGAATTCGGTCTCTGCACGGAGTGCTACAAAAAGCAGAAGCAGGAGGAGAACGCAAA
>JABLTT010050559.1_pt1 | contig 20066 bp, 22 predicted proteins | sample 7160061 | NCBI WGS metagenome assembly JABLTT01 (sample SAMN14651232, study PRJNA627086) | human gut metagenome | isolation source: feces | host: Homo sapiens
ATCTGGGCCGTCGGGCCAGCCCTCCACCGTGCCCAGGAACACATGGCCCATCCCCAGGCTTTGGAACACATATTGCAGCGCCGGGTACACGGCGTTCATGGGGTGGGGCGTGCCGTGGCCCATCAGCACCAGGGCCTCTTCCGGTTCCACCGGCAGTGCCTCACAGACCGCCTGGGCCACCGCTTTGTAATCCTCCAGGTCGTAGAGCAGGGGCTGGCCCATCTGCACCCTTTCAAACAGGCCCTCCCGCTGCCACACCGCTTTGCACAGCTTGTCGTATTCTTCGCCGCAGATCAGGTGGGTGGGCTGTACCAGCAGCCGGCGCACCCCCTGGGCGGCCATCGCCTCCATGGCTTCTTCCGGCGAGGGCACCGCCTGCCCCCGCCCTGCCAGGATGCGGCGGATGGTGGGGCTGGTGTAAGCCGCCTCCACCTGCCAGCCGCCAAAGGCGTCGCTCAGGGCCTGTTCCACCGCCCCAATGGTCTTTTGCCGGGTATCTTCATGGCTGGTGCCAAAACTGACCGCCAGCAGCGCTTTTCCCTTCATATTTGCCCTCCTCCGAGCCGTTGTTCCAGTTCTTCGATCCCCTTGGGCCAGCCCTCTTCTTTGGGCAGGCCCAGGGCTTTTGCCACCCGGTACAGAGTGGGCTGCCGCAGCCTGGCCTGCTCCACCACTTCCGGCCGGTCAAAAATGGCCTCCGGCGGCCCTTCCGCCAAGATGCGGCCCCCGCAGAACACCAGGCACCGCTGGGCCCACCGGTAGGCAAAATCCACATCGTGGGTGGAGACCACCAAGGCGATGCCCTGGCGGTGGAGCGCATCCAAGGTCTGCTCCAGCTGGGCGGCCCCTGCCGGGTCCAGGGAAGCCGCCGGCTCATCCAGCAGTATGATCTCCGGTTCCATGGCCAGCACATCGGCTATGGTCACCCGCTTTTTCTCGCCGCCGCTCAAATATTGGGGGGCCCGCTGGGCATAGGCCGTCAGCTCCATGGCCTCCATGGCCCGGTCTGTCTGGCGCCCCGCCTGTTCTTCCCCCAGCCCCAGGTTCAGCGGGCCAAAGGAGATCTCGGCCCGCACCGTGGGGGCGATGATCTGGTTGTCTGGCTCTTGAAAGACGATGCCCACCCGGCGGCGCAGTTCCATCCGGTCTTTTTTGCGGGCCACATCCACCGGCCGGCCCCGGTAGAGCAGGCGGCCCTGGGGCCGCAGCACGCCGTTGCAGCACAAAAAGAAGGTGGATTTGCCCGCGCCGTTGCTGCCCAGCACGGCCAGCCGCTCGCCCCGGTGGATGGCGGCGCTGACATGGTCCAGGGCCAAACGGTCTTCTTCATAATGATAACACAGCTGCTGGGCTTCCAGCAAAATTTCTTTCACAGACTCCACCTCCCGGGGGACAGCCACACCAGCAGGCCCAGCAGGGCCACGCCGCTGCAAGCGACCGCGGCATGGCGGGCCCGCAGGGGCTTGTGCTGTGTCAAGAACCGCATCTGGCCATCGTAGCACCGGGCCTCCATGGCGTCATAGCACTGGGAAGCCCGGCGGAAGGCGTCGGCCAGCAGGCCGGCGGAGACTTGGCCATAGGTGCGCAGCGACCGGCCCAGGCCCTGGTAACCCAGGCGGGCGTCGGCCGCCGTACTGCGGCGCTGCTGCCTGTCCAGCAGCACGAACAGGAACCGGTAGACCAGCACCATCAGTTCGATGACCACCTGGGGCACCCGCAGGCGGCGCAGGGCCTCCATGATCTCGTGCATGGGCGTGGTCAAACTCAAAAAATACAGGCAGCCCACGCCGCCCATGGCCCGGCATGCCGTGAGCACCGCCTGCTGCCGCCCGGCCTGGGTGGCGGACAGATAGCCCAGGCCGCCGGGCAGCGGCAGATCCAGCAGGCCCTGGGGCGCCGGGCTGCGATCCAGCAAAAGGACCAAGCTGCTCAGCGCCACAAAGGAGGCGGGCAGCAACAGCAGATCCACATAGCGCCCCAGGGGCGTTTTGCCGGCCTTTACCGTCAGCCAGGCCAGGCAGCACAGCGCCGCCAGCGGCGGCCAGGGGGAGGCGGAGTCCACGCACAGCACCAAAGCCGCCAGGCTGCCCGCCAATTTGCAGCCCGGCGCCACATCCCCCAGACCCGAGCGCTGGGCGATCTGGTCGATGTGCAGCACGCCGCCGTGGCTGTGGCCCCGGGCGCCGAATAAGCCCCCGCCCACCAGGGCGCTCAGGCCGGAACCCAGCCAGCAGGCCCAGTCGGGCACGGCCTGCCACAGCAGCAGGAAGGCGAAAGCCCCGCACAACAAGGCCCCCAGCAGAGCCTTTGCAATTTGTTTCATCGGTCCATCCTCTCTATGGCAAAAGCCCTGAGCCCCTCTCCAAGGCGCTCAGGGCTTTGCTCCGGGCCGGCCTGCCAGTTGCCAAAGGCCCGCCCGGCCCATTTGTATCCTATGGCGGCAAAACTGGGCCGCCCAGGCTCATCTCACCTGTCCACGATCCGTTCCCGCCTCTTTGCGGAACTTCTTCCGGGCCACCAGATAGCCGAAGCCAAAGCCCAAGATGCCTGCGCCGATGCCGGCCTGCAGGCAGAAGAGCAAGCTCTCCGTCTCACCGCCCGGCGGCTCCAAAATGCTCTCTGCCCAGGGGGTGTATGCCGGGTTCAGCTGGCTGACCACCCCTTCGGCTTCCCCATCTGCGCCGCCAAATTCCGATTGCAGCGTCACCAGGGGCAGGATGGCGATGAGGGCGCACAGGGCCAGCAGCCCCACGATCAACGATCCGCGGTGTTTCATCGGCTCACCTCCGCCTGACGGCTTCTCCAATAGCCCAGCTCTGCCAGTTCCGGCTTGGCAAAGCTCTCCATGCCCATGACCACAATGGCCGTGACGATGCCTTCGATGATGGCCAGCGGGATCTGCGTCAGGGCGAACACGCCCATGAATTCCCCGATGGCCGCCGGAATGGAGGCCGTGGCGTGATGGGCCAGGCCCAGCTGCACGCTGGTCACGCAATAGGTGAACAGGTCCCCCAGGGCCGCGGCCAAAAACACGGCCACATGCTTTTTCACCCGGCACTTTTGGCACAGGCGGTACACGCCGTAGCTGACGAAGGGGCCGGCGATGGCCATGCTGAACGTATTGGCCCCCAGGGTGGTCAGGCCGCCGTGGGCCAGCAAAATGGCCTGGAACAGCAGCACGATGAGCCCCAGCACCGCCATGACGGCGGGCCCGAACAAAATGGCGCCCATGCCGGTGCCCGTGGGGTGGCTGGACGAGCCTGTGACGCTGGGGATCTTCAGGGCCGACAGCACGAAGGCGTAGGCCCCGCACATGGCCAGCAGCAACAGGGTCTTGCGGTGATCCCGGGCAATGCGCTGGATGCGGATGACGCCGTATACCACAAAGGGCAGGCACAGCGCTCCCCAAGCCACGCAGTGGCCCATTGGCAAATACCCCTCCATGATGTGCATCGCATTGGCATTTTGTGTTACACCAAAAGCCAGCGCCACGATCCAAGAGAGGGTCAATGCCCCTTTTTCTCTTTTGTTCATGACAATTCCTCCTTTTTTGAGCGGCGCCCATGCCGCGGCCTTCCTTGTCCCACACAGCAAAAATGCCTTTTCCAACGGGAAAAGGCATAACCAAGCAGGCCCAGGTGGGCATACCGCTTTATTACACCAGCCAAGTCTTCCGTCAGCCGTGCAATTTCGCCACACCCGTTGCCGGGCGGCGTATGTATCAACAGGCAGGTCTTCTGGCTCAGGCTTCCTCGCCCCTCCTCCGCCTTCCCGTGTGTAACCACAGTGGCATGCAGGAGGCAGGCTCAGCCATTACAGCGGCGGTCCCGCGTGGGAGTTTCACCCAGCTTCCCTATTCTCGCCAAGGTCTCCCCTGGCGCACCGGTTGATCTATGTCGAAATTAGTTTACACCACGCGCCAACCCCTGTCAATAAAAAAGGCGTACTCCTTTTCAACCACCGGTTGATTTTCCGCCCTGATTTCCAACGGTCTCTCCATTGCGTTCCTTTCCCCTTTCCTGTTATCCTAAAAACAGAAACTCAGATCGTTTGCTATTTTTGAGGTGATACCATGAAGATCAACCAGACCATCCGGCAGCGCAGGCAGGCCCTGGGCCTGACCCAGGAACAGCTTGCTCAGCAGCTGGGCGTTTCGGCGCAGGCTGTCCACAAATGGGAGTCCGCCGCCAGTTATCCCGATATCACACTGCTGCCGCCCTTGGCCCGCCTGTTGGGCGTGGACCTGAATACCCTGCTGTGCTTTCAAGACGACCTGACGCCCCGGCAGGTAGCCCAGTTTGTAGATGGCTTAATCCCCTTGCTGGAAGAGCAGGGGTTTCCCGCCGCCTTCCAGGCGGCCCGGCAAAAAGTGCAGGAATTCCCCCGCTGCGATGCACTGGCCCTGTCTGCCGCCCTCACCCTCGAAGGGGCCCTGTTCCTCTATTCCCAAGATCCGGCCCCCTACCAGGCCCAGTTGGAAGAGCTGTACCACCGGGCGTCCCACAGTCAGGACCCCGCCATCCGGGAGCAGGCCCTTTCCATGCTCATCGCCAAACACTTAGAGCGGGATGAAGCCGGCCAAGCCCAAGCAATGCTCCAACAACTGCCTGCCCCCTCCCCTGCAGACCGGGACTTTTTGCAAGTCAAGATCTATAACAAGCAAGGGCGTTGGGCAGATGCCGCCCGGCTGCTGGAGCAAAAACTGCTCAGCTGTGCCACCGATCTGCATACCTGCCTTGTAGGCCTTGTGGAGGCCGCCCAGCGGGAAGGGAGGCAGGAGGATGCCCAGATCTATGCGGAACGGGGCCGGCAGACCGCCCGGCTCTACGATCTGATGGACTTCTCCGCCTACACGGCCGCCCTGGAATTGGCCACCGCCCAGCAGGACAGAGCCGCTTGCCTGGCAGCGCTGTCCGGCCTGCTGGATGCCCTGGACCGCCCATGGGAGCCATCGGTTTCCCCCCTCTACCGGCATCTGCCCCCAGTCAGCGAGGATTTTGGCCGCCGCCTGCTGCCCGCCATGCTCCATGGCATACGCACCGACAAGGCGTTTGCCTTTCTGCGGGACGATCCTGCTTTTGCCGCCCTGTTGGAAGGTCTGGAGGCAAAAGCGGAAACCATTCCCTCGCCCCTCGCTGCTGAGATTTGACAAACCGGCCCCCATCTGGTATACTCCCCATCAGTCATTTACTAAATTACTCGTTTACTAATTGCACTGATTGGAGGCAACTATATGGAGATCCCCACCACACTCAAGCACAAACCGGTCATCGTATCGGAAAATTACGAGAACATCGACGGCCGTTCGGCCTACCACACCGACGCCAAGGGCCTCTCCCTGGGCCTGGCCCAGTGGAACGACCGGGGCAAAGTGGATATTTCGGCCAAGGTATGGCGCTACACCGGCGAAAAATGGTCCCGCCAATCGGAGGAACTGCCGCTGCACCGGGTGCTGGATCTGGCGATCCTGGTCTGCCGGGCCCAGCTCTATTTCCGGGATGCCTACCGCTTCCCCAAGCTCTACAACGAAGAGGACCCGCAGATCGACCGGGTGGGCCTCCAGGGGGACGCCATGACCGTGGCCGTCTGCACGGCAAACAGCCGCATCGACGAAGACATCCAGCTGTTCCGGGATGCTTTGGCCGCCGATGACGAGATGCTGGGCGAGCGCTTCCGGGTGTTGGCCTCGATCTTAAAGGAAATGGGGTATTGAGCGTGGAAAAGAGCCAGAAAAAAGAGCTGCTCCAAGCCTACAAAGGGCGGCGGCGCGTGGGCTGTGTCTACGGCCTGCGCCACCGGCCCACCGGCCGCATGCTGGTGCAGCACGACGCCGATGTGCAGAGCGCCCGGAACCGGTTCCGTTTTTTTGCATCGACCAACACCTGCCCCCACCCCTGCCTGCGGGCCCTGTGGCGGGCCGAAGGCCCCCAAGCCTTTGAATTGGTGGTCTTAGAAGAGCTGGAAAAAGGGGAAGAGCAGGAAGAACGGGCCTTCCGGGAGGACTTAAAGACCCTGGAAGCCCTGTGGAAAGAAAAGCTCCAAGGCCAGGTGCTGTGAGCGCCCAAAACAAGCGACAGCCGCGTGGGAAAGATGCTGCCCCCGCGGCTGTTTTCTTTTTCCCGGTCCGCCCTTATAGCCAGTGTCACCGCCCTTTTTGGCCCAAGGCAAAAAAACAGCGCCCTGCATGGAATTGCCGGGCGCTGGGGTCTGTTTTCTTCCGGAGGGGCAGCCTTCTGCCGCCTCAGTTCAAAAAGTCTTTCAGTTTTTTGGAGCGGCTGGGGTGGCGCAGCTTGCGCAGGGCCTTGGCTTCGATCTGCCGGATGCGCTCCCGGGTCACGTTGAACTCTTTTCCCACTTCTTCCAGGGTGCGGGTGCGGCCGTCCTCGATGCCGAAGCGCAGGCGCAGCACTTTTTCCTCCCGGGGCGTCAGGGTCTTGAGCACATCCACCAGCTGCTCTTTCAGCAGGGTGAAGGAGGCCACTTCCGCCGGTTCGGGCGCGTCGTCGTCCGGGATAAAGTCGCCCAGATGGCTGTCTTCCTCTTCGCCGATGGGGGTTTCCAGCGAGACCGGTTCCTGGGCGATCTTCAAGATCTCCCGCACTTTGTCCGCCGGGATGCCCATTTCTTCTGCGATCTCTTCGGGGGAAGGGTCATGGCCCAGCTCTTGCAGCAGCTGGCGGGAGACCCGGATCACCTTGTTGATGGTCTCCACCATGTGCACCGGGATGCGGATGGTGCGGGCCTGGTCTGCAATGGCGCGGGTGATGGCCTGGCGGATCCACCATGTGGCATATGTGGAAAATTTATAACCCTTTGTATAATCAAACTTTTCCACCGCTTTGATCAAGCCCAGGTTGCCCTCTTGGATCAGATCCAAAAACAGCATGCCGCGGCCCACGTAGCGTTTGGCGATGCTGACCACCAGGCGCAGGTTGGCCTCGGCCAGGCGCTGCTTGGCTTTTTCGTCCCCTTCCAGCATCCGCTTGGCCAGCTCGATCTCCTCATCGGGGGAGAGCAGGTCCACCTTGCCGATCTCTTTCAGGTACATGCGCACCGGGTCGTCGATGGCCAGGCCCTCGGCCAGGGTGTTGGTGTCGGGCACTTCTTCGTCGGGGATATCCTGGATCTCCGCCAGGTCGGGGTCTTCCACATCGATCAGCGGCACTTCGGCCAGCGGGTCGTCCTCTTCCTCCACCGCGATCTCAATGCCCATCTGTTCCAGCATTTCAAACAGCTTATCCTGCTGTTTGTTGTCCAGTTCCAGCTCGTCGATGGCCAAATTCAGCTCCTTCGATGCGATCTTGCCATTTTTCTTCGCGGTCTCCAGCAGGCCTTTGATGATCTGCTGCTTGCTCTGCATATCGTCTGTCTTTTTTTGGTTGTCTCCGGTCTTCTTATTGGTGCTTTCCGCCATTCTTACATTCCTCCACGTTCTCGTTCCTGCTGGAGCCGGCGCTGGGCCAGGGCCAACAGTTCGTCTCTATCGTTTTCACCGGCATCTTTGTTCTTTTGCTTCAGATGTTCGGTCTTGATCACAGATATATAATCCCGCAGGGCCCGCTGGGGGTCGGCCGCCGGCACGGCGTTGGCCACGATCTTGGCCAGCAGCTCCCCTTCCTCGGGTTCCAGCGCGCCCAAGCAGTGGGCCAAACTGGTCTCTTCCCCCTGCTCCATGCGCCGCAGCAGCAGTGCGTAGGCTTTGGCCAGGCAGGGGGAGGAGAATTCCTCCGCTTGCAGCTGCCCTGCCGCCTGCCGCAGCAGGTCCACATCCGATAAGGCCAGGGTGAGCACCCCTTCTTCGCACCGGGCCGAGCGCACATTGCTGTAGCGCAGCTGCCGCTGGGCGGGCTGGGCCCCCTGCACCGGGTTGAGCGCCTGTTTTTCCTCTTTGGCCCGCTCCCGCCGGTAACGGCTCTTCACCGCCCGGCCCACTTCGGCCAGCATGGCCTGTTCCGAGACCCCGGCCTCCTTGGCCACGGTGCGGCCGAAGATCTCCCGTTCCACCTCGCTGGGCACGGTGGCCAGATAACGGGCCGCTTCCTGCAGATATTCCACCCGGCCTTCGGCCTCTTCCAGGTCATACCGGCCCCGGATGTCGGCCAGCCGGTATTCGATATCGGTATAAGAGCGGCGCAGCAGGTTCTCAAAGGCTTCGGGCCCGTTTTTGCGGATGTATTCATCCGGGTCCTTGGCGCCGTTCATGCGCAGCACCCGCACTTTGAGCCCCGAGCGGCCCAGGATGTCGATGGCCCGCTGGGCGGCTTTTTTGCCCGCTTCGTCGCTGTCGTAACAGATCACCACTTCCTCTTTGCCCCGGGCGGCCATCAGCCGGGCCTGCTCTTCGGTGAGGGAAGTCCCCAGGGAGGCCACGGCGCAATCGAACCCGGCTTGGTGCAGGGCGATCACATCCATATACCCTTCGGCCAGCAAAAAGTAATTCCGCTTTGTCTTTTTGGCAAAGTTCATGGCAAACAGGTTCCGGCTTTTGTTGAAGATGGGCGTATCCGAGGAGTTGAGGTATTTGGGCGTGGAATCGTCCATCACCCGGCCGCCAAAGGCGATGACCTTGCCCCGGATGTCGATGATGGGGAACATCACCCGGTTGCGGAACCGGTCGTACACGCCGCCGGATTGGTTCTGCACCACCAGCCCGCACTCCATCAGTTCGCTCTTGGTGTAGCCCTTGGCAGTCATGGCGCGGATCAGGCCGTCCCACCCCTCGGGGGCAAAGCCCAGGCCAAAGTGCTTCAAGGTGGCGGGCCGCAGGCCGCGGCCCAGCAGATATTCCCGCCCCGCCTGGCCCTGGGGGCCGTAGAGCATGGCCACATAGTAGCGGGCGGCGTCGGTGGCCAGGTCGGTCAGCCGCTGCCGGCGGGCCCGGAATTGGTCCCGCCCGCTCTCTTCGGGCACCTCCATGCCCACCAGGTCGGCCAGATGGCGCACCGCCTCGGGGAACGTCATGTTTTCGATCCGCATGATAAAATTGATCACGCCGCCGCCTGCGCCGCAGCCAAAGCAGTGGTAGATCTGTTTATCCCGCGAAACGGAAAACGAAGGGGTCTTTTCGTTGTGGAAGGGGCACACGCCAAAATAGTTGGCCCCGCTTTTTTTCAGCGGCACATAGCGCGAGACCACATCATAGATATCGCACCGGGCCACCAGCTCATCCAAAAAGCTATCCGGCAACGGCAATTGGCGTCCTCCCCTTTCTGTTTTGCATCAAACTTTGTTCCACCCCCGTGGAATGAACAGGTGGGTAAACGTATCCACGGCGAACCGGTCGGTCATGCCCGCCACATAGTCGCAGGCGGCCCGCTCGGCGCTTTCCGCCATGGCGATCTGCATATAGTCCGGGGGCAGATCGTCGGCGTGCTCCACAAAATAGTAGTAGAGCTGCTGCAAAATGCCCTGGCCTTTGTATTCCTCCCCTTTGGCCACCGGGTTCAAATACACCCGCTGGAACATGAAATCCCGCAGTTCCAGCATGGCGGCTTCGGTCTCTTCCTCCAGCCCCACTTCCCCGGTCTGCCTGCCGTAGCGGAGCATGGCCTCCACCAGGGTGTTGATGCGCCGGGAGTGGGTCTCCCCCAGCAGCCGGGTCACGCCCCGGGGCAGATCACTCTGGTGCAGGATGCCGGCCCGGATGGCGTCATCGATGTCGTGGTTGATATAGGCGATGCGGTCGGCAAAGTGGACGATGCGCCCTTCTTTGGTCTGGGCCCGCTGGCTGCCGCTGTGGCACAAGATCCCGTCCCGCACCTCAAAGGTCAGGTTCAGCCCGGCGCCGCCGTTTTCCAGCCGGTCCACCACCCGCAGGCTCTGCTGGTTGTGGCGGAACCCTGCGGGGAACGCCTCGTCCAGCGCCCGCTCCCCTGCGTGGCCAAAGGCGGTGTGCCCCAGGTCGTGTCCCAGGGCGATGGCCTCGGTCAAGTCTTCGTTGAGCCCCAGGCCCCGGGCGATGGTGCGGGAGATCTGGGAGACCTCCAGCGTGTGGGTCAGGCGGGTGCGGTAGTGGTCGCCCTCAGGGGAAAGGAAGACCTGGGTCTTGTGTTTCAGCCGCCGGAAGGCTTTGGAATGGATGATGCGGTCCCTGTCCCGCATGAAGCAGGTCCGCGCGTCTGATTCCGGTTCGGGCCGCAGCCGGCCCTGGCTGCCGGCAGCCAAGCAGGCGCCGGGTTCCAAGACCCGGCGCTCGATCTCTTCCAGGTGTTCCCGCACAGTCACCACCATCGCCTCCCTGCATTTCATCTGTATGCAAAAAGAATCTCTCTATCCTATACATACGACACGCAGGGCCGATTTCCTCCTTTTTCACGATAAAAATCCGGTAAAATCTTATTCTTTCCCAAAACAGGCCCGCCATTACGGGGTGATCTTTTTGGCAAAAAGTTCTATTTTCCCCGGTTCAGCGCGGACTCTGCCCGCCGTGACATCCACCAATTTGGCGTTGAATTCTTCAAAGCGCTCATCGGGCATGCACAGGGTCAGGCACACGTCGGCGGCGTATTCGGCGTGGGTCTCCTCCACTTCAAAATCGGGCAGCAGGCTGCGCACCGTTTCCAGCAGGGCATAGGGGCAGGGCACGCTGGCAAAGCGGAAGGGCTGCATCTGGGCGATGCCCGCAGCCTCCAGGGCGATCTTGGCGCCGTGGCCATAGGCCCGGGTCAAGCCGCTGGCCCCCAGTTTGACCCCGCCGAAATACCGGGTGACGATGCACAGCACATCGTACAGCTCTTCTTTTTTCAGCATTTCCAAAATGGGCATGCCGGCCGTGCCCTGGGGCTCGCCCGCATCGGAAAAACGCATGACGCGCCCTTCCTCCACGATGTAGCCGTAGGCGTTGCAGCTGGCGTCCCAATATTTTTTCTGCATCTGTTTGATGATCTCCGTGGCCTGCTGGGCGCTGGTCACCTTGAAGATGTGGCCGATGAAGCGGGACTTTTTCTCCACAAATTCAGCGGAGGCCTCGGAATAGGGCACTTTATAATGGACCATGCTCACAAGAACCATCCTTTCCCGGGAAAGCATCTTTACATATGTTTAATACCATACCAGAAAATTCGCCGTTTGACAACCGAAAGAGGCGGCCCGCAGGCCGCCGCTCCCGGAAATTTATAGAAGGCTCACACGAGCGTGTGAGTAAGGGAAAACTTATTTACCCGTGTCGTGGGGCACCCGCTTATCGGGGCCCGTCAAAGTTTTGTATTCCATATTGTCTCCGCTTCCTGCAGAGTGGTAGGAAACTACACGATACGTTCCATAGGGAACAGTTAATGTTTTTGAAGCTGCAACACCACCAATCGCATTGTCCGAAAATTCTACATAATCTTCATAACTACCATTGGCCTGCTTCTGTTGTACAACTACAGTTACATAAGCTCGGTTATTACCATATGCTATAGTGGAGGCTGCCGCAGTAATTTCATATTGATTGATATTTAAGCCATTACTGATTTCATACAAATATGTCCATCTTGGCTCCGCTCCTGTTTCACTAATTGCATATACATCTACTTCTTGTTCTGCAAATGCAACTACGCTAGAAGCCATCAGTATAGATAGAAGTGCAATAGCTACTATAGTCTTTCTGCTTCTCTTTAACATCCATTTACCTCTCTAAAAGTTCTATGCTTGCTGCTATACTGACTAAATCACTCTTGGAATATGGAGCTAACAAATCAAACTCCATATCACCAATTCGCCAATTTAAACTTCCAGATTTACTATCATTAGTTCTTTTTACAGAATATTGGTAAGAGACCCCTTCTTGCATAATCGTCTCAGCCCCATCTTTCTCATTGTCTTTCCCACCAATATCCTTGAATTTTTTCTGTCCAAACTTGATAGTTTTTTCTCCATCCGAATAAGTCAGTACAACCATGCTGTTCAAATTGCCTGTCTTACTTACTAATTCAAATCCCTCAGGCAATTTCATCAGAACATAAATTCCAGAATATTGCTCTGCAATTTGGTTATTTACATCCGGTCCAACTTCCGTTAGGACCGTTTCATCTGATGCGCTCAATGTAAATTCGTCATAGACCTTTTCAAACAGCTTGCCGAAGCTCCAATCGGCATTGGGATTCATCTGGCTGACCCCGATCAACAGGGCAAACAGTGCGGCGACGCCTGCCACTTTTGCCACTTTGGCGTGTTTCCGGCGGTGTGTTCTCTTTGGCCGTTCCTGCTCTTCCATGCCCAGCAGTTCATTCATTCTTTCCAGGAACTCCGGAGAACTCGTATCTTCCGCCTCGTCTGCCTCCCGATACAAACCCTCGATTTGTGAGCGCAGCACTTGATCCACGTCCGCTTCCCATTCCCGCCACAGCTTGTCGTCATTTCTCACGCTAGTTACGCTCCTTTTCCAGCAGATCATGCAATTGCTTCCGGCCTCGTGACTTTATGGTTTTGACATTGTCTTCGGTAATCTGCAACATCGCTGCGATCTCTTTGTTGCTCTTCCCCTCTGCGCTCAGCATCAAAACTTCCAAGTGTTTGGGCTTCAACTTGTTCAGCATTTCCACGATCATTACGTTTCTCTCCCGCTGCTCCAAGGTTTGCAGCGGGTCGCAATAGGAGGAATCGAACAAGTCCAGATCCAGATCTGTCCAATTTTTATATGCATGGAGCTCCACGTAATCCAAAGCCGCATTGCGGGCGGCGTCATACAGATACGCCCGCATGTTTTCAATGGAACGCAGCCGTTCCTTTTTGGATTCCATGAGCCTGTGAAAGACGGTTTCTACACAATCTTCGGCTGTCGCTTGGTCTCTGACAATTTTTCGTGCGATATGCAACATGCCCGCGCGGTAGCGTTTGAAACTCTCCGCAAGCAGTGCACGGCGTTCTTCGTCCAGCCTTTTCACCTAGTCCCTCAGCCCCCTGCTGTGTCATAAATGCCTAAACATTCGGAAATATTTTGAAATATTGTAAAATTCCGGGCATATTATATCACATTTCGGGGAGCTTGCAAAGGGTCAGCGGGCCAGCAGCAGGTCTTCTACGACCTCGAAGAAATGCACAAGCTCCAACTGCTCTTCATTCAGCAGCCGGGCCCATTGCCGCACCAATTCTTCATCGGTAGACAGGTCCTCTGCCCGGTACAGCACCTTTCCGTCTGCATCCAGGGCCTGCAACCCATACCCGATATACTCTCCCACCTCCTCGTGTTGAAATGTCTGCTGCAAGGTCTTGTATGTCTGATCGCTCATCACCTTCATACCTCCCTCTTCATTTGCCGGGCATAACTATAACGGCTGTGGGGCCCAAAAGTGACACTTTTTTAAAAAATAACAAAATATTTCCAGTTTTTCGACCGGTTCCCACTGTCACTCCACCGCTTCTTCGATGTCTTCTGCCGTCTGGCCCTGGCCGCTGTATGTGACCCCCAGCTTGATGAGCACCGCCCCCAGGGACAGCAGGTTGGCAAAGAGCAGCCACCGGTGGGCCCTGCTGCCCGGGTGTTCCTGCTTTTGCCGCCAGGCCAGGCAGAAAAAATAAAAAGTGGCCGCCGCTGTGAGGACAACGCCCAGCCGGGTCAGCGCCGTCAGCCGGCTGCCCGCCTCCCGGGGCAGGCGGCCTTGCTGCTGTGCCTCGATGCCCAGCAGCACCCCAATGGACAGCAGGGTGGAGACCAGGGTGGCCGCCAGGGCCGCCACTTGGGCATGGATGCCCTCCGGGCCGTAGACCGGCGTCTGCTCCTCCCTTTGCCGCCCCATCCGGCGTTCCCCCCTTTTTTTGCCGTTATTTCAATAAATGCGGCCCAGGGGTACCCTGTGCAAAACGGGACAAGCTAAAAACAGGATGGCAGCAAAAAAGCCCCCACCCGGGTGGAGGCTTTGCCTTATTCCTCTTGTTTTTTGGCTTCTTCTTCCGCTTGGCGGGCCTTCTGCCGTTCCAGGGCGGCTTTCCGCGCCTCGCGCTTGCGCTTCATAATGTCCGCCTGCGTCTGGGCGATGGTCAGGTCGTTCTTGATCTTCATGTATTTGTAGATATCCCAGCCGCTGATGCCCGCCAGCACCACGGACAACAGGGCCCGGGGCCAGGTGAACCACAGCAGCACCACCACCACGCTGATGAAGAACAGCACATAAAACACGATGCCCAGCACCAGGTAGGGCTTGCCCTCCGGCACGATGACGATGGGCTCTTTTTCCCGCGTTTTCTTCTCTGCCTTCTGCTGTTCGGTCAGCAGCGGGCCGGCCCGCTCTTCTTCCCGGCGCCGCTTCTGCTCTTTTTGCCAGCAGAACATGGCCGCCAAAAGAAACAGCAAGATCTCCGCGCCGAAGCCGATGAAGTTGAAGGGCGCATCCACCGTGACCATCAAATAGATCCCGTGGATCACCTCGCCCACGATCAACAGCACGAACAGCGCCGTGGCGATCACCCAAATGCTCAGTTTTTTCATTTCCATTCTTTTTGATCACACCGCCTGATTTGAAAGATTCATTGCAATATTATACACGGTTTCCCCGCCCTTTTCCACCTTTATTTTGTTTCATGTGTGAAATTCTCGCAAAGAGCTACCAAAGTTTTTCCTTTTTTGCTATACTGATGAAATAGCAATGGCACGAACTTTGTCTTTTTTGAGAAGGGAGCGACCCTATGGGTTCCGGCAATTCCTATAAAAAATTGGTCTCTACCACCATGATCTTGGCCATCGGCAGTTTCAGCTCCAAGGTGCTGGTCTTCTTCCTGATGCCTTTTTACACCCGTGTGCTCTCGCCCACGGAGTACGGCACCGTCAACCTGATCGTCCAGGCCTCGAACCTGCTGATCCCCCTGGCGTCGGCAGGCATCATCAATTCCGTCATCCGTTTTGGGTTGGAAAAGGATTCAAACAAATCCGCCGTGTTCACCACGGGCATCTTCACGGTGCTGGGCGGCTTTGCCATCCTGTGCTGTTTCGGCCCTCTTCTGAACTTGCTGGACGCCATCAACGGCTACACGGTGCTGGTGCTGGTCTATGTGCTGATGAGCGCCCTCCACTCGGTGTGCGCCCAGTTCGTCCAGGCCAAAAAATACACCAAGCTGTATGCGCTGGATGGCGTGCTGCGCACCATTATGACCATCGGCCTGAACATATTGCTCCTGGTCACGTTCGATATGGGCATCACCGGCTATGTGCTGGCCACCGTGGTCTCCGATTTCCTCTCCACCATTTTCTTGTGGTTCATCGCCTCGCTGGGCCGCTATTTCCACATCTCCTCCATGAACCGCCACACCACGGCCACCATGCTCAAATACTCCATCCCCCTGATCCCCACCATGGTCTGCACCTGGGTCATCAGCATGAGCGACCAGTTCATGATCGAATATTTCATCGACGAGGCGGCCACGGGCATCTATTCGGTCTCGAATAAAGTGCCCCACATCTTGAGCATCGCCGCCAGCATTTTCGGCGACGCCTGGCAGATCTCCATCGTCTCGGAGGACCGGGAGAAGCAGCGCAAATTCTTTTCCGATGTGTTCGCCACCTACCAGTGCATCGCCCTTTTGGGCGCTTCGGGCCTGATCATGTGCGCCAAGATCATCGTCATGGTGCTGGCCTCCAAGCCCTATTACACCGCCTGGGAATACATCCCCTTCTTGGTGCTGGGCACCATGTTCTCCTGTCTGGGCACTTTTCTGGGCAGCATCTACATGGTGGAAAAGCAGAGCATCTACACGCTGCTCACCATGGCGGCAGGGGCGGTGACCAACGTGGTGCTCAACCTGATCTTCATCCCCATCATCGGCGTCATGGGTGCGGCGGCAGCCACCATGATCAGCTATTTCCTCATGTTTTTGCTCCGGGGCATCCACACCCGCCGGTTCATCCCGGTGCGGTGGCATCTGCCCAAATTCTTGCTCAGCGCCCTGCTGGTCTGCTGCCAGGCCGCGCTGATCTTGGCCGGCGCCCCCTTCTGGCCCTTGTGGGAGATCCTGCTGTTTTTGGGCGTGCTGGCCCTCAACTGCAAGGAATTGCTGCGCTCCCTCTTCCGCCTGTTTTAAAGGCTTTCCGCCGGGGCGGCCGGGCGGTTTGCAGGAATTTTGCAAAAATCCCTCTTTACAGCCGCCGGTGGATGTGGTACGCTACAAACAGAACAATCACATTGTGCAGGAGAACAAGTAAAATGGCGAACCGTCTTTTTACAGCTGAATATTCTTACTTTTACTTTAGCTTTATCAACTTTTTTGATAAGGCTTATTTGAATTTTGCTGTAAAAAGAAACTGCCCTTGTTAGATCCCCCGTCATACCGCAAAAACAAGCAGGTTCCGCAGCGAAATTCGCAGCGGGACCTTTTTTGTTGCCCGCACACAAAACTGGAGGTTTGCACCATGATCGTCATACTGAAAAAAAACCCGGACAAAAATCAAATGGATTCGCTGACAAACTGGTTCCGCTCCCTGGGCGTGGAGCCCCACGTCTCTGTGGGCTCCCACCAGACCATCATCGGCCTGGTGGGCGACACCTCCCGGGTGGATATGGACGTCATCCGAGCCATGGACATCGTGGAGGATGTGCGCCGCATCCAGGAGCCCTTTAAAAACGCCAACCGGAAATTCCACCCAGAGGACACGGTGATCGACGTGGGAGGGGTCAAGATCGGCGGCGGCCACTTCGCCGTGATGGCGGGCCCCTGCTCGGTGGAGAGCGAAGAGCAGATCTGCGCAGTGGCCCAGGCGGTCAAAGCCTCGGGCGCCCAGGTGCTGCGGGGCGGCGCCTTCAAGCCCCGCACTTCCCCCTACGCCTTCCAGGGCCTCCACGGCGACGGCATCAAGCTGCTGCTGCGGGCCAAGGAGCTGACGGGCCTGCCCATCGTCAGCGAGATCATGGACGCTTCCCACATCCCCCTGTTTGAAGATGTGGACATCATCCAGGTGGGCGCCCGCAACATGCAGAATTTCGAACTGCTCAAGCAGCTGGGCCGGCTGCGCAAGCCGGTGCTGCTCAAGCGGGGCCTGGCCAACACCCTGCAGGAGCTGCTGATGAGCGCCGAATACATCATGGCCGGCGGCAACGATCAGGTGATGCTGTGCGAGCGGGGCATCCGCACTTTTGAGACGTACACCCGCAACACGCTGGACCTGTCCGCCATCCCCGTGCTCCACTCTTTGAGCCACCTGCCGGTGATCATCGACCCCAGCCACGCCACCGGTTCTGCCAAGCTGGTGCAGCCCATGGCGCTGGCCGCCACTGCCGCCGGGGCCGACGGCCTGATCATCGAGGTGCACAACGACCCGGCCCACGCCCTGTGCGACGGCCCCCAATCTTTGACACCTGCCGATTTCGACACCCTGATGCACAAAGTGGAGGCGATCCGTCCCTATGCTGAACGATAAAAATCTGACCGTTGGCATCGTTGGCCTGGGGCTCATCGGCGGCTCGATGGCCAAGGCGGCCCACCGCTGTGGGCACCGGGTGCTGGGCTGCGACAAAGCGCCCGAAGTGATGGCCCAGGCGCTGGCCGAAGGGGTCTTGGCCGGCGAACTGACCGAATCTGCCCTGGGGGAATGCGACCTGCTCCTTTTGGCCCTCTACCCCCAAGCGGCAGTGGAACACCTGACCCGCTGGGCCCCCGCCGTGGGCCGCCAGTGCGTGGTCATCGACCTGTGCGGCGTCAAGCGGGCGGTCTGCGGCCCGCTGGAACAGCTGGCCCGGCAGCACGGCTTCCTCTACCTGGGGGGCCACCCCATGGCGGGCATGGAAAAAAGCGGCTACGGCGTATCCCGGGGGGATCTGTTCCAAAAGGCCTCCATGATCCTGACCCCCGCCCCGGATTTCCCCGCCCCGGTGCTGGAGCGGGTGGAGAACTGGTTCCTCTCCCTGGGCTTTGGCCGGGTGCAGCGCTCCACGCCGGAAGAGCATGACCGGATCATCGCCCTGACCTCCCAGCTGGCCCATGTGATCTCCTGCGCCTACATCGGCAGCCCCACCGCCCTGGGCTTCCTGGGCTTTTCCGCCGGCAGCTTTCAGGATATGACCCGGGTGGCCCGGCTCAACGAGACCATGTGGACCGAGCTGTTTTTGGAAAACCGGGATTACCTGGCCCAGGAGATCGACAGCCTGGCCCAGCGCCTGGCGGAATATGGCCGGGCCGTGGGCCAGGGCGACCGGGAAGCCCTGTACAGCCTGCTGCAGCAGGCCCACCAACGCAAGGAATTTGTGGATGAGCAAAAAGAGAAGGCAATGAGGTGATACCATGAAAAAAGTGACGGTACAGGCATCCAAGACGTATGACATCCTCATCGAGCGGGGGCTGCTGGCCAAATGCGGCGGGCTCATCGCCCAGGTCCACCCCCGGTGCCGGGTGGCGGTGATCACCGATGAAAACGTGGACAAGCTCTACGGCGATCGGGTATGCAATTCCCTGGAAAACGCCGGCTTTTCCCCTTGCCGCATGGTCATCCCGCCGGGCGAACGCTCCAAAAGCCTGGCCATGCTGGCCAAGATCCTGGATTTTCTGGCCCAGCAGAACCTGACAAAGGCCGACCTGGTGGTGGCCCTGGGCGGCGGCGTGGTGGGGGACGTGGCCGGTTTTGCCGCCTCGGTCTACCTGCGGGAGATCCCCCTGGTACAGCTGCCCACCACCTTGCTGGCAGCCATCGACAGTTCTGTGGGGGGCAAGACGGCGGTGGACCTGCCTGCGGGCAAAAACCTGGCCGGCACCTTCTGCCAGCCCACCCTGGTGGTGTGCGATCCCGCCGCCCTGGACACCCTGCCCGACCCGGTCTTTGCCGACGGCACTGCCGAAGGCATCAAATACGGCATGCTGGTGGACGAAGAGCTGTTCCACACCTTCCGGGCCGGCCTGAACCGGCGGGATCTGGACGATGTGATCGCCCGCTGCGTGCAGATCAAGGCGGACTTGGTGCACCAAGACGAGCACGACACCGGGTCCCGGCAGCTGTTGAACTTGGGCCACACCGTGGGCCATGCCATCGAGCGGTGCAGCGGCTATGCCACCCCCCACGGCCACGCCGTGGCCATGGGCATGGTGGTGGTGGCCCGGGCCGCCTATGCATTGGGGCTTTCCCACCAAAACTGCACCCCCGCCCTGCTGGAGGCCCTGGACGCCTGCCACCTGCCCACCGCCTGCCCCTATGACGGGGAGCAGCTGGCCCAGGCCGCTTTGCAGGACAAAAAGCGCCGGGGCAGCCAGATCACGCTGGTGGTACCCAATTCCATCGGCTATTGCTACCGCCACACCATCCCGGTGGAAGAGCTCCGGTCCTTCATCGGGGCAGGCCTGGGGGCGGAATGATGGAACAGACTGTCATGCCCCGCCCTCTGGCGGGCACCCTGCCAGCCATCGCCTCCAAATCCGACGCCCACCGGCTGCTCATCTGCGCCGCTCTGGCCGACGGCCCCACCCAGGTGGGCCTGCGGAGCCTTTCCCAGGATATGGAGTACACCATGGGCTGCCTGAAGGCCTTGGGCGCTTCCATCCAGCCGGCCGGGCCCGGCCTGTGGCAAGTCTCGCCAGGCCCTCTGCCCCCCGCCTGCCTGCTGGATTGCGGTGAGAGCGGTTCTACCCTGCGGTTTTTGCTGCCCGTGGCCGCCGCTTTGGGCGCCGGGGCCCGCTTTGCCGGCCACGGCCGGCTTCCCCAACGCCCCATGGGCCCCTTGGTGGAGCAGCTGGAGGGCCACGGCATCTCCTTTTCCGCCCCCAGCCTGCCCTTTTCCATCCGGGGCCGGCTGGCCGGCGGGGAATTCCAGCTGCCCGGCGACGTGAGCTCCCAGTTCATCACCGGCCTTTTGCTGGCCGCCCCCCTGCTGCCCGGCGGCGCGGTCATCCGGCTGACCTCCCCGATGGAGTCGGCGGATTACATCCGCATCACCCAGGCCGCCATGGCCCGGTTCGGCGTGGCGGTGGAAGTGCTGGAAGACGGCTGGCGGGTGCCGCCCGGCCAGCGCTACCGCAGCCCGGGCGCCGTAGAGGCCGAAGGAGATTGGTCCAACGCCGCATTCTGGCTGTGCGCCGGCGCCCTGGGCAAGCCGGTCACGGTCACCGGCCTGCGCCTGGATTCCCCCCAGGGCGACCGGGCCGTGCTGGATGTGCTGGCCCGCTTTGGCGCCCGG
>JABLTT010032059.1_pt1 | contig 19924 bp, 16 predicted proteins | sample 7160061 | NCBI WGS metagenome assembly JABLTT01 (sample SAMN14651232, study PRJNA627086) | human gut metagenome | isolation source: feces | host: Homo sapiens
TCACGCAGAGGTAAAATGATTCCATTAGGATGTAACATGTATGTAGTTTTGAAGGTACAGAACGGAAACGGTAGCCGGTTGGTTATCGTTTTTTTGTTATTAAATTCTGAAGAATATCAATTAAGGTTGCCTGCCCACTGGATTTGTAATATAATGGGAACGTTGAAAAATCGAAAAGAATAAGATCTGCTGTCACGTTTTAAACATAAATATACAAGGCTGTCAGCAGAGAAGAGGATGAAAAAATGAGCAGATTATCAGTGGTTTTGCCAGCTTATAACGAAGAACTGATGGTAGGAAAAACCTGTCGTGTTCTTCATGAAGTATTAGCAGAAGCCGGCATTTCCTACGAACTAGTTGTTGTTGACGATGGCTCAAAAGACAAAACCTGGGAAGAAATCACCAAAGCCGGAGAAAAAGATGGAAATGTTCTTGGCGTTCATTTTTCCAGAAATTTCGGAAAAGAAGCAGCAGTATATGCAGGAATGGCCCAGGCTACAGGAGATGTGGTGGCAGTTATGGATTGTGATCTGCAGCACCCGCCGGAAACTTTGATTTCCATGTACCATCTCTGGGAGCAGGGATGGGAAGTAATCGAAGGCGTAAAGAAATCAAGAGGAACGGAAAGTCTGCTTCACAAAGAGAGCGCTGGCTTTTTCTATGGAATCATGTCCAAGGCTACAGGTGTGAATATGCAGAATGCTTCGGATTTCAAAATGATGGACAGGAAAGCAGTGAATAGTATTCTTTCTATGCCAGAACGAAATATGTTTTTCCGTGCGACCTCATCCTGGGTGGGATTTAAGACCACTTATGTGGAATTTGAGGTGCGGGACAGAGAAGCTGGACAGTCTAAGTGGTCTACCTGGTCCTTGATAAAATACGCGTTTACCAATATTGTGGCTTTTACTACAGCACCGTTGCAATTTGTAACGGTCGTAGGAGGGGCATGCTTTGGATGCTCCCTGATTTTGATTATTTATTCGCTGGTACAATTTTTTGCCGGCAGAGCGGTAGAGGGATATACAACTACCCTTATCGTTCTTTTGCTTATTGGAAGCGCTATTATGCTCAGTCTTGGAATCATCGGCTATTATATTGCAAAAATATACGAAGAAGTAAAACGGCGTCCACGTTATATCATTTCCCAGATTCTTCGTGGAAAAGAGGATGTCTATCAGGAGGTAAACCATGACTGCTCTCATTAAGAAACTGTATGCCAGTGATGTGGTACGTTATGTGTTTTTTGGAGGATGTACTACACTGGTGAATTTGGTGAGCTTTTTTCTTCTGCGCCAGGCAGGAGTTCAAAGAGATCTTGCAAATGTGATCTCGATTATTCTGGCAATTCTTTTTGCTTATGTGGTAAACTCTAAATTTGTTTTTCAGGACAAATGCGAGACTTTGAAAGACCATATCCGTCCATTCTGCAAATTTGTCGGAGCGAGAGGTGTAACAATGGTGATCGAAGTAGCAGGCGTATGGTTCTTTGCAGAGATCATACACATGAATGATATGGCCGGCAAATTTATCACCCAGTTTGTAGTTCTGGCATTAAATTACATATTCAGTAAATTCCTGGTATTTACCAGCGGGAGGAAATCATGACATTAGAAGAAACACTTAAACAGATAAAGCCTCTGAATGAGGAAAAAATGAAAACAGCCAGAAGACGATGGGATAGCATCGCCAAGCCTCTCCATTCCCTTGGAAAAATGGAAGATCTGATTACGCAGATCGTTGGAATTACAGGGGATGAGAAAGTGGATCTTGGAAAAAAGGCTCTTGTTGCCATGTGTGCAGACAATGGCGTGGTAGAAGAGGGGGTTACCCAGACAGGACAGGAAGTCACTGCAATTGTAGCAGATAATTTTGTAAAAGAAACCACTACCGCATGTGTAATGTGCCACCAGTGTGGAGTGGATGTAAAGCCAGTAGATGTGGGAATGGTAAGAGATACTACAGCACGTACAGATCTGAAAGTTATGTATGGAACCCGCAATATGACGAAAGGTCCGGCTATGACAAGAGACGAAGCCATAAAGGGAATTGAAGCAGGAATTGCTATGGTAGAAGAACTGAAGGCTCAGGGGTATCGTCTTTTTGCAACTGGTGAGATGGGAATTGGAAATACCACAACCAGCAGTGCAGTTGCATCTGTGCTTCTGGGGCAACCTGTGGAAACCATGACTGGCCGTGGTGCAGGACTTTCCAGCGATGGGCTTACCCGCAAGATTCAGGCGATTAAGAAAGCCATTGATTTAAATAAGCCGGATGCAAAAGATTCCATAGACGTGCTTGCAAAAGTTGGAGGTCTTGATATCGCAGGAATGGCAGGTGTGTATCTTGGTGGAGCTGCATTACAGATTCCGGTTCTTATTGACGGTTTTATTTCCGGAGTTGCCGCACTTGTAGCAGCCAGAATTTGCCCGGAGGCAGCGGATTATATGATCGCCAGTCATGTGTCAAAAGAACCGGCAGCACATCTTGTTCTGGATGAGCTTGGAAAAGAAGCTGTGCTTCATGCTGACATGTGTCTTGGGGAAGGCACTGGAGCCATTGCCCTTTGTCCGTTTCTTGATATGGGAGCTACTCTTTACAATACATTAAGTACATTTGATGATATTCACGTGGACCAGTACGAGGAGCTGAATTAATATGATGACAGTCGTGACCGGAGGAAGCGGAAGCGGAAAATCTGCTTTTGCAGAAGATAAAATAGTATCTTTTGGACCGGCAAAAAGAATCTATATTGCAACCATGCATCCATATGACGAGGAAAGTCATAAGCGTGTGGCACGTCATCGGAAAATGCGTGCAGGAAAAGGATTCGAGACAGTTGAATGCTATACCGGATTGAAGAATCTGGATTTCCCGGAAAATGCTGTGGTTCTTCTGGAATGTATGTCCAATCTTGCCGCTAATGAGATGTTTGAGGAAAAAGGGGCTGGTGAAAAAACTGTGGAAGCCGTTTTGGAAGGCATAAAAAAGTTGAGTAGCCAGGTACGTCATCTGGTGATTGTCACGAATGAGATTTTTTCCGAAGCAGCCAGTTATGAGGGCGATACCATCCGCTATCAGGAATATCTGGGGATAATCAATCAAAACATTGGAAAAATGGCTGATGAGGTGGTTGAAGTAGTATATGGGATTCCAATCTGGTATAAAGGAGGAAAAATCATTGAAAATGCTGTGGAATAATTTTAAAGTGGCATTTGCCATGTATTCAAAAATCCCTATGCCAATGGCAGACTGGAACAAGGAGAATATGAAATATACATTCTGTTTTTTTCCTTTTATCGGCCTGGTAATTGGAGCGCTTTCTTATCTGGTAGGATGGGCAGGCGGAAAATTTGGATTTAATCCGTCTTTTGTCTCAGCAGTTCTTGTACTGGTTCCGGTAATGGTGACAGGTGGAATCCATGTAGATGGTCTTCTGGATACTTCGGATGCATTAAGCTCCTGGCAGGAAAGGGAGAGACGTCTTGAAATTCTGAAAGATTCCCATGCCGGTGCATTTGCGGTTATTACAGCCTGTGCTTTTTTTCTGATATGGTATGGAGCTTACAGCCAGTTGTGGACGGACAGGCGGGCACTTTTGATTATGGCTCTCGGATTTATGGTTTCCAGATGTTTGTCCGGAATCAGTGTCATGATGTTTCCAAAGGCACGTAAAGATGGAACTGTAGCAGAATTTTCCAGAAAAGCAGAAGATATGATCGTGCGAAATGTGCTGATCGTCTATCTTGGAATTCTGCTGGCGGTGATGATATGGATCCAGCCTGTGATGGGTATTCTGGCATTTGGAACTGCAGTACTTGTTTTCCTTTATTATCATTATAAAGCAATGAAATATTTTGGCGGGATCACAGGTGACCTGGCAGGATATTTTCTGTGCCTTTGTGAGGTGGGAATGGCTGTTGTACTGGCTGTTGTTTCTGTATTTATCTAGACGTGTCTGAAAAATCATTCCCGCAATCTGCACGCCCCACTTTGCGGTATATTTTGCCCGAATTCGGTTGTCGTAGCCTGCTATGCGCCCTCATCCGGGCAAAATCTCCCACAAATTGTGACGTACATCTTGCAGAAAGTCTTTTACAGACACGCTCCGGGAACTGGGAAAAAAGGAGAAATTGTAACAATGGAAATGATCATTGGAGGTGCTTTTCAGGGAAAGAGCACATATGCAAAAGAACATCATCCTGATGTCTGCTGGAAAAAGGGAGCCGATCTGGAAAAAGAAGAGCTTATGAATGCAGAGGGCGTCCTTGATTTTCAGGAGTATATCAAAAAAGAATTAAAAGCAGACAAAGATGTGGCCAGACTGGCAGAAGAATTATGGGAGAAAAATCCGGATATCATTCTGGTAAGTCAGGAAGTAGGATACGGCGTTGTCCCCATGGATGCTTTTGACCGGAAATACCGGGAGGCAGTGGGAAGAGTCTGTACGGATCTCGCATCAAAAAGCAAAAAGGTAATACGTGTAGTATGTGGAATTGGGACGGTGATCAAAAATGCTTAAACTTATTCTGATTCGTCATGGGGAAACCCAGGGGAATAAGTTAAAAAGATATATAGGAAAAAGAACGGATGAACCTCTTTGTCCGGAGGCTGGGAATATGCTGGCGCAGCTTGCTTATCCGGAGGTACAGGCAGTTTATGCAAGTCCTATGATCCGCTGTACCCAGACTGCAGGAATCCTTTTTCCCGGAAAAAAGCTGAATATTATTGATGAGCTTGCAGAATGTGATTTTGGAGAATTTGAAAATAAAAATTATCAGGAACTGGACGGAAATGAACATTACCAGTCCTGGATCGATTCTGGTGGACTATTGCCATTTCCGGGAGGAGAGAGCAGAGAGGAATTTAAAAGACGCAATGTGACCGGCTTCCAGAAAGCTGTAAATGGTTGTCTCCGTAATGGGATTTCTTTGGCAGCACTTGTGGTGCATGGCGGTACGATCATGAATGTTATGGAAGAATATGCAGACGAAGACCGCTCTTTTTATGACTGGCATGTGCAGAATGGCAAAGGCTATGAGGTGGAAATTGATCCTGAATTATGGAAAAAGGGCCGGAAATTCTTGCATGTGATCCGGGAGTTATAAAGATACATATACGAATAATGCAGATGGAAAATCAGCTATGGATTAGAGCTTGTTTGAAAAATCCATTAATAGAGAGAACAAGGCAGTTTGTTTAATTGACAGACTGCCTTGTTTTCATGTTTATGCAGACTGCGGGCAAAATCTCCCTCGAATTGTGACGTACAGCTTGTAGAAAGCATTTTCAAACATGCCCTAGAGCGTGTTTTGGCTGTGCTCAGTTAGTTTATTTGAACAAAAATTTTGAGAAAGCCAAAAATATTTTTAGATTTCCTATTGAAATTTATATGGGAATGTGTTACATTATCTGTATAAAATATCCTAAAAAATGTTGAATTGTGCTATTTGATTCAACAATTTTAACAAGTAAAGGAGGATGCCATATGCTTATTATTGGTAATGGAAGAATGATCACACGGGACGCATCCAAGGCATTTATAGAGAACGGTGCAGTTGCAATGGATGGTAACACCATAGTTATGGTGGGGACTACAGATGAGGTGAAGAAGGCATATCCGGATGGAGAATTTGTAGATGCCAGAGGCGGAGTTATCATGCCTGCATTTATCAATACCCATGAGCATATCTACAGCTCTTTTGCCAGAGGTCTGAGTATTAAAGGATATAATCCCAAGGGCTTTCTGGATATTCTGGATGGACAGTGGTGGACCATTGACCGTCATCTTACCCTGGAGCAGACCAGACTTTCTGCGATGGCTACTTACATCGACAGTATCCGGAATGGTGTAACGACTGTATTTGATCACCATGCAAGCTTTGGACATATTACCGGTTCCCTCAGTGCTATTGAATCAGCAGCTAAGGATCTTGGTGTCCGTACCTGCCTTTGCTATGAAATTTCCGACCGTGACGGCATGGACAAGTCCAGAGAATCTGTAATGGAGAATGTGAACTTTATCAAACACGCACTTGCAGATGACAGCGACATGATCGCTGCTATGATGGGCATGCATGCATCTTTCACTATTTCCGATGAGACCATGGAATTGTGTAACGAACTGAAGCCAGACGGTGTTGGCTATCATATTCATGTTGCAGAGGGAATCTATGACCTTCATCAGTGCCTGAAGGAGCACAGCAAACGAATTGTAGACAGACTTTACGATTGGAATATTCTTGGGCCGAAGACGCTTCTGGGACATTGTATTTATATTAACGAGCATGAGATGGATTTAATTAAAGAGACTGACACCATGGTTGTCCACAATCCGGAATCCAATATGGGAAATGCCTGTGGATGTCCACCTACTATGGAATTGGTACATAAGGGAATCGTTACAGGACTTGGAACTGATGGATACACCCACGATATGCTGGAATCCTGGAAGGTTGCCAATATCCTTCATAAGCATCATCTCTGCGATCCAAATGCTGCATGGGGTGAGGTTCCCAAGATGCTCTTTGAGAACAATGCAGTTATTGCCAACCGTTACTTTAAGAAACCACTTGGTGTTCTGAAAGAGGGGGCAGCTGCAGATGTAATCGTAATGGATTACAACCCGCTTACACCTATGAGAGCAGACAATGTAAACGGACATCTTCTGTTTGGAACTACAGGACATGACGTTGTGACTACTGTATGTAACGGCAAGGTTCTTATGAAAGACAGGGAAGTGCTGGTTTGTGACGTAGATAAGGTTATGGCTGACTGCCGTCAGTCTGCACAGGAACTGGCTGACGATATTAACGGAGGAAAATAAATATGAGCGATATTATGACATGTATGCCTTTCGGGCAGCTGATGGACTGGGTCCTTCAGGAGAAAAAAGGGCAGGACACTGTATTTGGGGTACATCGCCCATACACAGCAGATCCGAAGAATGATATGACTATTTTTACCAGAAACCTGGAGACACCAGTGGGACCGGCAGCAGGTCCCCACACCCAGCTGGCACAGAATATCATCGCTTCTTATTATGCAGGAGCCCGTTTCTTTGAGCTGAAGACAGTTCAGAAGATGGATGGCGCAGAGCTTTCAGCATGTGTGAATAAACCGTGCATTCTTGCAGATGATGAGGGATATAACTGCGAATGGTCAACTGAGCTGACTGTTCCGGACGCGATGGGCGAGTACATCAAGGCATGGTTTATCCTTCATGTGATCGCAAAAGAATTCGGCCTGGGTGCACAGGATGGGTTCCAGTTTAATATTTCCGTAGGATATGATCTTGCAGGAATTAAGGGAGACAAGGTCAATACCTTTATTGACGGAATGATGGAAGCAAAGGAAACTGTTATTTTCCAGGAATGCAGAAAATGGCTTTGGGACAATGCTGACAAGTTCCAGAACTTTACCAGAGAAGACATCGAAGCAATCCCATCCAATGTCTGTAATTCTGCTACGATCTCCACACTGCATGGATGTCCTCCACAGGAGATTGAGAGCATTGCAAATTATCTGCTTACAGAGAAACATCTGAATACCTTTGTAAAGTGCAACCCGACCCTTCTTGGCTATGATTTTGCAAGAAAGACCATGGATGAGATGGGATATGATTATATGGTATTCGGCGATTTCCATTTCAGAGACGATTTGCAGTATGAGGATGCAGTCCCCATGCTTACACGGCTGATGAAATTATCCGAAGGACTGGGCCTGGAATTTGGTGTAAAGATTACCAATACTTTCCCGGTTGATGTTACCCGAAATGAGCTTCCAAGTGAAGAAATGTACATGTCCGGCAAAGCTTTGTTCCCGCTGTCCATTTCCCTTGCAGCCAAACTTTCTGCTGAATTCGCAGGAAAGCTTCGAATTTCCTATTCCGGAGGTGCAGATTATTACAATATTGACAAAATTGTGGGATGCGGTATCTGGCCTGTAACCATGGCTACCACCCTTTTGAAGACAGGCGGCTATCAGAGATTTACCCAGGTAGCGGATAAGGTGGAAGGAATCTGCCCGAAGAAATGGGAAGGAATCGATGTGGATGCACTGAAGAAGCTGGCAGCAGATGCTATTACTGATGGGCATCACGTGAAGAACATTAAGCCGGTTCCGAACAGAAAGAGCACAAAAGAAGTTCCTCTTCTGGACTGCTTCTATGCACCGTGTTCTGAAGGATGTCCAATCCATCAGGATATTCCACAGTATGTAGCACTGACTGGTGAGGGGAAATATAAAGAAGCACTTGAAGTGATCCTTGAGAAAAATGCCCTGCCATTTATTACAGGTACCTTATGTGCACACAACTGTATGACCAAATGTACCCGTAATTTCTACGAAGAATCCGTAAATATCCGTGGCACCAAGCTGACAGCAGCAGAGCATGGCTATGAGCAGCTGATCGGTGAGATCAAGGCTGGCGAGCCAAACGGTAAGAAGGTCGCCGTAGTTGGTGGCGGTCCTGCAGGTATTGCAGCTGCTTACTTCCTTGCAAGAGAGGGCGCAGCAGTTACCATTTTTGAAAAAGAAGAGAAAGCCGGCGGCGTGATCCGTTACGTGATACCTGGATTCCGTATTGGAGACGACGCCATTGACAAAGATATTTCTTTCATCCAGAAGATGGGTGTAGAGATCTGCACAAATACAGAAATCACTTCTGTGGCAGATCTGAAAGCACAGGGCTATGATGCTGTGATCCTGGCAATTGGAGCTGGCAAGCCTGGCACTTTGAAACTGGAAAAAGGTGAGACCGTTAACGCTCTGAAGTTTCTTCGTGATTTCAAGGCAAATGATGGTAAGCTGAATATTGGCAAAAATGTAGTTGTAATCGGCGGCGGAAACACTGCTATGGACACTGCAAGAGCTGCGAAACGCACAGAAGGTGTAGAGCATGTTTATCTTGTATACAGAAGAACCAAGCGCTATATGCCAGCTGCAGAGGATGAGCTTCTGGAAGTTCTGGAGGAGGGCGTTGAGTTTAAGGAACTTCTTTCTCCGGTAAGTCTTGATGGCGGCAGACTGCTCTGCAAGAAGATGAAGCTCGGCCAGATGGATGCTTCCGGACGTGCAGGTGTAACCGAGACTGTAGATGTGGTAGAGGTTCCGGCTGACACCGTGATCGTAGCTGTTGGAGAAAAGATTGATACCGATTTCTACACTGCCAACCAGATCGCAGTAGATGAAAGAGGAAAAGCAAAGGTCAACGATAAAACTCTTGAAACCAGCGTGAGTGGTGTCTATGTTGCCGGAGACGGTGCCAGAGGCGCAGCAACCATCGTAGAGGGAATCCGGGATGCACAGCTGGCAGTGAAAGATATTCTTGGCAAAGAGATTACCAGAGATGCAGCTGTGACAGGTGATGTGAAAGACTGTTTCGAAAAGAAAGGTATCCTGAAGCACAGTAAAGAGGCGAAGACAGAGGAAGAGAGATGTCTTACCTGTAACAAAGTCTGTGAGAACTGTGTAGATGTGTGCCCGAACCGTGCCAATATTTCCATCAAGGTTCCTGGAATGGCTATGAATCAGGTCATCCACGTAGATTATATGTGTAATGAGTGCGGTAACTGTAAGAGCTTCTGCCCATACGCAAGTGCACCATACAAGGATAAATTTACTCTGTTTGCAAATGAGAAAGACATGGCAGACAGTAAGAACGATGGTTTTGTTGTTCTGGATAAAGAGAATAAGACCTGTAAGGTCAGATTTGTAGGCCTGATCACAGACTGCAAGGCAGACGATCAGGCAGATAAACTGTATGACGGTTTGAAGAAGCTGATCTGTGCAGTGATCGATGATTATGGATATCTGATAACTAAATAAAGTAATAGAAAATACTGTCCACAGCTTTTTAAGGGCTGTGGACAGTGTCTATATTTTGACAGGCAGCGAGCCGAAGTATGTTTATGCATAAGATCTTGGTGACTGCTGCGATAATTTGGGAAACCTTCAGAATGTGTTTCTCATAGTTCACTGTGAAAGTTTAGGAGCGCAGTTAAAAGCATCTGACTTTCATGGGGTAGTAGAAAGGAGAGTCCAACATGGCAGTATTTACAGTCAATGGCCAGAGGGTAGAGACGAAAAAAAATCAAAAGCTGCTCAGATTTCTCCGTGATGAGTTACATCTGACTTCTGTAAAAGATGGTTGTAGTGAGGGTGCCTGTGGAGCCTGTACAGTGATTATCGATGGCAGAACCTGTAAGGCCTGTGTGCCGGATACAGATCTGCTGGATGGCAGAAATATCATTACAGTAGAAGGTCTGACAGAGTGGGAAGAAAAGGTATATACGTATGCATACGGAAAGGCTGGTGCTGTACAGTGCGGCTTTTGCATTCCTGGCATGGTAATGTGCACGAAAGCTCTTCTGGATGTGAATAAAGAGCCCACTGATGAAGAAATCAAATATGCCTTGCGTAACAATTATTGCCGTTGTACCGGATATGTAAAAATTATAGATGCAGTACGGATCGCGGCTAAAGTTATGCAGGAGGGGACACTTCCGGAAGAAATTAACAACGACTGGCATATTGGCTCCCGCGTAGCAAGAATCGATGTTGGGGAAAAGGTTCTTGGTACCGGAAAATATCCAGACGATTTTTACCTGGATGGTATGCTTTATGGATCAGCACTGAGAAGTAAATATCCGCGTGCAAGGGTGCTTTCCATTGATAAGACCAAGGCACTGGCACTTCCTGGGGTAGAGGCAGTTGTTACGGCGGAAGATATTCCAGGAGAGAATAAAATCGGGCATTTGAAGCATGATCAGTATACCCTGATTCCGATAGGAGGGCTTACCCATTATCTGGGAGATGCCATTGCACTTGTGGCAGCCAGGGATAAAGAGACTGCGGATAAGGCAGCGAAGCTGATCCAGGTTGAGTATGAGGTACTTCCTCACATTCATACGATTGAAGAGGCAGCGAAACCAGATGCACCAAAGGTATTTGATGAGGAAGAGAACAATATCTGTGCATATAAACATATCAGCCGGGGAAATGCAGCAGAGGCTATAAAAAATTCCAAATATGTGATTTCCCATCATTTTGAGACACCATGGACGGAACACGCATTTCTGGAACCGGAATGTGCTGTGTCTTTTTATGATGAAGACGGAGATGTTTTTGTATATTCCACAGACCAGTCAGCACATCAGACTCTGCACGAATGCAGCTTAGTTCTTGGTACAGACAAAGTAAAGGTACAAAATGCGCTAGTAGGCGGCGGATTTGGCGGTAAGGAAGACATGACTGTGCAGCATTTAAGCGCGCTTCTTACCTATGTAACGAAGAAACCGGTTAAGATGAAGCTTACAAGAGCAGAATCCCTGCTGGTTCATCCTAAGCGCCATCCTTTTTATATGGATATGACCATGGGCTGTGATGAAAATGGAAATATCATGGGAGTAAAGGCAAAGGTTGCCGCGGATACAGGTGCATTCGCATCTCTTGGCGGTCCGGTTCTGGAGCGCGCATGTACCCATGCAGCAGGTCCTTATCACTACGAAAACTTTGAAATTGAGGGAACGGCTTACTATACCAATAATCCGCCGGCAGGAGCATTTCGCGGATTCGGAGTTACCCAGACCTGTTTTGCGACAGAGACACTTCTGAATATGATGGCAGATAAGGTGGGAATCACTCCCTGGGAAATTCGTTACCGCAATGCGATCCGGCCCTGGGAAACACTTCCAAATGGTCAGATTGTTGACGATTCCACAGGTCTTGTGGAGACCTTAGAAGCGGTACAGCCGAAATATGAAGCTGCGTTGGCAGCAGGAAAAGCGGTGGGCATTGGCTGCGCCATGAAGAATGCGGGTGTTGGTGTTGGAATTCCGGACACTGGCCGCGTGAAACTGATTTATGAAGAGGATAAGAAGCTTCACATCTACTCAGGAGCTTCCTGTATTGGACAGGGGCTTGGCACAGTACTGACCCAGATGATCGTGAGTAATACAGATATAAAAAGAGAGGATATCATTTACGAGCGCAGCAATACCTGGATTTCACCAGATTCCGGAACTACATCCGGTTCCAGACAGACATTGATCACCGGTGAGGCTTGCAGAAGAGCCTGTGAGAAACTGATGGAGGATAAAAAAGCAGGATTAAGCGTAGAAGATATGATCGGTAAGGTTTATTATGCAGAATATCTTGCGAAGACCGATCCTCTTGGTGCAAATGTGCCCAATCCGGTATCCCATGTTGCTTATGGATATGCTACCCAGGTTTGTATTTTGGATTCCAAGACAGGTAAAATTGAAGAGATAGTTGCTGCTCATGATGTGGGAAAAGCGGTAAATCCTTTGTCCTGTGAGGGGCAGATCGAGGGTGGTGTGGTAATGTCCATAGGATTTGCCCTGCGGGAAAAATATCCCATTGATGAGAACTGTAAACCTATTTCCAAGTATGGTTCTTTAGGTCTTTTCCGTGCACATGAGATTCCGAAGATCGATGCCATTGTTATCGACAAGCCAGGCCTTAAGGTTGCTTGCGGTGCTATTGGTATTGGAGAAATTACATCCATTCCCACCGCACCCGCAATAGCAGATGCCTATTTCCGAAGAGATGGTGTAAGGCGTTACAGCCTTCCTCTTAGTGAAACACCATATGAAAGGAAGGGATGAGAGATGGCAGTAAAGAAGAAATTTCCGTATCGGTCAGCTGTTGTGGCATGTAATGGGGGGTGCAGGGTTACAGCAGGGGACAATGGATGCAAAGATGGATGTATTGGCTGTGGAGCCTGTGTGGAGAAATGTAAATTTGGCGCTATTTCCCTGAATGAGTATGGTGTGGCGGAAATAGATGAAGAAAAATGCATTGGCTGCGGGGCATGTGGGAAGGTATGTCCACAGCAGATCATTCATGTCCATGAATGTGCCAATTGGATCGTAGTAAAATGCTCAAATAAGAGTAAAGGGGCAGAGGCAAAAAAACAGTGTGAAGTCAGCTGTATTGGCTGTGGAATCTGCGAGAAGACCTGTACGGCCGGGGCAATCCGGGTTACAGATAACTGTGCAGTGATAGAAGAGTCTGTCTGCCTGAGCTGTGGAATGTGCGCAGTGAAGTGTCCAAGACATGCGATTTACGATCTGCGGGGGATTTATACGGCGAAAAATTAGAGAAGCGATTATGACAGTTACGCAATATTCCATGGCGAAATATACCGCAAAGCAGGGAATGAAGATTGCGGGAATGATTTTCCAGACATGCTCCAGGCTGATAGAGCTTTGAATTTGCAGAAATTTCAAAATTATACAGATAAAACAGCTAAATTATTTATAAAATTATTGCAAAACACCGGTGAAATATGATACAATAATTTTGCATTGAAAGAATATTTTGTACAATATTTTTTAGGTTGAGACGGAAAGAGAAGAAGCATAAGGGGCCGACGATCAGTTCAAAGAAGAACCGTAAACTTGTTTTTTGAACGGCGTCGGCCATTCCTTTATGAGGGGGTAAAGGGCGGATTGGAGGCATCCGCTGCAAAAAATATAAAGAAGGTGAAGCATATGATTGGAAAGAGTGTTCCAAGAGTAGACGCTTATGAGAAAGTGACAGGACGTGCGAAATTTACAGATGACCTGATTCTGAATAAGTGTCTGGTAGCCAGGGTTTATCATGCAAAGATCGGAAATGGCGTGGTAAAATTCATTGATACCAGCGAAGCAGAGGCTCTGGACGGCGTAGTAAAGGTAGTTACCTTTAAGGACGTACCGAATCATTGTTATCCCACCCCAGGACATCCCTGGTCCGTGGAGCTTGCTCATCAGGATGTGGCAGACCGTAATCTGCTCACCGGACGAGTACGGTATTATGGCGATGATATTGCAGCTGTAGTAGCTGAGGACGAAGTGACAGCTTCCAGGGCATTGAAGCTGATCAAAGTAGAATATGAGGAATATCCGGTGGTCGTGAGCCCGAAGATTTCCATGCGTGGAACGGAGCATCCCATTCATCTTGACAAGAAGGATAACATTCTGGCAAGATCCAGCTTTGCGATCGGAGATGTGGACAGCGCAATGGAGAAGGCTGCCGTGAAGCTGAAAAGAAGCTATAAGACACCTATTGTCCAGCACTGCCATATTGAGAATAATATTTCTTACGCCTATATGGAAAAGGGAAGGGTCGTGGTGGTTTCTTCCACACAGATTCCACATATTGTACGCCGTATTGTTGGCCAGGCACTTGGAATCCCCTGGGGGCAGGTACGTGTGATCAAGCCTTATGTAGGCGGTGGTTTTGGCAACAAGCAGGAGGTGCTTTATGAACCTCTGAATGCATTTCTCACCATGCAGGTGGGCGGTCGTCCTGTGAAGATTGAGCTTACACGTGAGGAGACCTTTACCAATACCAGAACCCGTCACTCCATTGAATATGACATGGAAGCAGGCGTAGATGCAGAAGGACATCTTCTTGCAAAAGAGATGACTACCTATTCCAATCAGGGAGCTTATGCATCCCACGGACATGCCATAGCAGCCAATGGTCTGACGGCCAGCAGACTTCAGTATGCATGCCCAAATATCCGAGGAGAAGCATATACCGTCTATACCAACTGTCCTACAGCAGGGGCGATGAGAGGATATGGTATTCCTCAGGTTTGCTTTGCCACAGAGAGCTTTATGGATGATATTGCTTATGAAATCGGTATGGATCCGCTGGAATTCCGCAGAAAAAATCTGATCCATGGCTATTATGAAGATGCCTATCTGAAGCTAATCGCAGCGAATACCAACGGTATTTTTGAGTGCCTGGAAAAAGGAGCAGAGTATATTCACTGGGATGAGAAACGGAAAGCATATCAGAACCAGACTGGCGATATCCGGCGTGGAGTTGGTATGGCGCTGTTTTCCTATAAGACTGGTGTATGGCCAATTTCTCTGGAAATTGCAGGTGCAAGGCTGTCTCTGAATCAGGATGGAAGTGTACAGCTGCAGGTTGGTGCTACAGAGATTGGACAGGGCGCGGATACTGTATTTTCCCAGATGGCAGCAGAGACCTTACATATGGATATTTCCAGGGTACATATTGTAACCCAGCAGGATACAGATGTGACGCCTTTTGATACAGGTGCGTATGCTTCCAGACAGTCCTTTGTCACCGGTACAGCTGTGAAGGAATGTGCGCAGCAGCTGAAGCAGAAGATCTTAGAATATGCCAGAACACTGGTCCCAGGTAATGTGGACCGGCTGGAACTGGAGGATGGTTATATTCTGGCAGATGGCAAGCCTGCGATTTCCCTTGAGGATCTGGCCATGGAGAGCTATTACAGTCTGAGTAATTCTTCTGTCCTTACAGCAGAGGTTTCCAGACAGGTGAAGAAGAATACAGTTGCCAGCGGCTGTTGTTTTGCGGAAGTAGAAGTAGATATGAAACTTGGTAAGATCAAGGTTCTGGATATTGTGAATGTTCATGACAGTGGAACCCTTTTGAATCCGCAGCTTGCAGCAATGCAGGTTCATGGCGGTATGTTCATGGGAATCGGTTATGGAGTTTCTGAGCAGCTTCTTATCGATGAGAAAACAGGAAGACCATTAAATGGGACTTTGCTGGATTATAAAATGATGACAATGATGGATACTCCGGATCTGACTGCTGAGTTTGTAGAACTGAACGATCCAATGGGACCATATGGAAATAAAGCCCTAGGCGAGCCTCCTGCAATTCCAAGTGCACCGGCCATCCGGAATGCTGTGCTTCATGCAACTGGCATCGGCTTTTCTGAGATTCCTCTGACACCGCAAAGACTGATAGACGGTTTTACAAAGGCCGGACTGATCTGAGAAAGGGGGCATGAGGAATGTACGATATTGAAAATTATTATAATGCAGAGACCATTAAGGAAGCGGTAACTCTTTTGAAGGAGCATCCGGATGCAAGGGTGATTTCCGGGGGAAGTGATGTGCTGATCAAGATCCGTGAGGGCAAAATGGCCGGTACATCATTAGTGAGCATTCGTGATATTAAGGAAATCAAGGGAATCCGGCTGATGGATTCTGGTGATATTTATATTGGTGCAGGAACTACTTTTTCCCATGTGACCAATGATCCGGTGATTCAGAAGCTGATTCCGGTTCTGGGGGAAGCAGTAGATCAGGTTGGTGGACCCCAAGTCCGCAATATTGGTACTATTGGCGGAAATGTCTGTAATGGTGCGGTCAGTGCGGACAGTGCACCTACACTTTTTTCACTGAATGCCATGTTGCGGATCGCAGATGGAACTGGTGGACGGATGGTTCCCATCAGGGATTTTTATCTGGGACCTGGTAAGGTGGATCTGCATCAGGGAGATGTGCTCACCCACATTGTGATCCCTGGGAAGGATTATCAGGGATATCATGGATTTTATATTAAGTATTCCATGCGAAATGCAATGGATATTGCGACCCTGAGCTGTAGTGTAGTCAGCAGAATCAATCCTCTGAAAAAGGTTCTGGAGGATGTAAGGATCACCTTTGGTGTAGCTGCACCCGTGCCGTATCGGTGTGAGAAGACGGAAGAGGCGCTGAGGGGCATGAAAATTGGCGAGGAGCTTTACCAGAAGGTGGAAGAGCTGGTAAGGGAAGAAATCAATCCCAGAGATTCCTGGCGTGCTTCTAAGGCGTTCCGACTGCAGATTGGCGGAGAAATCGCGAAACGCGCGCTGAAGGAGAGTGTTCGCAGGGGAATGGTGACGGGAGTTGTAGTGCCGGATGTCCGGACAACTTCAGGCGAAAATATAAGTTCAAATGGAAAAATTTATCCTTCATCTGATGCGGAGAATGTAACAGGAGGTGAGCAGTCATGAAAAAGGATATGCGGCTGGTACAGTGTATCGTAAACGGAAAAGAGGTAGCTGAGTATGTGGATGTGAGAGAATCCCTTCTTGACATGCTGCGAAACCGCCTTGGGCTTACCTCTGTGAAGAAAGGCTGTGAAGTAGGTGAATGCGGTGCCTGCACTGTGATCATTGACGGCGAGACCATTGACTCCTGTATTTATCTGGCAGTCTGGGCTGAGGGAAAGAATATCCGCACCCTGGAAGGTCTTGAGAAAAACGGCGAACTTACCAGGATTCAGGAAGCTTTTATTGAGGAAGGCGCTATCCAGTGCGGATTCTGCACACCAGGCTTTGTTATGTCTGCCACAGTGCTTCTTGAGCGGGGCGAGAAGCTTACGAGAGATGCCATCCGCAAGCATATGGCAGGAAATCTTTGCCGCTGTACAGGGTATGAGAATATTGTGAATGCAGTGGAGAAGGTGAATAAGGAGAATATGACAGCTGAGGGTAAATAATTTAAGTGCTGTTGTTACTGTTTACTGGTGGCATTCCGCGTGCTGTTTTTTGTGAACGTAGTTCACAGAAAACCCGAGAAGTGCGGCACAGAAATCATGCGAATGCATGATTTCTGTGCATCGTGAAGCATGTTGCTGTGAACGGAGTGAACAGTAATCTACTGTTTGTGGGTTCTATATTAAAAATGTATTTTATACTATACTGTAAATGGGAAAAGTGTTATAATATTAATTGCAACACAATATTGTTATGAAATTGATTAAATCAAATGAAAAAACGATTAGCATGTAGCAATATTGTTATAATACAAAAATATCAGAGGGCGGGGACTTCCCCGCCTTTTCTAAAATATTAAAAATGGGCAGGAAAAAAATATGAGTGACAAGTGTATAATAGTCCGCGGCGGCGGAGACCTGGCAAGCGGCGTGATCCACAGACTGCATCGCTGTGGCTATCGTGTACTGATCTTAGAATGTGAAAAACCAAGTGCGATCCGCAGAAAGGTAGCGTTTTGCGAAGCTGTGTATGATGGGACAGCAGCAGTAGAAGGGATTCTTTGCAGAAGAATAGATTCTCTGGAAGAATGCGAGCAAGTCTGGCAAGCAGGGGAAATTCCACTTATGGTCGATCCGGCAGGCGATTGTATGATTGAACTTTCTGCGCAAGGCAAGGTAGCTGCTCTGGTAGATGCAATTCTTGCAAAGAGAAATCTTGGAACTTCAAGAAATATGGCACCTCTTACCATTGGTCTGGGACCAGGCTTTTTTGCCGGGGAAGACGTGGATTACGTTGTGGAAACCATGCGAGGTCACGATCTTGCCAGAATCATTACTGAGGGTCCGGCAATTCCAAATACGGGTGTCCCCGGAATGGTAGGCGGTGTCAGTAAAGAACGTGTGATCCACTCCCCGGGTGTCGGCAGAATCCATAATATGGCCCATATTGCCGATATTGTAGAGAAAGGACAGATTCTTGCCTACGTGGGAGAAACCCCTGTAGAAGCCTCTATAACAGGCGTATTAAGGGGAATTATAAAGGAAGGCTACAATGTTCCTGTTGGAATGAAAATCGCCGATATTGATCCCAGAAAAGAGGAGAAGAAGAACTGCTTTACCATTTCGGATAAGGCCAGATGTATTGCTGGAAGTGTGGTGGAGATTTTGCTCAGTGAGGGTGTATTGCCAAATACGCTCTAGATCCTGTTTGGTCACATTGCATTTATTAACATGTTTTGGCTTGGGGAATGTTATGAAGCCTATGTACTTTTTATAGAATTGTTTTTTAAGGTTACGAAGTCAGGCAAAGAATCATTGCATGAAAATAATTGGCGTGAAGGAGGTCAGGATGAAAAGATACGGTTATTTTCTGGACTTATTAAAACTTGATATAGAGAAATACCCAGTGATCGCTGTAGTCGGTGGTGGTGGAAAGACAAGTCTGATTTACCGTCTGAATGAAGAATTACAGGCTTTGGGTAAAAAAGTGATTATTTCCACAACTACCCATATGGCATATGATCCCATGCTGCCTCTGGTAAAGAGTACTGATCTTGAGCAAGTCTCGGAAATATTGAAAGAACACGGTTTTGCAGCAGTTGCCGATATTGAAGAAACTTCTGGAAAAATGTGTGCCATAGAGGAAACAGCATTGAAGAAACTGGTTCCTTTTTGTGATGTTATGCTGATCGAAGCAGACGGAGCGAAACGAAAACCCTTGAAGGTTCCTGCTGACTGGGAACCGGCAATTCCTGATTTTGCAGACGTAGTAGTAAGTGTGATCGGTCTGGACTGTCTTGGCAAACCCATCTGTGAGACCGCCCACCGTGCCGAATACACCAGCTCTTTTCTTGAAAAAAATCTGGAAGCACCTGTTACCGAAGAAGACATAGAAAAAATAGCAACCTCTGTTCACGGTTTGTATAAAAATGTAGACCATAAAGTTTACCGTGTATATTTAAATAAAGCAGACGTATTGCACGATTCTTCTCCGGCAGAGCATATAGTAGAAGACCTGGCGAAGCAAGGCACAATAGCCGCATATGGCAGTTTAAGAGAGGCAGAAAAATTATGAAGATTGCATTGATTATGCTGGCAGCTGGAAACAGCCGTCGGTTTGGAAGAAATAAGCTTTTATATGAGATCGAAGGGAAGCCTATGTACCGGCATATTCTGGAGAAACTGCTGATCGTGGCAGAATGGCTTGAAGAAACAGAGTGTATTGAAAAAGTGGAATGCGGTGAACATTTGGAAAAGCAGAATGAGGAAGGCTATAAAGAAGAACATATAGAATGCAATAAAGTAATTGCACCTCTTGGTGAAATAAAGGGGAAATTATTTAAACAGAGAGAGTGTTATAAAAGAATAACAGTAGTCACCCAGTACGAAGAAATAGAGCAGGCCGCAAGATCCCTGGGTGTAAACGTATACATCAACCCTCATCCGGACGAGGGAATCTCCTCCTCCCTGAAAATCGGCTTAAAAGCCAACTTAGACGTTGATGCCTGCCTTTTTACCGTTTCCGACCAGCCCTGGCTCACCATCGCCACAATTCGCCAGCTCATCACCCTCCTAAAAACATCAGGCAAAGGAATCGCCTGTGTCTCCTGCGAAGGAAAACTTGGAAACCCCTGCATTTTTACAA
>JABLTT010020207.1_pt1 | contig 19800 bp, 18 predicted proteins | sample 7160061 | NCBI WGS metagenome assembly JABLTT01 (sample SAMN14651232, study PRJNA627086) | human gut metagenome | isolation source: feces | host: Homo sapiens
ATGCAGCCTCTCGATCCTGATCCGCTCGTCCGGGGACAGGTGCGAATAACATGTACCCACGAGTGCAACACCTTCTTCGGTAAGAACTTGAACACCTCCAACCCTAGGCAGGTGTTGCACTTCTATCTAGAACCCGCGGGACGATGGCCGTCGGTGAGGCGATGTTAAGCTGGCCGCATGAGCGTCGCAGTACCGTCACCATTCCCTCCGGTCCTTGAGTACGACAATGGCCGTGCTGACCTGCCGCTTGTCGTCATCCCCGTCAGCATCCCCTCGATGACCACGCTGCTGAAGGAACGACTCGAAGCTTTCGCCGGGCTGGCCCGTGTCCGCCTGCACACGGACTGGACCGATGACGAGAACGTCCTCGCCAGCCGCATGGCCGGCGCCACGGTGGTCATGTCCACCGGCTTCCGCGCGCCCGCGTCCCTATTGGAACGCATCGCGCCCGGCGTACGTTGCATCACGTTCTGCGGCACCGGCGCCGTCAGCTTCATCGACCTGGATGCGGCCCGTCGCCTCGGCATCACCATCTGCAACGCCGTGCATTATGGGGACAACGCGGTGGCCGAGCACGCCATCGCCCTCATGTTCGAACACACCCATCGTGTCGGCGAGCTCAACGCCCGGACCCATCAGGGCGGCTGGCCCGGCGCGGACATCACGGAACTGTCCGGCAGGACGCTCGGCATCATCGGCTTCGGCGGCATCGGCCGTCGTGTGGCACGGCTCGCCCACGGAATCGGCCTGCACTTGCTGGTCTGGGACCGTCATCCCGACGCCGCGGCGCTCGCCGCCCTGAACGCCGAATCCGCCGCCACCATGGACGAGGTCTTCTCCCGTGCGGACATCGTCAGCCTGCATCTGGCCCTCAACGACGCCACGCGCGGCATCATCGGCCCCGACCAACTCGACCTGATGCGCCCCGGCACACTGCTGGTCAATACGGCGCGCGCCGAGCTGATCGAACCCGGCGCGATGCTGCGCCGTCTGAGTCGCGGGGACATCGCCGCCGCCATCGACGTCACCGCCCCGGAACCTCTGCCGGATGACGACCCGTTGCGTGCGTTGCCGAACCTGATCCTCACCCCGCACGTCGCCTGGCGGTCAGACCGCGCGCTGGCCGCGCTGGTCGAGCAGAACGTCCGTTCCGCGGTGGAATTCCTGAAGGACGGGGCATACAACGTCATCGTCTAAGGGTCGTCCTTTGTCACGGCAGTCCGGCATCGCGCTGCGCTGCGTCGCGCCGCGCCTCGACTCGGCCAGGGGAGGGAACATCGTCGGATATTCGGCGACACCCACGGTGAAGGCGCGGAAGCGGAGCCGGAGGTACGCCATTGTCCATCCGTCTCCGGGGCCTATTGTAGTGACGGCAGGAGGGCACACGCCATCGGAAACGCCGATTGTCCACATGACGGGAGGCCGGTTATGCCCGGCATCCGTCGCACACGGGTAAGCTGGGGATACGGGCCGTTTGGCTGGCCCGTCTCACGAGCGGCATCGGGAGGGAAGAATGACGCAGGAACGATATGGCCGGCATGTGCGCAGGGATCCGCACACCGCCGCACGATGGATCGCGCCGTTGGCTCTGTTGGTGGCCTGCCTGGCCTGCATCGCCGCATGGTTCGTGTTCGCCCAGCCCCACGGCGCCGAACCGACGGATCAGGGGCCGTCCGCGGTGGCGCTGGAACGTGAGTCGGCCGTGCCGACCCCGGTGGTCAAGCACCCCGGCAATTCCCCCGACTGCCCGGACGACGACTGCATCGCCATGCTGGTCAACGGCGATCTGCTCTTCCACCCCGAACTGTGGGTGAACTTCGAAGGCCCGGACACCACCGCCACCGACGGCACCGCCTTCAACTTCGACCCGCTGTTCGAGCCGATGCGCCGGTACATCGAGAAATCGGACATCGCCGTATGCGAGTTCGAAACCCCCATCGCCCAACGCGGCGGCTCCTACACCGGCTACCCTGTCTTCAACATCCCGCCCGAGGTCGCCGATTCCGCGGCCCGCGTCGGCTACACGGCCTGCACACACGCCACCAACCACTCCTGGGACCAGGGCGCCGAGGGCATCCAGCGGCTCACCTCCACGCTGGACAGCCTGGGCATCGCCCACACCGGCTCCTACAACACGGAGGCCGAATCCTACGAGCCGCTGCTCATCGAATCGCCCACCGGCGGCGGCACGCTCGGCCTGGTCGCCGGCACCGTGTCCCTCAACGGCTTCACCGCCGACTACGACTGGCGCGTCGACCGTCTGCGCGACTTCGGCGACCCGAACCATGACGCGGACATCCAGAAGGCCGTGGACAAGGCGAACAAGGCGCGCGAACAGGGCGCCGACGTGGTGGCCATGGCCATGCACTCGGTGCAGGAGTACCTGACCGACGCGGACACCTGGCAGGTGGCCGAGGCCCACGCGCTCGCCGACACCGGCGCGTTCGACGTGATCTACGGCGCGGGCTGCCACTGCGCCCAGCCGATCGAGCAGTACAACGACACCTGGATCATCTACGGGCTGGGCAACGCGCTGACGGTGGACGCGCCGCCGGAGAACATCGTCAACAACCAGGGCGTCACCGCGCGCGTGCAGTTCGCCGGCAAGAAGGGCCAGCCGGGCACATGGCGCGTCAGCCGCATCGACTGGCTGCCGACCGCCAACAAGCGGCAGGGCGTGTACCAGTGGTGCCCGCTGTCCGACGACCATCCCGACGGCGCCTGCTGGTCGGAGGAGTACGACGCGCAGGTGCGACAACGGATCTGGGACGTGGTGTATTCCATGGGCGCGGACCAGACCGTGGTGCGCGAATGGAGGATCACCGACGAGCTATGACCGAGATGTTCACCCTGCTCAACACCCCGGACGACCCCGCGCACGATGCGATGGTGGAGAAGAAATCGGAGTTCATCGGCGACGCCTGCCATGTGGATTCGCTGGATGAGGCGCTCGCGTTCGTGGAGGCGATCCGCGAACGGCACCCCAAGTCGCGCCATGTGGCGTATGCGGCGATCTGCGGCGGGGCGGACGGCCGCCTGTCCGAGCGGATGAGTGACGACGGCGAGCCCTCCGGCACGGCGGGTAAGCCGATCCTCGACGTACTGCGCGCGAATGGCCTGACCGACTGCGTGGTGACGGTCACCCGGTATTTCGGCGGGATTCTGCTGGGTTCCGGAGGGCTGATCCGCGCGTATTCGACCGGTGCGTCGCTGGCGGTCAAGGCGGCAAGACGGGCGCGCATCGTGCCGTGCCGGATGTACCGCGTGCGGTTGGAGTACGCGCAGATCGGGTCGTTCCAGCGGATCGTGTCGGCGGTCGACGGCGAACAGACCGGACAGGAGTTCACCGACCGGGTGACGGTGGGGGTGTCGGTGCCGATGGAACGTGCGGAGACGTTCGAGACCCGGCTGCGGGAGACGTTCAACGCGGCGGTGGTGCCGGAGGCGATGGGTGCGGTCAACCGCGCCGTGCCGCTGGCGGAGTAGATATCCGGTAGATATGTACCGTCGTTCGAAGCCCCGGCTAAGCTGGAGGGCATGACAGAAGCATCACCACAGACCCAGCAGCCGCAATTCGAGGCGTTGACGACCGTGTACGAACGGTTGCGGCATTCCACCGATGCGGCGGAATTGAGCGAGTTCGCCCGTCGTCCGTTGCCGGATAAATCCGATCAGGCCGGCTACTCGCGTGCGACGGCGTTGCTGGAGGCCGTGGCGGGCAATCCGCATACGCCGTTGGAGGACCGCATCGCCTTGGCCCAGACCATGCCGTTCCCGAACATCCTCGTGAAGCTGGCCCAGGATGAGTCGGTCGAGGTGCGCAAGGCCGTGGCCGCGAATGAACAGGACAAGAACTGGCTGGTCGGTCGGCTGACCAAGGACGAGTCCGCGGAGGTCCGGGAGGTCGCGCTGCGCAATGCGCGTACATCGTGGAAGATGCGGCTTGAGGGGGCGCAGGATCCGCGGACCAGTCCCGAGACCCTGGCGTTCCTGGCGGGATTCGGCGTGGACAGGGAGCCGGGAGGTCCTGCGGTGCTCACGTCGATGATCCGCCGCGCGGTGGCGCTGAACCCCAATACGCCGGACGAGGTGGTCGCGGCATTGGCGCAGGATGCGTCCGAGGAGGTGCGCAAGGCGGCCTCGCGCCGGCTGTCACAAGGCTGAAAACGTTGGCATTCTCGGCATGTCCGCCGCGTGGCGCGGTTTATGGCGTTTTACACTGGGACTATGACTGACCAGAGAGAACAAGAGGAACGTCTGTCCCGACCGCTGATTCGACTGGCAAAGATGCTGGGAATCGGAACAAGCTATGTCGGTCAGAGCAACGATTATCACGAGATCGAAGACGATGTGCTGATTGACGTGCTGGCGGCATTGGGGGTGGACGCTTCCAGTGATGAGGCCATCGAGCGGTCCATCAACGCCATTGTGCATGAGCGGTACGGCCGCCTGGTGGCGCCCACGGTGCTGCACACCGCCGGCACGACTGACCACATCCGGGTCAATACGAGCATCATGTCCGTGCCGACGGCCGGCATCACGCTGGAGAACGGCGAACCGTACGAAGGCACGTTGGCCGTGGTGGGCGACGGCAGCCAGCAGGCGCATATCATCGACGGCAGGTTCATCGCCTCCGCGCTGGTGGAGATCCCCGACGATGTGCCGGTCGGCTACCACACGCTGCATGTGTCGGTGGATGGCCGCACCCAGGATGCCACGCTGATCAGTGCCCCCAGCCGCGTGGAGCTGCCCGAATCGCTGAAAAGCGGCCAGCTGTGGGGCTGGATGGCCCAGCTGTATTCGATTCGTTCCGCGGGCTCGTGGGGCGTGGGCGACTTCGAGGATCTGAAGACGCTGCTGGTGGACGCCAAGCGGCGCACCGGTGCCGATTTCGTGCTGATCAACCCGATGCATGCGGCCGAACCGGTCTCCCCGCTGACCCCGTCGCCGTATCTGCCGGTGTCCCGCAGGTTCGTGAACTTCACCTACATCCGGCCCGAGTCCATCGAGGAGTACCGCACCGCGGACGAATCGATCAAGGCCCAGATCAACGATCTGCACGACGGCGTGGCCGCGTTGAACGGCGACCCGCAGATCATCGACCGGGACACGATGTGGCGCGCCAAGATGCACGCCCTGTGGATTCTGTTCAAGGTCGGGCGCAACGAAGCCCGACAGGCCGAGTTCGAGGCGTTCAAGCAGTCCTGCGGCGAGGAGCTGGAGGCCTACGCCACATGGTGCCTGTGCTATGACAAGTGGGGCGCGCCGAGCGAGGACCTGAACAACTGGGAGCGTTCGCTGACCAAGGACTCCCCGCAGATCGCGGACTTGCGCAACCAGTTCCCGGATACGCTCGATTTCTACCGTTGGATGGAGTGGGTCGCCACCCAGCAGTTCCACAGCGCCCAGGAAGCAGCCAAGGAAGCTGGCATGCAGATCGGCGTCATGGCCGATATGGCCGTGGGCGTCCATCCGCTCGGCTGCGATGTCTGGTGGAATCCGGAGCGTTTCGCCAAAGGGGCGACCGTCGGCGCACCGCCGGACTTCTTCAACCAGCAGGGGCAGAACTGGAGCCAGCCGCCGCTGAGCCCGATCGACCTGGAGAACAACGGCTACCGCACCTACCGCGACATCGTGCACGGCATGTTCGCCCAGTCTGGCGCCGTGCGGATCGACCACATCCTCGGTCTGTTCCGCCTGTGGTGGATCCCGGAGGGCAAGTCCGCCACGGAGGGCGCCTACGTCTACTACGATTCGGACATCATGCTGGGCATCCTGGCCATCGAGGCTTCCCGCGTCGGCGGCGTGGTGGTCGGCGAGGACCTTGGCGTGGTGCCGGAGTACGTGGCCGATTCGCTGGCCGAACACGGGCTGCTGGGCTGCGCCGTCGAATGGTTCGAGCAGACCGACGGCGTGTTCCATGAGCCCAGGACCTGGCGCCCGTACGCGCTGGCGTCGGTGAACACCCACGACCTGCCGCCGTGCGCCGGATATCTGGATTACGAGCATGTGCGCATCCGCGAACGGCTCAACCTGCTGACCTGCTCCGCGCAGGAGTTCCAGGCGAGCGCCGTCAAGGAGCACAACGCCATGCTGATGATGCTGGTGGATAACGGCTACCTGGACCCGAAGCTGCTGGAGGACGAGCACGCCAACGAACAGCAGATCGTGGAATCGCTGTACCGTGCGCTCAAGGCCGCGCCGTCCAAGCTGCTGGCCGCCTCGCTGACCGACGCGGTCGGCGAGCATCGCGCGCAGAACCAGCCGGGCACCAACAACGAGTATCCGAACTGGCGTGTGCCGCTGGCCGATGCGCAGGGGAATGTGGTCCCGCTGGAGACGCTGTTCGACAACGCCCGTCTGCAGTCCCTGACCGCCATCATGCAGTCCTGAGCCCGGCGGTCTCGAACCGTACGCGTCAAGCCCCTCCGTAAGGAGGGGCTTGCGCCGTTTACGGATCGGAACCGGTCGGCAACACGGCGGTTCCGCAAAGTCAAGGGCGCTGATATACTAGTCGATTGTTGTGTTTCCCTACGGGGTCCTTCAAAGCGCTTTCCCACTCGCCATCGAGGACTTTCAGGGAGCCCACGGATAATGAGGCCGACGGCAGGCGCGACTGCTTCACGCGACTGGCTGAGGCCCGGAACACAATATATAGAAAAGGTACATCGTGAAAACTTTCACACCGAAGCCAGCTGATCTGACTCATGACTTGTACATCGTGGACGCCACGGACGTGGTGCTCGGCCGTCTCGCCACCCATGTGGCGACCCTCCTGCGCGGCAAGAACAAGCCGACGTTCGCTCCGCATGCCGATTCCGGCAACCATGTGATCGTCATCAACGCTTCCAAGATCGCGCTGACCGGCAACAAGATGGGCAAGGAACTCTATTCTCACTCCGGTCGTCCCGGCGGTCTGCGTCGTGACAGCTACGCCGAGCTGATGCAGAATAAGCCCGAGCGCATCATCATGGCCGCGGTGAAGGGCATGATGCCGAAGAACCGTCTTTCCAAGGTGCAGCTGGATCGTTTGCACATCTTCGCCGGCGAGGAGCATCCTCACACGCCGCAGAAGCCGCAGACCTTCGAGATCACCCAGGTCTCGCAGCAGGGCAAGTGAACCGAAGGGAGATAGAACATCATGGCTGAGAACAACAACTCCGCGGTTCTTGAGACCGAAGAGCTCACCTCCTACACCACCGAGACCAACTCCGGCGCTGGCACCGGCACCTCCACCATCGCCCCGGGCTACGGCACGGGTCGTCGCAAGGAGGCCGTCGCTCGCGTGCGTCTCGTCCCCGGCACCGGCAAGTGGACCATCAACGGCCGCACCCTGGAGGAGTACTTCCCCTCCAAGCTGCTGCAGCGTGAGGTCAACTCCCCGATCGTGCTGCTGAAGCTCGAAGGCAAGTTCGACTGCATCGTCCTCGTCGACGGTGGCGGCACCACCGGCCAGGCCGGCGCCATCCGCCTCGGCGTGGCCCGTGCGCTCAACGCCATCGATCGTGATGCGAATCGCGCCGCCCTGAAGAAGGCCGGCTTCCTGACCCGCGACGCCCGCGTCGTGGAGCGCAAGAAGGCTGGTCTGCACAAGGCTCGCCGCGCTCCGCAGTTCTCGAAGCGCTAAGCCTTACCGGCTATACGAAGCAGGGGTCCAATCCTCACGGGTTGGACCCCTGCTTCGTATTCACGGACTGTGATACAAGTCTGTGCGTTACCAGTCGATCTGTTGGATCAGGCTGATGCTCAACGCGGGCACGCGCCACACGTTGTCTTCGGGCGCGGTCGGCACGGCGGCGGCTGCGGCGCCCGCAGTCTTTCGCACGCGAACCGTCTTGCGCTTCGGCTCATCGCCGCTGGTCACCGCCGAACTCCACAGGCACTTCCACATGCTGTCCGCGGGCAGGTGGAAATCCATCGCCTTATCGATACCGTTGATCACGATCAGCACATCCACTTCCTCGTTGGACGTCAGCCGCATCGTGAAGCTGCGGATCGAGGTGTCGAACCAGTCGCCCTCCATCGGCGTGGTGCCGTCCGGCAGGAACCACTGCACCCGGCTGGACGGTTTGAGCAGTCCGAGCTGGGTCAGCCGTGTGAAGAAGTCCTCGTGGTGGAACAGCTCCAGCGATTTGCGGATGGCGATGAGCTCCGACACCGCATCGATGCGCCGGCGTTCGGGGGAATCGCTGTTCTTGCGCATCCAATCCCAGTTCAGCCAGGTGATGGCGTTGTCCTGGCAGTAGGCGTTGTTGTTGCCCTCCTGCGTGTTGCGGAACTCGTCGCCGGCCAGCAGCATCGGCGTGCCGAGCGAGAGCAGCAGCATGCCGAACATGTTCATGGCCGCCCGCTCGCGCTTGGCCTCCACCCTGGCGTCCACGCTCGGGCCCTCCACGCCAAAGTTCGCCGAATGGTTCGTGTTCGAGCCGTCGATGTTGTTCTCCCCGTTGGCCTCGTTGTGCTTGACGGCGTACCGGGTCAGATCGGTGAGCGTGAACCCGTCGTGACAGGACACGAAGTTGATCGATGCTGTCGCGCCGCGGCCGGGGTCGGTGGCGAACAGGTCGGCCGAGCCGCATAGTCGCGTGGCGATCTCCTGCATGCCGATGCTGCCGGACTTGGTGCCGGCGGCCACGTCGGAGAGCCAGAACGTGCGCGTCGTATCGCGGAAGCGATCGTTCCACTCGCCGAACGGAAGCCCGAACTGGCCGGTGCGCCAGCCCTGATTGCCCAGATCCCACGGCTCCATGATGATCTTGAGGTTGCCGAGCAGCAGGTCGCTGCGCAGCGCGTACAGGAACGGGTGGTGTTTGGTGAATTCGCCGTCCAGACGCGCCAGCGAGGCGGCTAGGTCGAATCGGAAGCCGTCGATGCCGATACGCTTGGCCCAGTACCGCAGCGAGTCGATGGCGAACGCTACCACCGGCGTATTCGTGAAGTCCAGCGTGTTGCCGCAGCCGGTCGTATCCTCCAGCCGGCCGGGATTGCCCTTCTGCTGTCGGTAGTAGGTGAGCGTGTCCAGTCCGCGCCAGCAGACGGTCGGCCCCTCCACGCCGCCCTCGCAGGTGTGGTTGTACACCACATCCATGATGACCTCGAAGCCCGCCTCGTGCAGGGCGCGCACCATGTCGATGACCTCCTTGCGCACGGCTGCCGCACCCCTGCGTTGCGCGTTGCGGGTGGCGTAGGAGGGCTCCGGCGCGAAATAGCTCAGCGTGGAGTATCCCCAGTAGTTGGTGCCGCCGCGCTCCTGCAGGAACAGCTCGTCCTGCTTGGCCTGGATCGGCAGCAGCTCGATGGAGGTCACGCCCAGCCGTTGGAGATAGGAGAGCGTGGTGGGGTGCGCCAGACCGGCATAGGTGCCGCGCAGCTCCGCCGGCAGCCACGGGGCGTCGGCGGTGAACCCCTTGACGTGCAGCTCGTAGATCACGGTTTTGCTCCACGGGACGTGCGGGTGGTCGGGCTCGCCCTCGTGCTTGGACTCGTCGCGGTCGTCGATCGCCACCGACATCGGCACCTTGCCTAGTGAGTCGATGGTGCTCATCGCACCCCACGCCGATCCCTTGACCTTGCCGTCCACAATGTCGCACTGGTAGGAGAACGCCGCCGGGTCCAGCTCCATGCGCCCGTCGATGCCTTTGCTGTGCGGGTCGATGAGGAACTTGTACGGGTTGAACCGCACGCCGTGCTTGGGGTCCCAGGTGCCGTCCACGCGGAAGCCGTAGCGCATGCCGTCCCAGGCTTTGGGCAGGTGCACATACCACAGACCGTAGTTCGGGCCGCTCATGCGGAACAGCGTCTCGCGCAGATTCAAGGATTCGATGATGCGCGTGGACACGGGGTAGTTGCGGATCTGCGCCACGAACGGCGTGCTCGGATCGTCCACCAGGCGGATCGCCTCATTGAAGAAAGCCGTGGGGCGTCCCAGTGGTTCGATGACGCTCATCCATACCTGATCGGCGTTTTCGGATCGGACCACAACGTCGGCTCCACCATCGTCGGTGAAGTAGAATCCCGGACGCGTGGCATAGCGGTGCAGTGTCGGGTTCTTCATACGACCATTGTACGGAGTGCCGCCCGGGGTTGCCGATGCCGGAGGATGAACTGGCGTTTCCGCTGCATCGACTGTTCTCCGGGGTGCCGTGGTCCGGCTGCGGCCGGCGCATGCCGTCTGTTCCACTTGATGAGGCCCCAGTGAACTGGTAGCGATAACATGAAACGAAAGAAACAACAGAGAACATAGAATGAGCGTTTCAGCGGGAAAGCGAACAAAAAACTACCGTAATCGAACGTTTCCGGTCAGTCTTCAATCATGACACGCTCAATTCGAACCACCCGGCAAAAAGTAGGGTTTATCGGCTAGATTGTGATGCAGGTCACAGATTTCCGTGACGGTTCCGCCTTGGCATTCGGGGCGGGAGAGAGACACCTTTGCATCTATCAAGATCGAGGAGGACCGAAGTGGCAGAAGCAAAGAAGAACGCGGCACCGGCCAAGCCGACCCCCGAGGAGAAGCTCGCGGCGGCCGAGGCCGAGGTCGACGCCCTGGTCAAGAAGGGTCTCAAGGCCCTTGAGGAGTTCGAGAAGCTCGACCAGAAGCAGATCGACCACATCGTCGCCAAGGCGTCCATCGCGGCGCTGAACAAGCATCTCGTGCTGGCCAAGATGGCCGTCGAGGAGACCGGCCGTGGCCTGGTGGAGGACAAGGCCACCAAGAACATCTTCGCCTGCGAGCATGTGACCAACTACCTGGCTGGCCAGCGCACCGTCGGCATCATCCGCGAGGACGACGTCATGGGCATCGACGAGGTCGCCGAGCCGGTCGGCGTCGTCGCCGGCGTGACCCCGGTCACCAACCCGACCTCCACCGCGATCTTCAAGTCGCTGATCGCGCTGAAGACCCGCTGCCCGATCGTCTTCGGCTTCCACCCGTTCGCCCAGAAGTGCTCCGCTGAAGCCGCCCGCATCGTGCGTGACGCCGCCATCGAGGCCGGCGCCCCGGAGAACTGCATCCAGTGGATCGAGCACCCGTCCATCGAGGCCACCGGCGCGCTGATGAAGCACCCCGGCATCGCCACGATCCTGGCCACCGGCGGCCCGGGCATGGTCACCGCCGCGTACTCCTCCGGCAAGCCCGCCCTCGGCGTGGGCGCCGGCAACGCCCCGGCCTATGTGGACAAGGACGTGGACATCGTCCGCGCCGCCAACGACCTGGTGCTCTCCAAGCACTTCGACTACGGCATGATCTGCGCCACCGAGCAGGCCATCATCGCCGACAAGGACGTGTACGACCCGCTGGTCCAGGAGCTCAAGCGCCGCAAGGCCTACTTCGTCACCGACGAGGAGAAGGCCAAGCTCGAGCAGTACATGTTCGGCTGCACCGCCTACTCGGGCCAGACCCCGAAGCTCAACAGCGTGGTTCCGGGCAAGTCCCCGCACTTCATCGCGAACGCCGCCGGCTTCTCGATCCCCGAGGACACCACCATCATCTGCGCCGAGTGCAAGGAAGTCGGCGAGAACGAGCCGCTGACCATGGAGAAGCTGTGCCCGGTCCAGGCCGTGCTCAAGTCCCCGGACAAGGAAACCGGCTTCAAGATGTGCGAGCAGATGCTCGTGCACGGCGCCGGCCACACCGCCGTCATCCACACCAACAACCAGGATCTCGTGCGTGAGTACGGCGTGCGCATGCATGCCTGCCGCGTGATCTGGAACTCCCCGAGCTCGCTCGGCGGCGTCGGCGACATCTACAACGCCATCGCCCCGTCGCTGACCCTGGGCTGCGGCTCCTACGGCGGCAACTCCGTCTCCGGCAACGTCCAGGCCGTGAACCTCATCAACATCAAGCGCATCGCTCGGAGGAACAACAACATGCAGTGGTTCAAGATCCCGGCCAAGACCTACTTCGAGCCGAACGCGATCAAGTACCTGCGTGACATGTACGGCATCGAGAAGGCCGTCATCGTCTGCGACAAGGTCATGGAGCAGCTGGGCATCGTGGACAAGGTCATCGACCAGCTGCGCGCCCGTTCCAACCGCGTCACCTTCCGCATCATCGACTACGTCGAGCCGGAGCCTTCGGTCGAGACCGTCGAGAAGGGCGCCGAGATGATGCGCGAGGAGTTCGAGCCCGACACCATCATCGCGGTCGGCGGCGGTTCCCCGATGGATGCGGCAAAGATCATGTGGCTGCTGTACGAGCACCCGGAAATCTCCTTCTCCGACGTGCGTGAGAAGTTCTTCGATATCCGCAAGCGCGCCTTCAAGATCCCGCCGCTGGGCAAGAAGGCTAAGCTCGTGTGCATCCCGACCTCGTCCGGCACCGGCTCCGAAGTCACGCCGTTCGCCGTGATCACCGATCACAAGACCGGCTACAAGTACCCGATCACCGATTACGCGCTGACCCCGTCGGTCGCCATCGTGGATCCGGTCCTGGCCCGCACCCAGCCGCGCAAGCTGGCCTGCGACGCCGGCTTCGACGCTCTGACCCACTCCTTCGAGGCCTACGCCTCCGTGTACGCCAACGACTTCACCGACGGCATGGCGCTGCACGCGGCCAAGCTGATCTGGGACAACCTGGCCACCTCGGTCAACGCTGAGCCCGGTGAGGAGAAGATCAAGGCCCAGGAGAAGATGCACAACGCCGCCACCATGGCCGGCATGGCCTTCGGCTCCGCCTTCCTCGGCATGTGCCACGCCATGGCCCACACCATCGGCGCGCTGTGCCACGTGGCCCATGGCCGCACCAACTCCATCCTGCTGCCGTATGTGATCCGCTACAACGGCCAGATCCCGCTGGAGCCCACCAGCTGGCCGAAGTACAACAAGTACATCGCGCCGGAGCGCTATCAGGAGATCGCCAAGAACCTTGGCATCAACCCGGGCAACACCCCGGCCGAGGGCGTCGAGAACCTGGCCCGCGCCGTGGAAGATTACCGCGACAACAAGCTGCAGATGAACAAGTCCTTCCAGGACTGCGGCGTTGACGAGGACTACTACTGGTCCATCATCGACGAGATCGGCATGCGCGCCTACGAGGACCAGTGCGCCCCCGCGAACCCGCGCATCCCGATGATCGAGGACATGAAGGACATCGCCATCGCCGCCTACTACGGCGTCTCCCAGGCCGAGGGCCATCGCCTGCGCGTCGAGCGCCAGGGCGAGGCCGCGACCGAGGAGGCTTCGGAGCGCGTCTGAGCGTAACCGCCGATCATTGATCGGCTGATATGTGGGCCCCGGACGGATACCAGTTATCCGTCCGGGGCCATGTATATGTGCGCAGTGTCCCCACACTCGTCGTACTTGTTGCTTGCACCAACCCTGATGGTTCTTCCGGTGCAGCCCCGTGGTGCTTGCACCGTTTGGACTAGAACGTTAAGGCCATCGAAATCCATGGCGCGCAGAACGGCGCGTACGCGCATACTGCCACACTGAGCACCATCTCCAGCATCCCGACAGCAATCGGCTTGATGCGGATCCTGCGTCCCAACAACGGCATCACAACCGCTCTGAGCAGAAGGATTGCGGCAATGATCATCATCGGCACCGTGCGGCCCGGAATCGCGCAGGTCAACGCCAGCAACACCGCATGCCAGATCCATGACGCCATCAGATAGCGATTGCTACGGCGCTCTCGGATCATCGTCTTGACGTACAGCACCGATCCGAACTGCGTCAGCATGAAGATGCCGGCGAGCGCGAGCCCCATGCTGGTCCGCTCCAACAGATCGGGGGCGTCGAAGGCATATACCACGTATGCCATCATCGACGTGGCGATCACCGCCGCCGCATTGGCCCACAGTGACCTTTCCCTGCGCAGCCATGCGCACAGGAATGAAACGCCGGCGCATACCGCATACAGCGGTGCCCACACCAGAATCAGCGGATGCATCGCCAACAGCGGCACGCCCGCAACCGCTAACAGCGCGGCGTAGGTCAGCACCGGCGGCAGGTATCGACGCTGGAATCGTGACCGTAGCCATCTCGCCGCCGTGAACTGCACGCAGTAGCACAGCAGCCATGCGCCCGTCAGCCACAGTCGGCCGACGTCGAACCCTCCAATCACCATGCCGGCCAAGGCGGGTAGCAGCGCCAAGGCCCATGCTCCGGGCTGATCTGGAACCCAGTCCTTCGTGGACAATGGTCGGGACGGTTCGCTTCGTTTCACGTTCATGCTCTCCAGTTAATCAGCGTGCTCCGCTCCTGTCCAGACTATTTTTCTGCGCACTTTTCCCGGACTCTGATCTATCGTGACTCTGATTCGTCATGCTAACCCCGGAATCTCAGCGTTTCCGGGATAAGCGAACAGGCCGAATAGATCAGAGTCACGGTGGCTGCGGTAGAGTGTGCGAAGAAACTGCCGACGATGGAGGAACGCAATGCCGACGCGCGAGGCACGCTACGACCTGATCGACACGATTCGTGGGATCGCCATCATCAGCATGGTGATCTTCCATTGCTGCTACGACGTGTTCATGGTCTATGGGCGCGACCCGTCCTGGTACTCGCAACCCGCCGTGCATATCTGGCAACAGTCGATCTGCTGGACGTTCATCCTGGTCTCCGGATTCGTGTGGGCGTGGGGGAGAAGCGGCAACGTGAAACGCGGCGTCATGCTGAATGTCTGGGGACTGGTGATCAGTGGGGTGACGGTGCTGGCCATGCCCGCCGAAGCGGTGTGGTTCGGGATCCTCAACTGCATCGGCTGCGCCGTGCTGCTGATGCTGCCGCTGGAGCCGGTGTTGCGGCGGATCCCCGCGGCGATCGGACTGGTTGCGGCCTTTGCACTGTTCGTGGTGTTCAAGGATGTGCAGCTGGGGTATCTGGGCGTGCCGGGCGTGTTCCGGTTGGAGTTGCCCGATTGGCTGTATGACTGCCGCGTGCTGACCCCGTTCGGCTTTCCGTTCCCGGGATTCCGCTCCAGCGACTACTTCCCGATTCTGCCGTGGCTGTTCCTGTATATCTGCGGGTATTTCCTGAATCGGCTCGTGATGGCAATCCGCCCGTTGCAGTCTGTGGCGAGGCATGGACTGGCGCCGCTGTCGACGGTCGGTAGGTACAGCATCTGGATCTACCTCATCCACCAACCCGTCTGCATGCTCATCTGTATGCTCGTGTTCGGCTACGTCTGACGCATAGGCGTGAGGGCGGCACGCCTGCGGAGCCGTTAAGGCGGCAGTCCGGTGGACTGCTGGTAGGCGACGCCGAGGCGACGCCAAGGAGCCGAGGGGATATGACAGTGTGAGGGCGACACGCCTGCGGAGCCGTTAAGGCGGCAGTCCGGTGGACTGCCGGTAGGCGACGCCGAGGCGACACCAAGGAGCCGAGGGGATGTGACAGTGTGAGGGCGACACGCCCGAACTCCTTAAGGCCACCCCAGGTGGTTTAATAAACAAGTTGCCTGTTTCGGGCTCGCAAATTGAATCAAAAAAAGCGAGCGCAGGACGAGCACCTTTCACCAGTGGGATGCTCGTGGGCCTGCGCACTGATGTGGACCGCCATGGGAGGCTCTGCCTTCCGCGGTGTGGCTGCCGGTGCCCTGGAACAGGATGGTAAACAGTAAACGAATCGCTAGAAAGGGCGGACGGCAATGGCGGGACAGAAAATCCGCATCAGGCTTAAGTCCTATGACCATGAGGTCATCGACCAATCGGCGAAGAAGATCGTCGAAACGGTGACGAACGCGGGTGCCACGGTGGTGGGCCCGGTTCCGCTCCCGACCGAGAAGAACGTGTTCTGTGTCATTCGTTCTCCTCACAAGTACAAGGATTCGCGCGAGCATTTCGAGATGCGCACTCATAAGCGTCTTATCGACATCGTGGACCCCACCCCGAAGGCTGTGGACTCCCTGATGCACATTGATCTGCCCGCCGATGTGAACATCGAGATCAAGCTGTAAGGGAGGAGGGAACCGTCATGTCGTATCAAGGTAATCGCACCGCGCTGCTGGGCAAGAAGCTCGGCATGTCGCAGGTCTGGGACGAAAACGGCTTCTTCGTGCCCGTGACGCTCGTGGATGTGTCCACCAACGTGGTCACCGCCGTGAAGACCGAGGAGACCGACGGCTACAAGGCCGTCCAGCTCGGCTACGGCCAGATCGACCCGACGAAGGTCACCAAGCCGCTGGCTGGTCATTTCGCCAAGGCCGGTGTGACCCCGCGTCGTCACCTCGTTGAGGTGCGCACGGACAATGTGGACGAGTTCGAGCCCGGCCAGGAGCTGACCGCCGAGCTGTTCGCCGAAGGCGTGCAGGTCGACGTGACCGGCACCACCAAGGGTAAGGGCTTCGCCGGCACCATCAAGCGTTGGGGCTTCGCCTCCTACCGTCGTTCCCACGGCTCTCACAAGAACGAGCGTCGTCCGGGTTCGGTCGGTGCTTGCGCCACCCCGAGCCGCATTCTCAAGGGCAAGCGCATGGCCGGTCGTATGGGCCATGTGACCTCCACCGTGCAGAATCTCACCGTCGTCTCGTCGGATGTCGAGAACGGCATTCTCGCCATCAAGGGCGCCATCCCGGGCCCCAAGGGCAGCATCGTTCTCGTCCGTTCGGCAGTGAAGGGAGCCTGATAAATCATGGCAAACGTTACTCTGAACGTCACTGACGCCAAGGGCCAGGCCACCGGCACCGTCGAAGCGCCGGCCGAGCTGTTCGGCATCTCCAACGAGGAGATCATGGCCCACGTGCCGCTGGTGCACCAGGTCGTCGTCGCCCAGCTCGCCGCCGCCCGTCAGGGCACCCACGCCGTGAAGAACCGCGGCGCGGTCTCCGGCGGCGGCAAGAAGCCGTGGAAGCAGAAGGGCACCGGCCGCGCCCGTCAGGGCTCGATCCGCGCTCCGCAGTGGTACCACGGTGGCGTCGTCCACGGTCCGGTCCCGCGCAAGTATGACCAGCGCACCCCCAAGAAGATGAAGGCCGCCGCTCTGCGCTACGTGCTTTCCGATCGCGCGAACGCCGGCCGTGTCGCCGTCGTCGACTTCGGCATCGGCGAGACCCCGTCCACCAAGGCCGCGGTCGCCGCCCTGTCGCTGACCGAGAACAAGTTCACCACCGTCGTGCTCTCCCGCGACAACGTGAACGAGTGGCTCTCCGTCCGTAACATCCCCACCGTTCACCCGATCTTCGCCGATCAGCTGAACACGTACGATGTGGTCACCGCCCAGTACGTCGTCTTCTCGAAGGAAGGTTTCGAAGCGTTCCTCGAGGCGAAGGGCGAGTCCAAGGCTAAGGAGGCCTGATCACCATGGTCGCTATTCACAAGCCCGCCCACGACGTCATCCTCAAGCCCGTCGTCTCCGAGAAGAGCTATGCCCTGTCCGATCGCGGCCAGTACACCTTCGTGGTGGCCCCGAACGCGAACAAGGTGCAGATCAAGCAGGCTATCGAAGAGATCTTCAAGGTCAAGGTGACGAACGTCAACACCCTCAACCGCGCCGGCAAGCGTCAGCGCACCCGCACCGGTTTCGGCCAGCGCGTCAATGAGAAGCGCGCCGTCGTGACCGTGGCCGAGGGGCAGACGATCGACATCTTTGGTAACTGAAGGCTAGCCGACAAAGTCAAAGGAAGAACTACATTATGGCTATCCGCGTTTATAAGCCGACGACTGCGGGCCGCCGCAACGCTTCGGTCTCGGATTTCTCCGAGATCACGCGCTCGACGCCTGAGAAGTCGCTGGTTCGCAAGCTCAGCAAGACTGGCGGCCGCAACTCTTACGGCCGTATGACCTCCCGCCATCGCGGCGGCGGCCACAAGCGCCAGTACCGTCTCATCGACTTCCGTCGCTGGGACAAGGACGGCGTGCCGGCCAAGGTCGCCCACATCGAGTACGACCCGAACCGTTCCGCCCGCATCGCGCTGCTGCACTATGCCGACGGCGAGAAGCGCTACATCATCGCGCCGGAGGGCATCAAGCAGGGCGACGTCATCGAGACCGGCGCCCAGGCCGACATCAAGCCGGGCAACAACCTGCCGCTGCGCAACATCCCGACCGGTACCGTGGTACACGCGATCGAGCTCCGCCCGCTGGGTGGCGCCAAGATCGCCCGCTCCGCCGGTGCCGCCGTCCAGCTCGTCGCCAAGGATGGCGCCTACGCCCAGCTGCGTATGCCGTCCGGCGAAATCCGCAACGTGGACGCCCGCTGCCGCGCCACCGTCGGTGAGGTCGGCAACTCCGACCACGCCAACATTCAGCTCGGCAAGGCCGGCCGCGCCCGCTGGATGGGCAAGCGCCCGATCACCCGTGGTGAGTCCATGAACCCGGTCGACCACCCGCACGGCGGTCGTACCCGCGGTGGTAAGCCGCCGGTTTCCCCGTGGGGCAAGGGCGAAGTTCGTACTCGTCGTCCGAAGAAGGCTTCGAACAAGATGATTGTTCGTCGTCGTCCGAATGGTAAGAACCGCAAGTAAGGGAGTGTCGAGAAGATGACTCGTAGCATCAAGAAGGGGCCCTTCGTCGACGCCCACCTGCAGAAGAAAGTCGACGAGCAGAACGAGAAGGGCACGCACAACGTCATCAAGACGTGGTCGCGCCGTTCGATGATCACCCCGGACTTCATCGGCCACACCTTCGCCGTGCATGACGGCCGCAAGCATGTGCCGGTGTTCGTCACTGAGGCGATGGTCGGTCACAAGCTCGGTGAGTTCGCCCCCACGAAGACCTTCAAGGGTCACGTGAAGGACGACAAGAAGGCCCGCCGCTAAAGGAGAGTAAAGACTTATGGAAGCTAAAGCAATCGCCCGTCACGTCCGCGTGACGCCGCGCAAGGCTCGCCGCATGGTCAACCTCATCCGAGGCAAGCAGGCGACCGAAGCCATCACCATCCTCAAGTTCGCCCCCCAGTCCGCCGCTCTGCCGGTGCTCAAGACGCTGGAGAGCGCCATCGCCAACGCTCGCGTGAAGGCCGACAAGGCCGGCGAGCCGTTCCGCGAGAACGATCTGGTCATCAAGGAGACCTATGTGGACGAAGGCGTGACGCTCAAGCGTTTCCGCGCCCGCGCCCAGGGTCGTGCCGCTCGTATCAACAAGCGCACGAGCCACATCACGGTCGTCGTCGCTAGCAAGGAAGGAGCCCGCTAAAGATGGGTCAGAAGATCAATCCCTTTGGCTATCGCCTGGGCATCACTGAGAACCATCGTTCGCGCTGGTTCTCCGACTCCAACAAGGTCGGCGAGCGCTACCGTGACTTCGTCCTCGAGGACGATCAGATTCGCAAGGCCATGAGCAAGGACCTCGAGCGTGCGGGCGTGTCCCGTATCGTCATCGAGCGCACCCGCGACCGTGTGCGTGTGGACATCCACACCGCCCGTCCGGGCATCGTGATCGGCCGTCGCGGCGCCGAGGCCGAGCGCGTGCGCGCCAAGCTCGAGAAGCTCACCGGCAAGCAGGTCCAGCTCAACATCTTCGAGGTGAAGAACGCTGCGCTGGACGCCCAGCTGGTGGCTCAGGGCATCGCCGAGCAGCTGAGCAACCGCGTGACCTTCCGTCGCGCGATGCGCAAGGCCCAGCAGGATGCGATGCGCGCCGGCGCCAAGGGCATCCGTATCAAGCTCTCCGGCCGCCTCGGCGGTGCGGAAATGAGCCGTTCCGAGTTCTACCGTGAGGGCCGCGTTCCGCTGCAGACCCTCCGCGCCCTGATCGATTACGGCTTCTTCGAGGCCAAGACCACCTACGGCCGCATCGGCGTGAAGGTGTGGATCTACAAGGGCGACATGACCGAGCGTGAGTTCGAAGAGCAGCAGGCGCAGCAGGGCAACAACCGCTCCGGCCGTCGCGGCGATCGCCGCCCGCGCCGTGGCAACCGTCCGGC